>Ga0114940_10000022_pt1 | contig 105687 bp, 114 predicted proteins | sample ColdCreekSource_FD_87195 | JGI IMG/M metagenome (GOLD analysis project Ga0114940, IMG submission 87195) | Groundwater microbial communities from Cold Creek, Nevada to study Microbial Dark Matter (Phase II) - Cold Creek Source | ecosystem: Environmental > Aquatic > Deep subsurface >...
ATTTAAGTCAGTAATTGCGGGCACTAATATTAATGTAAGTAATAATTCTACTTCTTTAACTATTAATACTGAGGCAGAAGCTAATACTGCAACTAATTTAGGCACAGGAAGCGGAATTTTTAGTAATAAAGTAGGGGAAGATTTACAATTTAAATCACTAGTAGCAGGAACTAATATTGATTTAACTAGTAACAGTAACACTATTACTATTAATTCAACAGGAGGAGGAGGAGGAGAAGCCAACACTGCCTCTAATTTAGGAACAGGACTAGGACTATTTTTTTCTAAAATAGGAGACGACTTAAGATTTAAATCATTAACTTCAAGTAATCATATAAATTTTTTAGCCACGTCTAGTGAAATTAATATTTCCACTGCTGCAGAAATAAATACTGCGACTAATGTAGGGACAGGGACTGGAATTTTTAGTAATAAAGTTGGAGAAGATTTAAGATTTAAATCACTAGTAGCAGGAACTAATATTAATTTAACTAGTGGTAGTGACAGTATTACTATTAGTGCAGCAGGAGGAGGTGCAGCAGGAGAAATAAATACGGCATCTAATTTAGGAACAGGAATAGGAATATTTTCTGCTAAAGTAGGGGTTGACTTAAGTTTTAAGTCATTAATTGCGGGAACTAATACTACTATAAACACTACTAGTAATGAAGTTACTATTAACAGTAGTGGAGAAGCTAACACTGCTTCTAACTTAGGGACAGGAACTAATTTATTTGCGTCTAAAACAGGAATAGATCTACAATTTAAATCATTAACAACAGGAAGTAGATTAAGTTTAGCGGCTACTGCTTCTGAAGTTAATATTACTACAACAGCAGAAGCTAATACTGCGTCTAATTTAGGAGCAGGGATAGGAATATTTGAATCTAAAAGTAGTGAAGATTTAAGATTTAAATCATTAATTGCGGGAACTAATACTACTATAAATGCAGACAGTTCTTCTATTACGTTTAACAGTAGTGGAGAAGCTAATACTGCGTCTAATTTAGGAACAGGAACTAATTTATTTGCGTCTAAAACAGGGGTAGATTTACAATTTAAATCATTAATTGCGGGAACTAATACTTCTATTACTAGTGATGCAACTAGTATTACTATCTCTAGTACGGGAGGTGGAGGTGGAAGTGGAGAAGTAAATACTGCATCTAATATTGGACCTGGAGGCGGCGTAGGAATTTTCAGTAATAAAGTAGGTGTAGACTTACAATTTAAAACTTTATTTTTTACTAGTTTTGACACAGTAGTAACAAGTGACGCTAATAGTATTACTATTGACAAACATCCTAATCGTTTATTAAATAACGTATTTAGTTCAGCTAGTAATGTTACATTAACTAATGACAATTTTTCATATATTTATATTGAAGCATTAGCTAATATAGATTTAATTTTGCCTACTAGCCCCCTTTCTAATATGTACTTTAAAGTAAGAAGTACAAATGGAACTAACACAATTACTATTAAAGAAAATGGATCTACTATTTTTGTTTTAGGAATAGGCGTTAATAATGGAGCAGGAGTTAATACTTACATGTTGGCAGATTTTCATTATATAGATGGAGTTTGGATAAGTAATTTATACTAAGTAAAAAAATGGCATCAAATAACTTTGTTTCAACTGGAACTGGATTTAGATCAAATATACCTACGTCTACTGCTAATTTTGAAAAAGTAATTAGCGGTAGATTATATATTCCTCGTAGAATGAGTGTCACTATTGATGATACTCTTGTAAACACTTTTATAGTAGAAAACGTAACTAATCAAAGAGTTTAAATATTATGACTTTAGTTTTTGGAAATGGCGGAACACCCTCGGGCAATAATCCTTATGTAGGGTTGTCTTATACTACTGCAATAGAATTAATAACACATATTCATGATGTTTTAGTAAGTGCAGGCTGGACTTTAGTTTCAGGATCAATTGCAGGGGCTAATATTACTATGGAAGGAACGTCTAGTGCAGGCAACTGTAGAACTAACTTTACTGCATCAGCAGGAATTCTTAGTGTAGCAGTAGGAATTTCTTCAATAGTCACTTCCGCTTTAACTTATCAATATTCTACAGGAGCTAGTAATACTATTTTTATTACTGCTGATACTCACGCAGGAGCTATAGCTAATTTTCCTTCAAGTGGAGTAGGAGAAGTAGGGCATTTTGGATTTCCTAATTTAATATATAGCAATGACAGTACTGCTATATATTGTGGAAAAGCTTTTACAATGGCGGATACAACCACCTATCCTGTTACAATGCCCTCAGGCTCAAATACAGCTTATGATTTATGTCAAGTTGTATCTGCAGCATTTTCAGGGGGCCCTACACTACTTGGAGATGCTTATTCTAATTCAGCAACAGCTAGCCCACTTAGTACAGGTGTGAGTTATCCTGTGCATACTACTTTTAATATAAATTCAGGAGTTAGAGGTATGGCGGCAGGAAATCTTCCTTCTTCCTCTACTAACACTAATACAGCTTATTTTGGGCATATAGGAGGTAATGATACAAGAAGTAATTTACCTATTGCAGGCCCCTATTATTATTTAGAAGGTAGAGGAAGTTCTACTTCGTATGGTAATACATTAGGAACAGGGATTGCACCTACATTAAACATGAGAGGCTTAATTCCATTTCTTGCTACTGGATTTAGTCATTTATCTTCTTTTACACAATGGAATACTAGTAGCAATAAAGTATACATAACAGGAGATATTGGATTTCAAGGAATGAGGATTGCCTAATGCCCTTAATTTTTTCAAATGGAGGGACTCCTGTAGGAAATAATGCTTATCAAGGCGTTACCTACACTTCCGCTTTGCAATTGTATAATCATCTTTCTTCTATTTTAATAAAAGCAGGATGGCTTTCTACAGGTTCTTCGGGAAATACTTATTATTTTAAGTGTTTTTATGGGAATTTACAAAGTCAAAATATTCATTTTATTTTTACAGATAACTTTAATAATACAACACAAGGAAGATTAGGGTTTTATATACAAAATCATACAAACACAAGTAGTCATTATATTGAGTTCACTACAGGGAAAGAAAATACTATATTTATTGCAGCAAATAATTATGCAGTAGCCATAGCTAATTTTCCTTTCGTAGGTACTGCTGAAATAATTCATTTAGGTTACTTAGATAATTTAGAGAGAGTATCTACTGAAGTGATTCAAAATGCGACATATGCTTACGCGTATATTGGAAAAGCATTTACTGTATTAAATAATGACAGTGTATACCCTAGAACTATAAGTTCTACCAAATTATCTGGATATGATTATTGTAATAGAGCAAGTGACAATGATTCTTCTCTTGGGTCTCATTTTGCAGGAACTGCGAGTATTAGTATTGCTTCAGCAATTCCTTTACACACTATTCAAAATATAAATTCTGGGGCTAGAAGTTTAGCTGTAGGAAATTTAGCTGTCACAACTACTAACACTAATACAGCTTATTTTGGAAATATTGGAAATAATGACGAAAGAAGTAATTTACCTATTATTGCACCTTACTATTATTTAGAAGGAGAAGGTGCAGTAAATATTATAGGAAATCTATTTGGATCTACTAGAGGAATAGGGGTTGCACCTACATTAAATTTTAGGGGAACAGTGCCATTTCTTGCTACTGGATTTAGTCATTTACCTTCTTTTAGTCAATGGAATACTAGTAGTGGCCACGTATATATAACAGGAGACGTTTCTTTTCAAGGAATGAGAATTGCTTAATGTTAACTAGTGTTGAAATAGGGTGGACAGTATTATTTAATGATCATACTGGAACTAAGTGCCCGGCTTTAGTAACCAAAACATATACTGCTAATGATGCCCAAAGTACATTAGATCTTCATGTAGTTGGAATAAAAAATAATTCTTCTTTTGCTAGAGGTAAACTTGCAGTAGAGTATGGAGTGGATACTATTGGTAAATGGGAATATAGTGTTACCCGAGATATTAGAATTAATAAAAATGATTTACCAATAAATGGAGAAAGTTTAATATACAACTCAACTACTGATATGTTTGAAACTGAAACAGTAAATACAAATGTAGATATTGACGGAGGTACTTTTTAAAATATTTGCTTATTTAACTCTTTTTCTATTCATTAAACTTTAATTAGATTACATTATTAACTTTAACTTTAACTTTAATTTTTTATGTCAGTTAAAATTCAAATTAAGCGCTCTTCAGCTACTGCGTCTCCCAGTACAATATTGGATATAGGAGAATTAGCGTATTCTTATTTAGGTAGTACGTTATACATAGGAGGAGTAGGAGGAGTAGGGGCTTCACCTATTCCAATAGGAGGTAGTGGAACTTTTGCTACTATTAATTCACCTATATTTACTGGAGATCCTCAAGTACCGACTCCTGCGGGTAATGATAACGACACATCTATTGCAAATACTGCCTGGGTTAAAGGTTTATCATTATCTAATTTTTTAACTCCTACAGGAAATATTAATTGGGGTAATAATAAATTAACTAACTTAGCCACTCCAACGGCAGCTACAGATGCTGCTAATAAAGGGTATGTTGACGGGTTAGTACAAGGATTAGATAGTAAAGAATCTGTTAGGATGAAAACAACTGCTAACATTGTAGTTGCTGCCCCTGGAAATACTGCCGCTAACTTTGATGGAGTAGTACCTGTTCTTGGAGACAGAATATTACTAACTAATCAAACAGTTCCTAGTGAAAATGGTATTTATGTTTACGACACTAATACTACGCCATTAATAAGAAGTAGCGATGCAACAACTAGTGCTCAAGTTACTGCAGGGCAATATATGTTTGTAGAAGAAGGGACTATTGCGGGGGATAGTGGTTGGATTTTAATTACAAATAATCCTATTGTATTAGAAACTACTGCATTAACCTATACACAATTTAATGGGGTAGGAGCTATTGTAGATGGAGGGGGGTTAGCGTATACAGGAAATGTATTAAATATAGGAACAGCATCTTCTTCACGGATTGTAGTTAATGCAAATAATATAGATTTAGCGAGTACAGGAGTTAGTGCAAACACATATATTGGATTCACAATAGATGTGTATGGAAGAGTAACGGCAGTAGCTACTCCTACTACATTAGCAGGATATGGTATAACGGATGCACAAGGTTTAGATAGTGATTTAACTGCTATATCTGCGTTAACAACAACAGGATTATTAAGTAGAACAGGAACAGGAACGTTTAGTACAAGAACATTAACAGGAACAACTGACAGAGTAACAGTTACGAATGGAGATGGAGTTGCAGGAGCACCTACGATAGATATTGCGGCTACGTATGTAGGTCAAACATCAATAACAACATTAGGAACAATAGCAACAGGTACGTGGCAAGGAACGATAGTAGGGGCTCAATATGGAGGTACAGGATCTGACTTAACAGGAATAGGCAGTGCGGATTATTTAATTAAAACTAATGCAACAGGAACTGCGTTAATTACGACTAATTTTATTGATGGAGGCACGTTTTAATATATACTAAAAGAAACTAAATAGATATAGTACATGACTAGTATATTTAATACAATAGAAGTCAATACTGGTAGGGTAGCCAGAATAATAAACTTTTTAGAAAGTTCTTCTGAATTCTTTGTAGCAATAGGAAAATCCACCCCATGGGAAACCTCATATGGATTAAATATCACAGATACAAATCCGCCGTTCCCGCTAGAGAATCAAAAAGAAATAGTAGAACCTATTTTATATAAACGAATTGAAATAGGGGTAGGAGGTACTAGTATTATTGCTCCTGCCACTACTCAAACTCATTGTTCTGATTTTGATATAAACACAGAAGTACTGTCTTCTAATGTATTAGTGCAAGAAAGTACTGCGCAAAAAAACTTTAGATTTTTTACATTAGAAGAATTAAAAAATCAACAAGGAGAAATTATTAAAAATCCAGAATTTGTATATGTTCAAACTGAAATAAAAGATACAGAATACACACAAAGTAGTTGGAGAAGTTCTGCGTTATATACTAAGTTATTTTTAAAAGAAAATGTTCCTAGTAATTTAACTTTATATACTCCTGATCAAGTAAAAGGCGGGTTATTACATCATTTAACATATAACACCCCTGTATTTCGACAATTAAATAAAACCCATAAGTTTGAATATATTATAAATGTGTAATTATGTCCTTAAATAACTATAGAAATAATCCCAATTATCCTGACAGATATACTAGAAATAAAGAATGGAAAAAAGTGCTACCAATATCAGGTAGACCTATTCAAGCGGCAGAATTAACAGAAATTCAATCTATTATTCAAGATAATATTAAACAAGGGTTTGATACTTTATTTAAAAATGGAAGTATTATACAAGGATTAAGGATATCCACAGTATCACGTACATTTGATACTATAACTATTTCTATTAGTAATGGGCAATTATATATTGAAGGAATTATTGTAAATGTTAATCAAGCAACTTTAAGTATTCCTACTAATGATATTTATAATGTAGTGGTAATTGTGAATGAAAATATCATTACTGAAAACGAAGATGATAGTTTAAGAGATCCTATTAAAGGTGGATTTGTATTAGGTACACCTGGAGCAGCAAGATTAATATGGAGCACTAGTATAGGATTTAATACTACTAGTGAAATCATTGAAAATTCTTATGCAATAGGTCAGGTAATTAATGGAGTAGTTTTACAGAAAGAATTAAATGCTTTTTATGAAATAGAAAAAGTAATGTCGCAGTTTATTTATGAAAGAAGCGGCAATTTTTGTGTAGAAGGATTAGATACGAGTAGTATTGGATTGGATAAAAGATCTTCTTCTAATATAACGAAATACAATTCTCTTAAATCTGCAGTAGATGCCGCAGAAAATAATAAACAAAGTTCGCTAGCTAACCTAGTTGCTTTTCAAGGTTTAGTAAATACATTAAATACACAAGTACAAGAAGCACAGATTCAATCTTCCATTAATCCTACTGCGCAAAATAGTACAATACTGAGTTCTCTCCAGACACAATTATCCAAAGCTCAATCAGAATTTAGTAGATACTCCAATGAATTAGCGACTTCTCAAAAAGCGTTAGAAGCCGCTGCTTCTACTTTAAATAATTCAGAAAGTTTATTAACAGATCAACAAATTTTAAGTGTAGGCCCTGGTATTGCATATATAGAAGGATATAGAGTTTGTTTAAATTCGCCTACTAGATTATTTATACCTCAATCGTTACCTTCTACCTCAGTAGAAGCCACAACTTTTACTTTTAGAGGGTTAGTTTCTCAAAGTTTACGAGAATTTAGTTTAAAATCAGGTATTACTACAGAGCAAAATAATCAACAATATGTAAGTGTAGAAATTGATTTTAAAAATCTGCAAGTTAATGCAAATATTAATCCAATCCTTCCCACTAATAACTTTAATATTTCTGTTTTCTATAAAATTAATAACGCGTCTTCTCTTACTTTTATTATTGAAAATTTAATTAACTCAATTAATGCTCCTACTTTATTGAATTCTAATATCTCATATAAACTATTTAATAATAGTGTTAGCGGTACACCAGAATTAACAGAAGATGCTAATGGAGAAATAGTAACAGAAGAAATAATAAAAAGTATATTATCAAAGTACATATTAACTACAAGTCCAACAAACACAAGTTTATTATTTAGTGCAACTAATTTTACATTAGAAGCACCAAGTATTGTAATAGATGTGAAGTCTAAATTATATTTAAAAAGTAATGATAGTGTTGTAAGTAATCTATCTAATATTGGAGTAAGTACAGCGTCACAATCATTATCTGAGCCTATATCTACATCAACGTATCAATTAGGATTTAGACCTGTTCAAAGAATCAATAGATTAGTAGCAAATTTAGAGACTACTACTACTATAACGAGAGATGAAAACGATAGTGTTGATTTATTAAATGAAGATAGTGTAATAGGGATTAATTTAGTAAGTCAAACAGTAGGAGGTATTACTAATATATTCAGTAGTGCTAATTATTATGCAACGCAGTCAGGAATAGGATGGAGACCGAATGCAACAGCGATACCAGCAAATGGAACTGCGTATCAAGTTTCTTTTATATACACAGAACCGCTAATTGAAGATACAGATTTTATTTTAAATAATAGTACAGATAGTATAGAGTTTATAGGAAGAACGCCAGCAGTCAATAATACGTTTAATGTAGATTATTCTTATTCGTTATCTAAAGCGGGAATAATTACGTTAGATAAAGACGGAATATTAAGTTATTTATTATCGGCGCCTGCTAAAAATCCTATAGTGCCGGCGATCCCTAATAATAAATTAGGACTTTCTAGTTTTATATTAAGTAGTATAGATATAAATATAAATCAATTAGATTGTAAAAGACAAACAGTATCTGATTTATACAATTTAGCAGAAAGAATCAAACAAAATACTTTTAATAATCAAATACTAAAAGCGGATATTTATGCTTTAACTAACGCACTTGCTTCAGGTAGTAATCCTATAGGAGTATATACAGATCCAATTATCAATCTAGATAAAATTGATGTTAAACAAACTACAGCTTCTATTGTGCCAGGAGTACAAGGATTTATGTGTGGTTTTTCTAGAAAAGAAAGTGAAACAAATTATAGTTTAACAAACACAACAAGCACTATTATTAATAATGAAATAGGAACACCTCATTATGCAATTTTGCCTTTCACTGAAGTAAAGTTTTTTAATCAACCTAGGGCTACAAAAATAAGAGAAATAAACGCCATATCTAATTCCATTCAAAAAAGAGGACGTTTATATTCAAATTATAAATATGTATTTCTAACCGAAGAAAGTACAGAACCGTTTCCTGCGTCGACTATGTTCAAATCGACTATATTAAGCTCAAGTATGAAAATATCGCCATGTGATCCTATAACAAGAAGTGGTAATTTTTTTTCAGCGGTCAATAATAATTCAGAATTAGTTAAAAATATAATAACGAATGTAAGAAATATATTAGGGCCGTATGGGAGTAAAATTATTCAATCGTTTATATCAAGATTACCTATATCAGTAAGTAATACGGATAATAATAATTTTGTGGCTAGAGCTTTTAATAATTATAAAGTTAAAGCAATTCAAATAGAATTAAAAGCGGAAGACTTGCCAGCAAATATTAAAGGTTTTAAAGTGTATGTAGATGGTTATAAATGGTATAACTATACATTAAGAAATGGAACTATGAGTTCTATTGGAACTGGAACGTTTGCAGATGCTCAAGATGGATTTACTATTAAACCTGATGGTACTGCTGAGTTAGCAATTATACTACCTGAAGAATTAAACACAGGAACGCATACTATTGAAATTAAAAAAGAAGGAGAGGGGTATTGTAAAACAAATATACATTTTTATAATCCGCTTGTGAATCAATTAGTATTAACACCGCTTAAGGCTTGGAATACTTTTCCTATTACAACTAGCTCTGCTGAATTTTCCGCTTTAATTCCTTTAGATAATGCTAGTGAAGATTTAAATTTACTAGGTATTGATCCTAATTTAAACATAGAAGTAGTAGATAATACTATTAGTTTTACGCCTACTATAGAAAAAGCTTTTCCACCTAAATACAGTACGTTAACACAAACGTTTGTACCTAATGAAGATTATTTTATTACAAAAGTAGGAATCAAGGTTGCGGAAGCACCCACAGGGCCCTATAACGAACTAAATATTTTATTACTAGACACTAATCAACAAATTCCTTTAAAACAAGTAAGAGGAATTGCGGCATCTCCTTCGTCTTACAATATAACTAATATTAGTTTATCTACTGAAGGAGTATACACTTACTTTAATTTTAATACTCCCCAATATATTAAACGTAATTATAAATACGGAATAGGGTTAGAAAATTATTTAGGAGCAACTTTTAACGCTAATTACTCAGTTTATTCTGCTATTGCAGATGATATAGACATTAATACTAATAGTATTATAGGAGAACAATTATTTATTGATGGAGAACTTTTCACTTCTCAAGACGGATCTTCTTTATCTATAGAAACTAAAGAAGATTTAACTATGGAAATTTATCGCGCTGATTTTCAACCTTCTTCTGAAATAAATTTAGGTCTATTTACTACTGTCGGCGGCATTAATTTCTTTTGTTACAATACTTTAGATATTATTCCTCTAGGAACAGAAATTAATTACTTTTATAAAATAGTTAATTCAACAGAATGGATTTCATTTAAACCAAATAGTGTACTATGTTTAAATGTAGATGCAGCAGGTATAGAAATTAAAGCAGTATTATTATCTAACTTTAAAAACCTGAGCCCTTTTCTATTATTGAAAGGATCTAGTTGCACTATGTATAATACAAATTTAAATAGTGTAGTTATTTCTAATCAAGTAGAATATCCTCAACCTTATAAAAAAATAACAATTATTATAGACTACATTAAACCTTCAGATACTGACATTGAAGTTTTTTATAGTCCAAATGATGGGTTTACTTTTCAAGGAGTAGAATGGAAAAAATTAACTCTTAATAATAATTCTACTATAGTCTTAGATAGTGTTTTACAAATATACAGGTCTACCTACTATTTAGAAGAAACTTCTTATATTTATATTAATTTAGATGAAAGAGTTAAGTTTCGTTATAGGTTAGATTTAACCTCTACTAATACAGGCATAAGTCCTCTAGTTAAAAATATACAAACATATGTGGAATAATGAGTATAACTACCTATAACATTAACAATTCGTTATCTAGATTTAAGTATAATAAAAATTGGAATAAGATTTTATTTAAAGGTGACAAAAAACTGCAAACAACGGAAATTGAAGAAGTTCAAGATGTAATAAATAATCAAATACAAAAAGCATTTAGTTTTTTATATAATTTTTATACAATTATCAAAGGGTGTCAGGTAATAATAATTAAGGTTACTGAAACTACTTACGAATGTTTATTAACAGAAGGACAAGTTTATTTAGAAATAAAAGAACAATATGGTTATTTTATTGATACAAAATCTATTAAGTTTACTATTGATAGAATAAATACTACAGAAATAGGAGTTGTTTTTACTTTTAATACATTTAAAGATGAACCTGAATTAAGAAATAGTCATACAGGAGGAGCAGCGTTTGGAAGTGAAGGAAGCGGAAGATTAAATATAGAAAGTACTATTATTATTTCGCCTAAAAATAATCCGTATGTGGGAGGATTTTATCCTATTGCTTTAATTAAACCGAAAACTATTTCATTTGTAAGTAATAATAATGATTTAAGCGATGGAGCGCCAGATATTCTTTACTATAGAAATGAAGAATTAACAAAATTATATAATGAAAAGAATTTATCTACTTATATAAAAAAATTAATTGAATTAAGAATATATGAAACTACGGGAGATTTTGTAGCAGAAGGTTTAAATTGTTTTATAAATAGCAAAACTAATACATTATGTATTAGCCCAGGGATAGCGTATATTAATGGCATCAGGATAAAGACAAATTATAATACATATTATAGTTTAGACCCGGAAGAAATAAATACTAGTAGTTTAGGATTAAATAAACAATATTTATTTTATTTAACAGATAAAGGAATTTTTAGTTATAACGAAGCACCTAATAGTGAAAATAATTTATTAGAAACTCCTGCAAATTCTATTGCGCTATGTTATTTACTATTATATAACCGAGATAATTTAATATTAGACTATTCATTAATAGAGGCCCCGACTAGATTGCCTTCTATTAATGAAATTCTTAATATGGATAGATCTAATGAAGCTAATAATAAAGAATTAACTGAACTTATTTTAAAAGCCAATTTACTTAATTTAACTTCAAACTCTATTAATGAAGAATTAAACGGAATATTCATAGATAGCTTTAATAATCTAGATAATAGTGATATATTTTTCCCTGAGTATAATGCTTCAATTTTACCTGCAATACAAGCAATCTCGTTACCTTTTACTTCTTCTGTAAAAGATAATAGAAATTTTAATATTGATCAAAGTGGGAGCAATATTTTAATAGAAACCACTTTGAATGAAAATAATGAATTAGTTCCTTATTTTGCAACCATACAAGGTACTGAAACTAAATTATTTAAAAGTCCTTCTAATATCACACAGAGTAGTTTAATTCCTGCTTTTGTTAATACAATACTTGTAACAACGTCTCCTTCAATAATTTACAAATCAGATACATCTACTTTTGTAAATTACGCGCACCCTGATATTAAATTTTTAACAGGATTAGAAGTAGCGCCTACTATACAAACGCCTTTTAATAATAATACATACACAAGAGTTGTTACAGTAGAAGGCAAAGGGTTTCCTTCCCTTCAAGATAATATAAAAATTCTTATTAATAATATTGTTATTAATAATTTAAATATATTAAAAGGAACAGGAGGATCTATTAATGGAACAATCAAAGCTAATTTAAGTGGTAATGTTAAGTTTACGTTTGCTTTGCCTTTTATAAAAAACACAGACGTATTTATTGTTTCTTTATCTTATGGAAATGTAGAAGGAGCGGCTCAAATACAGGTAGTAGATCCAGAAAAAGAAAGAGTAGATAGAGAAAATACAGGAGTTTTTGTAAAAAATATTAATGAAAGATTTAATGTTATTAATTCAGGATTAAGTCAAATTATTCAAATAGTTTCGCCCATTCAAGTTAATGCTATTGAGTGCACTATATTAGATTATCCTTCTATTCAGGAAGGAGATCTACTTAATGTTCAAATATGTAGAGTAAACTCTTTAAATATCCCTGTGGAATGCTTAGGGTATGGTACTATTTCTTTCAATGAAGTGAAACTTTTAACTTCAGAAACTTCTATTTTACCCTCTTCTATAATAAAATTAAATAAACCAGTTATTTTAGCTAGAGGTAAATATGGAATAGTATTTAATACGGGAATAGGAGGAGTAAAAATTGGAACAACGCAAGCATCAAATGGGAGAATACAAGATGGAAGAAACTTTTTTAGTGATCCGTTAAAATTAGAAGTAATGCATTTTGAAGAAGGATGGTTTAAATCGACGTCAATAGACAATATTGCGTGTGATTTAATACTACACAATCCTGTAGGGTTTTTATCTTCTACGATTATAAATGTAGATACGGTAGAAGGAGAACCGTTTGATATGTTAGATTTAAATATTTCTATTACTAATGATACAGAGACATATGTAAATGTATACGTATTAGATAATTTAAATAATTATCAAGTAGTAAAAAACGGGGCGTTCTTTTTTAAAGAACCATTAACGTCTACAAAAATAAGAATAGATATGAAGGGAACAAATGTAACGCATCCTATTCTTAATTTAGATAATCTTAGTATTAACCTAATAAATACAAAAAAGGAAGCTAAGTGGATATCACGTAATCAAGAATACGAAAGTCCTTATACAAACCTTTCATTTTCTGTAGATGTTTATAAACCAAACGCGGCTGTTTATAAATTTTATTTTAGTTCTAATAAAGGGGTATCTTGGCAAGAATTATTAAATCCTACTTTAGAGTTAATAAATGAAAATTTACCTTTACATAAGTATAGTTTCAAAGAAATTAATTTACCGTTCACTTCTATAAATTCAGAAATTAGGCAACGAACTAATTTAAGATATAAGATAGAAATAGAGATGGATAATTTAGAGGGGATATATCCTTTTTTTAAAAATATAGTATCAATAACTAGTTAATAATAATATGACAAATTTACCTACAAATACTTACTATCAAAATGGAATTCTTATTAATGGAAATCATACCAGTAATAATATTAATGATAGAGTTAAACAATTAGAAAAAAAAGTAAATAATTTAATAGAGGAGTTAATTAATGTCAACAAGCGTCTTGATGAATTCAGTAATAGAGAAATTAACACAAAGACCTGAAAAAACTACTCAACTTATTTTTAATTCTGATAATGCTTTAAAAAAACAAAAAGAATTAAAAACAAGAGTGACGTCTTTATACATAGACGAAAGTTCTTTTATAACACTAGCTGCTTTTTTTCAAAACATAGATATATCTATATTTACTGATGAAGAATTAAGGTTTCTTTTGTCTTTTAATTATTCAACAATTACAGCTATCAAAATATTGCCAAACGAAGCGTTAACTAATTTAAAAGTTCCTTATTATGATTTAAATAATACAATAATTAATATGCCTTTTAATTTATTAAATAACTTAGGAAAAGATTTTAAAAAATTACATAGTATTAATAAAAGTTTAAGTTTAGAATATTTAATTAGTTATTTAATAAGTCAAATCTAATGACCATTACGGAAAACCCCAAAACTCAAGAAAATATAGAAAAGAATACTTCTAAAATTGAAGAAGTAAAAGTTCAGTTAGAAAATGCAACCACTGCTGCGGATGCTTTGTTGCAAATATATAAAGAGGGGCAATCTAAAGTTAAAAAGTTAGGAGAAACACATGAAGGTATACAAATAGGGCCTTGGAAAAATTTAAATGATGGAGGTGTAGGGGCTTCTAATAATAATATTTTTGTATTTATACAAGCACCTCCTATGTCTAATGTATATAATAATACCTCTGAAATAATTAAAAAAAATAACCTAGTAACATCAGGCCCTAAAACAAAGAATTATTTTGAATTATTTACAACATACGCAGTGTCTATTGCTAATATATTAAAACCTCAACTAACTGAAACTAAAACCCAATTAGCGGCAGCAAATGTAGCTAAGTTTCAACAAACCCTAATAGATGTAACTAAATTATTATTAGAAGAACATTCTATTGGAGTTCAAATAATTAAAGAAATTATAACTATTACTAATTCAGAAATTAATAAAACTGATAGCATTATTTATAAAGGAGAATTAGCTTATGGGCCTTTTAGTACTACAGAAATAGCTTTATTTACTTTACCGCAAGATTTATTAGATATATTGCCTATATGTAATAAAGCTATAGATCTTATTCGAGATTTAATTGTTAAATTAGATACACTACTTAATGTTTCTGAAGATATTTTAAAGAGAGCTATATTATCTAATGCAGGGTTAACTCAAAATACAGATGATCCTAATACTTTTAATACAGTGTCTGTTGAAGAAAAAGATCCTTGGGGAATTAGATTTTCATATGTTAAAAGTATTACAGGGCAAGTATATGAACAAGAACAACAAGTTATTAGGGGTAATAGTACCTTAACAGAAGATCAAGAAAAAGGAAATATTAAAACAGCAACAAAAGAAGATTTTCTTATAGAAAATAATCCACAATTATTAAATAATACTATTCAGCAAAAAAGAAATTTTTATTTTCAATTATTACCCGCTATAAAATCAAACTTACCTGTTAGTGGCGGAACGGATGTTCCTGGGGCTATGCCTGGTATTCAATTTAGAATTGAGAATAATATTGTAAAACATAAAATACCTGGGTTTGCTCCAATTTACCAACCAATAGGTATTGATAGTATTAAATGTACTTTAGTAGGTATGTTTAGTGGCAATGATGGAGTTGATATTTCTTCTGCTTATTCTGATGATATAAGTGCTGGATTATTATTAGATGGAAAAGAATTAACTTCCAGTCTTAAAACAGGAACTAATTTAGAACAATCCACAGGCAATACTTCTAACCCCAATTTTGATAAAGTTGGTACTGATAGTAGTGGATTACCTATTCCTTCTACTTACAAAAGCACTACTTCTTCTAATGTAGCTGTTTTATCCGAAGACGCTTTTAAAGGTGCACAAGATTTTTATAATGAAATAGTTCTTTCAGGTCGCGAAGTTGAAATAGAATTAAATCTAAGAAAAAGTTCAGGTGCTTTAGAAGGCGGGGGCGGCTCTCCAGGTCCTTTTAGAGATCCTGAAACAGGTAATCCTAAATTTAATGGTTTAATTAAACGATTAGATTTATATTACGTAAGAAGGGATAGATGTTGGTTTATTATTGATTTAGAAATAACTAATTCTGGGTTAATAGGAACGGAATGTATTAACTTAACAAATATAATAGAAGAAGCAACTGAGTTATTTGAAAGTGTAGTAGTTCAAGAAGAATTAACTAGAGCAGAATTAGATGCATGTTTTACAAATCCTGTAACATTTAATTATAAAAAAGAAAAGGCAGGACTAGCTTTAGTAGTAGATATGAATAGTGGGTTAAGTTATGAATACTTTATAGCAGATGATTCATTAAATAAAGGAACATATCCTACTTCTTTATTAAATACACTTAATATAATAGGAACTCAATATGATCAGCTTACACTTACCTCTAAATCTTTTGGGGCACATAAAAAAACAACTACATTTAATTACTTAATAGATATTATAATTACAGCTACTGTTGAAATAAAAGGTCAAACAGAAATAAAAGGATTTACATGGGCGACTAATAAAATACCTATTAAGGGTAAAGGGGGGTTTGCTAGATATAATAAAAATAATAAATTATTTTATAGAACAGATAGTAAAGGAAACATAAAAGATAAAAATCCTTTAGGAAATTTAAAAAGCATATTTTCTCTAATACATTATAGGGAAGCCTCTGATTCACAAGAGGGTATTGATTTTCTTTTAAATGAATATTTAAGTTTAGTTACTCCTAAAAAAGAATTTTGCACAACTGAATCAGTAAAAAAAGAAGGTACAGATATAGATACTGTTACTAATGAAACAAAGTCAAAGACACCTTTTTTAGATCAAAATTCTATTCAACAAGAAGACGTTGATACAAATGAAGTGCCTATAAAAGAAGAAACAGGAATGACTTTTACAGTGTCTTCAAAAACATCAACAGTACTAGATACAAATCCTCTTGTTTCTTTCACTGAAGAAGAGCAAAAAATAAAGATTGCAAAAATTGCCACTTCTTATGCTTTTGTAAATACAGAATTTATAAAATATTTACAAATTTTAGCTAATCAAGAAACTGAAAATCGAAAAAACCTTCATTTTCGAGTAGAACAATTTTATCAATCTGTTAGAGAATCTTCCTTACGTATAGTAGGATTAGAGAATATTTCATTACAAGATTATATTCGTATAAAACCAGGAAGTTTAACAGCAAGTGCTATTAATTTAGATTATATAAATATATCTGCACAAATAGAAATTCTCAAACCTCCTATTAAAGTAATTACTTCAAAAGGAGAACAAGCTTTAAATCCAAATATACATACTATTTCTTGTAAAGCTTATACGACAACGTCTTCCGTATATTTAATTACAGATTACCAATTTAACGGTTTATAATTAGGATGATAAATAATTATTTAGATTTAATTTTTCAACAACGAAATAAAAATCCTTTATACCAAAAAGATTATAGATTAATTTATTTATCATCTAGGCTTAATAGTTTAGACGAATTAAATAAATTAAAACAATGGCCTAATATAAAATTTACAAATGTAGTATATAGACCTACTTCGTTATACAAAGATGTAAAAGACAATTATTACTATGAATTAATAGATACAGGAATAACAAGTAATACTACATTTGAAGAATGGAAATTCTTTTATATTCCGCTTAGTAAGTATAATGACTTAATTAATATATATCCTAATATATTGCCGACATATCAATATTATGATATAAAGCAAGCAAGTAATATATTAATACAAACAATTAGTTATCAAATACTGATACCGTATTCGCGGCCAAATATTCATTATTATAAGACGAGTAATGAAAAAAATAAACATCCACTGGCATCTTTATTTAGATTCACAGGATATAGTTTTTTAGGGCCAACAGGAGATATGTTGTATGAATATATAGATACAAGTACGTATTGTGATGATGAAACAGTGACATATTACTCAAATATGAGACCGTTATATTTTCACAATGATAGTTATGTAATAAGTACGTATGCACTACAAAATGAAAATAGTTTATTTTCTCAGAAATATAATCCGCCGTCGAAAGCAGAATTATATTTAGGAATAATAGAAGAATTACAATTCACGGGTAAGGTTACAACAAAAGATTTTTCTTCTATTAAAAAATGGTATGAATATAATATTATAGAAACGAGCCAACAAGTTGGTAAAATTTTACTAACCTCAGCTCCTACAAATCTATCATTAGATTTTGTTAAATTACAATTAAATAATACTGATATAGGGTTTAAGTTTAACCTAACATTTAATACAAGCTATATTAGTATTAATCAAACAAGTTCAAATAATAAAATAATATTAACTTAACATGATACCAACATATACATATGCGATTAAAGAGAAATTACTTGTAGATTATTTAGGTAGTAATTTAATTATTGCCTTAATATCTAATATTAATTTAGGAATAACAGACACTCCTAATGCCGCCCAATTAGAAGCTCGAAGAAATTATGCTACGTCTAATTTAATTAATGAAGAAATTGGCAATGTAAGCTTAAAAGGATATAAACGGCATCTTATTCCAAATAATACAATTGTTACTCAAGTAATTTCTTCTAATCAAACAGAAACTACTTTAAACGCATCGTTTACTGCTTTTGGAGATAATTTTGATCCTTTTACTCATATTGTAGTATTAAGAGGGGCCAACATAACAGGAGCTTCTACTAGTAATGGAAATAATAGAGGAGACATAGTAGGAACAATTATTTTCATCGAGCCAGTAAATAATGTATTAGCCCCTTTTACGCCATATACATTATTAGAAGGAAGCACTTTTAACTATACTTTTAAGTTAGTTAATGCGACCCAAGTCATATGATTAAATTACAATTAATTAAAGAATTAAAAAGAAGAGTTCCTTGGATTCTAACTACATATGGAGGAGTAGAAACCTTTATTAGTTACGTTAAAGAATCTTTAAAAATAAGTAGAAATGAAACTTTTAAATCATTAACTCCTTCTCAAAAAGTAGAGTTATTTAATTTTTTAAATTTAATTTTAAAATATGAAAATGATATTTTACTTCTTTCTCCTTGGAATTTATTTATAGACTTAAGATTAGGTATAAATTCCAATAAGTCTATAAATATTGAAGAACCTTATCAAGTATTTAATTTAAACGGTGATTTATTATATACAGTTAGATCACATTTAGGAGTTTTTGGAGAAAGCAGATTAGATAAAAACTTAATTTTAAATTCTGTAAATACTAGTGGTTACTTTTTGAAATATAAAAATTACCTAGGGCAGCCTAATATTAAATTTTTATTAATAAATCTTCATTCTAAAAATTCAACAGTATCAAATCAAGATTTTAGAATATTGGAAGAAAATACTATTAGTAATTTATCAATTATTAATAATACAGGAAGATCTATCCCTATATTTAAAACAGATAGTACTTTAAATACATCTTCTAATTTTATATATAATAGACCAGAAAATCTTCAAATTATTAAAAATAATGATATGTTTACATTTAATGTAACTAATTCTTGTTATTTATTAATAGAAGAGTTTGTAACTTTAACGCAAACAAAAATAACTTATCCAGACAGCAATATAGTTTTTATAAAAGATGCAAGTTCTCCTATTTTTGTAGGAAGTAATATTGATGTTACGTTACTAAATAGAATGTTTAATACAGTAGTACAATATAGTAATAAACCATTAGATGATGTAATTACATTAACGTCTTAACTATTTATGAATAAATCTAATAACAATCCTAACGAACATTTTTTTAACGATTTTATTAATGAAATGACGGCGGCAAATCTACAATCACAAGGCAACATGTCTATAATTGAATTTGCTAACAGAATTATTTTTAATAATGATCCTGACTTTCAACTTTTTCCAACACAAAAAGCAATATTAAAATCATTTTATAAAGAACCTTTAACTCAACAAGAACAAGATATTTTAGTTGATTGGGTAAAAGAAGAACGTTCTACTTGGGTTCATGATAGAAAATATATTTCTTTAGTTTTAGAAGCTGGTAGACGCGCAAGTAAAGCACTTGATTTAAATACGCTAATTGAGACTCCTGAAGGAACTAAAAAATTTAGAAATATTAAAAAAGGAGATTATGTATTTGGGGTTAAGGGAACTCCTGTTAAAGTATTAGAGGAAACTGAAATATTTCATAATCATAATATATATGAATTAACGTTTGATGATGGTTCTAAGGTGAAATGTGATGAGGGTCATCTATGGAAAACTAAGGACAACGCTTCTAAAAAAATAGGTAATTCTACAATAAAAACAACTAAAGAAATAGTTAATAGTTTATTTATAAAAAGAAAAGACGGGACATTAGAACCTAATCATAGTATTGAATTAGCAAAACCTTTAAAATACTCAAAACAATCTTTATTAATACATCCTTGGGTACTAGGAGTTTGGTTAGGAAATGGAACTTCTCGCAAAGGGGAAATTACAGCTAGTAAAGAAGATATTTATTTTATAATGAATAAATTTAATAAACTAGGTTACTACGTTACAGGGGAATCTAGTAATGATTATACATATAAATTTTATTCTGAAAGATTAAATAAAGAATTACAGCAATTAAATTTATTAAAAAATAAACATATTCCTACTAAATATCTTTATTCTTCTTTAGCACAACGCATTCATTTATTAAAAGGATTAATGGATACTGACGGAACAGTATCTAAAAAAGGTAAAACGACTTTTATAAATACCAATTTTAATTTAACAGAAAGCGTGTTTAAACTTGCCGTATCTTTAGGGGCTTATGCAACTAGAGCTAAATATCCAAGCAGTTATATTACAAATAATACTAAAACATCTTCAAAAATCTATGAAGAAATAAGCTTAAGATCTGATATTTTTCCTATATCTGTACCAAGAAAGATAAAAAGATATACACCTTGTACAACTGACAATAACAAAAGATTTATTACATCTGCAATTTTAATACCTACCTTACCTGTTAAGTGCATCACTGTTGAAGGTGGTTTATTTTTAATAAGTAATAATATTATTACTCATAATTGTAATTCTTCTTCCGCAATTATTGCTACTACTAAAGGTGATATTACTTATGGTGAATTACATGAATTACTTTCTAAAAAACAAAAAGTAGGTATTTATACTTATGATTTTAGTAAAAATATAGTTAAAAGTTTTTTGACGTATGATATTAAAAGTGAGTTAAATGCAGTAGAGCAAACATATTTAGTAAGAACAGAAACAGGAAAAGTAGAAATAGTAAATGAGAATCATCCTTTTCTTACATGGGGAGGAAAAAATAAACCTGTTCCATATTGGAAACAATTAAAAGATCTAAAAAAAGGAGACTTAATTGCAACATCTACGCATCTACCTTTATTTGGGACCCACAAATTAGACAAAGACTATTTAGAAATAATAGCAATTGCGTTAACTGCGTATTCTCTGGAAGCAAATCCTCAAGGTAAAAAAGATTTTATACCTAAAATTGTTAAGTATTTTAATATAGGTATTATAAAGAAGGATAAATTTAAAGAGACACTACGTTCTTATTTAAAAAACGTAATTGACAGTCTTAGTACAGAATTATTAGGAAGTTTAGATAAAGAAAGTTTGCATACTTTATTATTTTATATTTTAAAATATGGAAGAATGCTTATGGATGAAACTGCATTCAGAGAGAATGATGGATACAATCAAACGTTATGTATAAAGATTAGATTAGAAAAATTTGTAGGACTAATTGCCCGTCAATTTTTAAAATTTGGAATCACTACTGATTGTGTTCCTCAAGATAAATTCAAAAAGCAATTTTGGATATATAATACAGAGAGTATACACGTACTACTAGCCACGTTTGGGTATGACATATTTAAAGGGGAAGAATTCATAAGAAAGAAATTATGTAAAAAGAACAAAAGTTTAGTTAGTAATGGATCAACAAAAGAAAATGTATTACCTAGGGGGATACCGCATAGTTGCAAAGGAACAAATGAACCTAGCAAAAGAGGTCACAAAAATATACTACAAAAGTATCATGAAGAAAATAATACGTTAACACTGCAATTATATGATTGGTGTACTAATGAAATTAATTGGGAATATATAGGTGAAATCACGCCATATGCAATTGAACAAACTATTGCGTTAGAAGTAGCAGATACTCATGTAATAGGAAATGGTATTATTTCACATAATTCTACAATGGCATCTATTATTGCTTTAAAAGAATTTTATGACTTAATAATTTTAGATAACCCTCATAAACAGTATGGAATTTTAAGTGGATCTCCTATTGCTATATTAGTAATGGCTCAATCACAAGCTCAAGTAAAAGAAACAATATTTGCTGCTATTAGAGGTTACGCAAATAATTCTAGATATTTTACTGCGTTACAAAATAAAGGCGAAATAGAAATATTATCTGAAGAAATTAGATGTTATAGCAAGAATGTATCTATCTTTGCAAAACATACTAATAGTAAATCGTTGGTAGGGTATACACTTAAATGTATGTTACTAGATGAAGTTGCTAGATTTGAGACAATAGGAGAAGAAGGTAAAAATAAAGCTTTTGAAATTTGGGAAAATATTGGTGCGGGGGGTTCTACTTTTGGGCATCATTTTAAAAAAGTGGCTATATCTTCTGCTTGGGAACCTAATGATCCTATAGAGATTTTATATAATAGAGCCCAGAGAGATCCAAATACTCTTGCTTTTAAACTTACTACTTTTCAAGTTAATTTAAATTTAAAAAAAGGAGTTACTCCCGTTATTGTTTCTGATTATACTAACGATTTTATTAAAGCTCGTAGAGAATATGAAGGTATACGTTTTACTAAATTTAATACTTTTATTGATATAGAAAATCTAGATAAAGCAGCTACCTGCGTTAGTATTATTGATGCAATTCCTTCTCAAATAGATACTAAGACTAACACAGGATATAAGTATTATGCAGGTGTAGATATTTTAAGAATAACTCCCAATACACCAGAAGATTCTGTTAGTTTTATACATGTAGATCCTGCTTTAAAAAAAGATAGTGCAGCTTTAGCAATTGCTCGCACAGTATTGGTAGAAGATACATGGAAAATACAAATAGATGCGTTACTAAAATGGGAACCTCATACCGACAATAAAGGTTTAAAAAGAATAGTTTCTTTTATTGATATAGAAGATAAACTAAAAGAAATTATTTCTAAAAGACGTGTCGGTAAAGTAACTTTTGATCAGTGGAATTGTTTACAAGAAGATTCTTTAATTTTAACTAAAAACGGCTTTAAACCACTTAATACTTTGCAATTACATCAAGAAGTAATATCTAATAAAGGTGTTAATAAAATAGTTAATTTAGAAAAAAAAGAGAATATACCTACATTAAAAATAACTACAGAAAAAGGGTATGTGATTGAAGGAACATATAACCATCCTTTATTAACAACAGACAATATTTTTCAAGAATTACAAAATTTAAATATTGGGGATAAGTTAAGATTAAATATTCCGGTAGTAACTACTGTTAATAAACAACCTAGTTTATATCAAGAACATGAAGCGTTAGTTTTAGGTTATTTAATAGCTAAAGGACATTGGGGAGATTTTAAAGATAATATAAGATTTTCTAATCTAGAAGAAGACGTTATAAATGATTATAAATTTAGTATTAAGCAACTAATAAGAACACAACCTCATGTTTATTCTAGAGTCTCTAGTAATCCTAATAATCCAATTTTGAAAGAAGTATCTGTAACTAATAAAAAGTATTATTGCAAACTAACTAAAGATTTAGATTTACAAACAGAAGATTTTAATAAAAAAATTCCCAACTATATATTTACTGCTACAAAAAAAGAAATTGGATTATTAATTTCTGGATTGTTTGAAGGAAAAGGAACTATATACATACAAGAAGCCACTTTAAAAAAATCAGCAAGATTATTTATAGAGTTAACTACTGTTTCTAAAAAACTCAGTATTCAATTACAACAATTATTATTATATTTAGGTATTAAGTCTACTCGTAACAAATATTATAAAAAACCTTATTTTGAAGATAATATTATTTATTACAAAGTAGTTATTTCAGACTATGATTTAATACATTTTAAAAATGCAGTAGGATTTAGGGGCTACTTAAAAAGCAATGAATTAGAAAAAGCTATTTTGTTATTAAATACTAATACAGTAGATAATTTTAACGATAGAATTATTTCTATCAAAAAAACTATGTCTACAATTATGCATATGGAGGTTTCAGGAGATCATACTTATTGTTCAGAATTTATAAACCACAATAGTCAATCTCTTATACAAAAATTAAATGCTCAAGGAATTGATGCTCAAACAGCTTCGTGTAGTCGAGAAAATCAATTTATTTATTTCACTTTATTTAGAGATTTATTAGCGCATAATTATATAGTATTACCTAAGGATAGTTTATGGTCTAACAATGCAATCACAGAATTATCTGAATTAGTATTACGGCCTAATAGACAAATAATACATCCAACTGCGGGTAAAGATTTAGCGGATGCTATTGTTAATGCGGTATATCAATGTCATCAACATATGATCCAAACTGGATTAACTTTAAATATAGGATTAAGTGCAGAAAATATTCCTTCTGTAGGATTAACGCCTCTTGCCCATATTAATGTAACAAATAGTAAAACTAGTAAAGAACGCTTAAAATTAGGCACTGCCATAGATAGACTTTATAATACTAGAGCCAGGCGTATTTAGATTAAAATATAGGTATAAACATGCATAATAATAAATATATTGTGCATGTTTATACTATGAAAGTTCCTATATACATAGATTTTAAGTTAAATACTAGTTATTTAAGGTCTAATGAATTTGATTTAAATAAAGAAGATCCAATTGATTTATACACAGATCCTTCAAATATTACTATTGCAGACCAGCCTTATATTTTAGCGCCTCGTTATTTTATTAAAATTTATAGCCCGGCCGACCAAGATAGATTTACTATTAAAATTCCTATACATAAAAGTATTAATTCCTTACTTAAAAATCAAATCAGAGTTGTATTAGAACCTTCTCTTTCTTATGGAATTAATAGTAGCTATAAAGTAGATTATTATGAATGGATTCCTAATATTAATCTATCAGCTTCAATTTCTATTAAAAAACTTAAAACAGAATATTGGCATGTTCCTTATTTAGATTATAATTACACTGCTAACTATAACTATAATTATAATTATAATTATAATTATAATTACATTTATGCTTCAAATTACTATACAGAAACGTCTTCTTTAAATTATTCCCGTCTAGTAAATAAACAAGTTCCTTCTTTACGATCTATTGTTGGAAATGTAGTTACAGACGTAATAACAGATAGTAATTTTTCAGATATATTTTGTTTTCCTTTAAATAGTTATACAGAATTTACTGAACAAATAATCACAGAAACTTTTAATTTTAATGATGAAAGTTTATTGTGGAATTTTAGCAAAGCATTAATTTCTTCTACTTTAGTTAGAGATATACAAACTGTAGATGGAGATTTAGTAGACGGGCCTACTTTATCTACAGTCAATTATATACTTCCTTTCAGTAATACAGAATTGCTAATTCAAGAAAATTGTTCTTAAAAAAGCTCAATGGGATTTTAAATCTTTTTCTACAAAGATAGAAAGACTAGTTTCATACTCCACCCAAACCCCTGTATTTTCACAACATTGATTTTTAATTTTCATAAATATGCAAAATATAAGCAATAATTCACCTGAAGTGTTTGGTCCTAGTTTTAAGTCTATAGAAACATTTGGCCCTAGTACTAAACAATTTGAAGATAGTAAACTAGTAGATTTTAATAATCTTAAAGCCACGAAAAAAGATATTAATGTACTAAATTATAATCAAGAAGCAATAAATACTTCTATGAGTAATATAAAAACAATTATATCTAAGACAGCAAGTATACCTAAGGATATATTTTCTAACTTATCTTTTAGTAATAGTAATAGTAATAGTAATACAACGTCGTTACTATCTAGAGTATCTAGAGTACCAGGAGAAGCTAAAAAAATATTACAACGTCAAGGATTAGAAGAAGAACAAGCACGTTTAGTAACTATAGGTGCTTTAGGAAGTATAGGAGTTGCTACTACAATAGGGGGAGGAGTAGGGTTAAATCAATTAATAAAAAACCCAGCGCCTGCCCTAAATGTTCTTAAAACAATAACTAATTCTAAAGTAGGAAAAACTGGTTTAATAGGAACAGCAGCAGTAGCAGGATTATTATTATTAAATAGTAAAAGAGGGGATGCGGCTGAAATAAGTCAAAGTATATACGCAAAAGATACTTCTTTTGAAATAGATCCCGCTGAATTTTCCTCAATAGATGCGGATACGTTTTATATAAAAAATAAAGGAAAAGTTAGATTAGAAGGGGCGGACTCTCCAGAATTATCTGTGTATGATAAAGTTCACGCCAAAACTAACAGAGAAAAATGGGAAGCCAAAAGAGCACATGAAAAAAAATTAAAAGATGTACGTAGTGATCATAAAAGATCTAAAGTAGATTATAATACTCAAGATCAAGGAAACGAAGCTAGAGCAGTTGCAGATAAATTTATTAAAAGTGCTCAAAATATTAACTTAACTATAGAAAGTCAAGATGTATATGGAAGAAAAGTAGTTTCTATAGCTAATGAAAAAGGAGAATTATTAAGTGATCGTCTAGTTAGGGAAGGATTAGCCTTTACAGAATTACCTTCTTCTGAGCATTTTGATGGTTCTGATGCAGCATACAATAGATATAATTCTATGATAGAAGCATATCAACAAAAGATTGGAATTTTTGCTAAAGAAGATTTTATAAATCCAACTGATTTTAGAAAAGGTAAAGTAGATCCTAAGATACATGGATTCAAAAAAAGACTAGAGACTGAAATTAAGTCACAAGAATTTAAAAAACAAGGATTAGCTAATAATGAATATGCGTTTATATTATCAGATGAAGATACTTATTTTACGCTTTCTGCCTCTTTAGGTGCTTCTGCGCATTATGGAGCAAGTATTGAATCTACCTTAATGAAACAAGCCGGATATGATTCGTTAGCTAATGTAGTACCTTATAAAGGATTAGCAGAATCATTAATGGAGTACAATAATACTCTTTTAGGGAATGAACCACTTAGTAGTTGGGAAAGATTTGCGGCCCAAGCTTACGACACAGGCTTATCTGCAGGAGGAGTTGGTAATTGGCTTAATAGAAGTGTATTTATCCCTAAAGGTTGGGGCAGATTATACAAAGATGAAATAGGAGCATTACCTTCCATTGCAGGTATTGCTGGAAAAATATTAGATGAAAGTTATTTATATTACGCAAACATGAACCCTGACGCGGCGTTACTAGGGCAAGATTATAAGTCAGGATTAAGAAGAAACGTAATGGAAGATAAATCAGGAATGTTTCAAACTATGTTTGAAGACACTACCTCTTTTGCATTAGCAATGGCCCAATCTTTAGGAATGTACGTAGCAGTCACACAACCTTTAGAAATGTTAAGTGCTAATATCAGTAAATCTTATATAGATAATACTTTACAAAGTGTATTACTAAGTAATACTGCAAGAAATGGAGGAATATTACCAATACCAAAAATACCGATAGGGAGAATAGCGGCGGAATATTATTTTGGGTCTAATTTAGCATCGTATACGCATAAAGAAGGAGGATTAGCGTCAGCAGTATTTGAACAAAAAATATTAAAAGATACACCTGAAACACCCGCATTTTTTGCTCATAACGGAGGAGAAAAATCTGGATATAAAGTGCAATTAATGATACAAAGGGGAAGAGCAGAGACAATAATGAAAGGAATATTTAAACCTTTCTTAATGGATGTAATTAATCCTTTCAATGCTAGTGTTTCTGGATCTATGCAAGAGCCCAATTCACCTACAGGGGCTAGAAGAATAAATAGTTATGATCAATTTAATTTAGCAGTAGACAAATTAATTAAAACAATATCGAAACCTGTAGATTTAGATTTAAAATTCAAAGCAAACGAAAGTTTTTCTTTCAGAGGAATTGAGAGTATACAAGTAGAGAACATTAGTGAAGATATTAAAATAGCGGCAGCTAAAAGTAACAAAAAAGAAATACATATTAAAAGAAGTGCGTTAGTGCCTGTTTCTGATTTTTCTACTTTATCTAGTGTGTATAAAAGTTCCACAAATAAAATCAACACTCATTTAATTCAAAATAATGAAGAATTATTTAAGATTTTAACTGATAAAAATGGAGCGGCACTTTCTGCAGAAGTTGCGCACAATATCATGTTTAGAAATGGAGGTAAAAAAGAAGCTTTAAAATTAGTGCCGCAAATACAAAAAAATAAAGTTGATATTTTATTTGAAAGAAAAGAACAATTAAGAATTGCTAAGCAAGGACTTAGTAGACAATTAGGAGTACATGCAGATCAATTAGAAATTACTACAACAGGCACAGGAAGTAGATATAAAACTAATATTGCGGCAGCGTTGCAAGATATATTAGAAATGATACCTTTAAATCCATTAAAATGGGGTTTATTTAATGGATCTGCAGAATATGCAGATGAGTTTATATCAGTAGGACAACTATTTAGTTTTAGAGATGCTGCAGATTATACTGAAAGAGTATTGACAGGACAAACATCTATTAGTGCAGTATTTAAACAATTTGAAGTAGTAACAAATGACGTAGACGTACATGGTAAAAGAGTGTTATTTGACCAGAATATTTCTAATAAAGTAAAAGCTAGATTAGAGAGTGTAGATAGAATACTGGGTCAAGTATGGACAAATATAAAATCTTTATGGGCCCCAGAACCTAAAGATACTATAAAAATAGTAGAATTTACTAAACAATTTAGAAAGCAAGAAGTTCTAGTACTTAAGGCTGCTGAAAAGGCTAAAATGGAAGGTTTTAGATTTGCACATAAAGCTAATACTTTAGATCCGTCTAAAGCTTCTTTAGATATGGTAGTAGGAAATGTAGATGAAAGTGTTGACTTATTAGATAAAGTTTTAGATTATAGTCATGCTGTTAAAAAAGATGGAATATCTTTAGAAAGTATGAATAGAGCAATAGATAGTGCGGGTATTCGAGATGTTACTGGCCAGTTAATGCGTAATTCAAAAAGATTTAGTGGCAATGTTAGAGCAGAAGGACTATTACAAGACACTAAGAGTTATTTTGCTGTTGCTGTATTTATGGGTTTAGCGTTAAATAATATGATGCAAAGTACTAAAGGAACATCTATAGCTACTCAAGTAGGCTTTGCACTTTTTGGAGAAGATGAAGACCTAGCAGTTAAATTTGAAGCTAATAGATTTATCCCTACAGAAGTTTTAACAGTGGCTTTAAATAATGCTGGGATTGGTGTTAGTCAAACAGCAGTAAATTTTGTTACAGATTCTGCATTAATAGCAGGTACATATGGCTTAGGATATTCTGTAGCTAAAAGAATGACTACTGAAAATTATCTACCATATACTTTTGATATAGAAACTGTGCAAAAAATGGCACAAAGAGAAGCAATAGAAATTGTAGATAAAGTAGGTAGATCAGTAGATAAAAGTATTATTACTAATATGGCCCCGGGTCATGATTCGATAATTAAAGTTAGAAAAACAGTATCAAATACAGACAACATTCATTTTATTACAGAAACAATATTAACAAGAACTAATGAAGGATTTAAAACAGAAAGAATATTACAAAAATATGCAGAAAATGTTCCAACTAGAGCGTTTATGTTTGGTGCTATTGCGTTATTAGCTACAAATGCGTTAAGAGAAGTAGCAGTATCTACGTTAACAGCTATGTCAGAATCCCCAGACGATAAGATATATTTTGGAATGGTGGCAGGGTTAGGTTTGGGAGGATTGTTATTAGGGGCGTGGGCGGATAATAGTTATGTAGCTAAGACTGTAAAGCAAGGAAAAGAAGTAGCAAAAGCAAGGGGTCAAATTTTAGATGCTGGTAAAAACATATTTAAAACTAAAGCAGTTACAGGAGCTATAGCGGGTGCTTTTATTGGTGGAGCTTTTTGGATGGTAAACTCTGCATTAGATCCTGATGTAAAACAAAAAGGTTCACTAGATCCTTTAATAGCAGGTGTTGGGTTAGGGATAGGTGCAGGTATATTTAAATCTAGTGCTGGATTAGGATTAGGAGTAGGTATAGTTGCTGCATCTGTTATGAGCGCTTTAAATTGGGCAGGAATAAGAGTAACTAAAATAGGAAGAGGAGGAAAAGAATTAGATCCTGAAAGTACTAAATTAGTAGCGCAATTATCTAGTTATTCAAGTGCGGTATTAGAAAAAGAAAATAATGATAATACATTTAGTGTAGGAATGTCTGCGTATGCGGCTCAATTTGGAGGAACTAAAACGTTAGCAACAAATATAGCTAGTGTAGGAGAAACGCAAGTAATAGCAAAACAATCGCCATTACCTATATTACAATTTTTTGTAGCAGAAAAAATAGAAGGTAGAAGAGGAGAAGTTAAGGAAAGAACGGGACCTGATAGTGAAAGAACTATTAGAAAATATAGTTTAGGTATTCAATCGGGAGCAATATTGGGAACATCTTTATCTGTAGAATTACCTATTGCGTATACGCCTGGAGAAGGATTTTTTGGATTTACATATAATTCTGAAAATAATTTAATGGCTGTACCAAACTTTGCTATCAAAGTAGGGGTTTGGGCGGCAGCAGCCACAGCAGGAGTAGGTATTGTGTATAATACTGCGGGGTGGATGAGTAAACAAGTTTATAATTTAACAGGAGCACAAATGTTTAATGCAGCTTCTGCTAATTTTAATCAAGCCGCTGGAGATTTATTTTCTGCAAGTAGATTTGTAATGAATGCTTCAGAAAAAATAACTTCATTTTTCATTAGAACTAGTGTAAGCATTTTTTCTACATTACAGGGAACTGATGCTCAAATGGCTTATGAATTATTTAAAAATTCTGTACCTAGAGCCACTCAAGCAGCAGATATGCTAAGAGAATTTAGTACTGCGGAACTAAGTGTAATGAGTCCAGGAGAGACTGCAAAATTAAATACTTTAGACAATGTAGATGGAGCTAAAGGATTATGGGGAGAAATTAAAGAAGGAGGAAAATTAAGATATGCAGATCAAATTAAATATTTAGCAATAGGAGCGTTTCTGGGAGGAGTTGCAGGAAGTCTTACTAGTGATGTAGTTAAACATTTTAAATTAAAGTCAAGTATAGCTGCTAACGAAAGTCAAGAAACGTTATTAAAAATAGAAGATCAAGAAGAAAGAAGAAAAGCTATTTATCTTGCGATAGGAGGTTCTGCAGGAGGTATACTAAATTTAAATATTCGTAGTAGTATTCCTTTAATAAAAAGTTTTAGTAGAAATCCTTCCACAACTGTAATTGAATTTTTAAAAAGTAAAAATACTCATGCTGCTTCTATGGCAGAAGATATAGAAAGAACCATGACAAAAGTTGGGTCTAATATGTCAAATAATAAGTATGTTTCCATTGTTTTAAATAATAAAATTACAAAATTTGTATTTAAAAATAGTGCTTTATTAAGTAAAAATAAATTAGGCGGAATATTTTTTGCAGCAACTATTTATAATTATGCCAAAACAAGCAGTGAGTTTGGTATAGCTCAAATGATGGATCGTCATATTGTATATGATAATAAAGGAAATGCTTATGATGATTATAATTTAAATACTAAAGGTAACTTTTTACATCATGCAGGAGTAGCAGGAATTTTAGGTTTAGGTACTACTGGAATTGCTTCTATAACTATATCTCCTAATAGAAATCAAAGACAAACATTAATTAATTTTGCTCAAAAAGAACTAGCAAATATACAAGGAATTAAAACTACAGGTGTACTAAATAAAATAAAAGTACAAGGAACTAATATACTATTTTCTGTGAGTAGGTGGGCCTCAGATAAAGAATCAACAACATTACTTAAAAGTTTATTAAATCTTAATAATGAATTTAAAGACTATGAAGAGTACTTAGAGGGAGTTCGGGGTAATCCTGCGGCAAAATTACCAACTCATTTAGAAAAAGTAGAAGATGTTTTAAAATTAAGACATGCTTTAGGAAAAGAAGAATTACAAGAGTTTATTGCTTTACAAAATCAAAAAGCAAAAGGACTTCCTTTCGCAACAGAAGAAGAATCTACTTATAAAAAATTCTTAACAAATATAGATGAAAAATTAACTCAAGTTAATGGAAAGGGAATATCTAAATTAAATAATTTAGATAAAGGGTTTCAGCGTATTTCTTCTTTAACTTCTTTTAGTAAAAGAGCAACTGCCTTTTTAGTTGTAGGGTACTTAGTAAAGTTAGGAATAACTACGGTAGGTAATCAAGGGGGAGAAATAGGAAAAGATAGTTATTTAGATAGACTATATAACAAAGCTAATCAAGTAGGTAAAATAGGACAGCGTAGACAAGATGGAAGTATTGTCGGTTTAGAAGGGTTTATAAGCATAGGTGCAGATGCTTTACGTATAATAACTGGGAGAGATATTGCGGATTTAAATACTGTAGTCAGTAGTCTTGATGGAAAGATGATTAAGAGTACAGGACAAAAATTAAGAACAAATGCAAAAGGAATTGCTGATTTACAAAAAGGAGTAAAAGATTTATCAGAAATGTTAATTGTAGACAATCCTAATGCTTATTTAGCTACTTTTGATTTTGGGGGAAGAACATTACGCAATGATGATAAAGGATTAACATCTTCTTCTTATTTTCAATTACAAGGGCCTGGGCAAGATATTTCTACAGCTACTTATTCAATGGCGTCTAAATTTATTTTTTCACAATATACAGGAGGACGAGGTAGACTTAGTGGCATTATTGATAAAGGGTTAGCTACTTTTGATAAAAATAATCCAGATACTTGGGATGTAGCAACAGTTAATATTAGAAATGCAACTAGTATGATGGATGCAATGAAAAATGCTAGACAATATTCTAGAGACACTTCTGCCGCCTTAGCAGGAGATAGTTTAGCAAATATGATATTATCTTTACGTCAAGAAGCACTTGCACATATTGCGTGGCAACCAACAGATAGTCTTTATACTAATATGTTCTGGGAAAACTATGAAAAACTTAAAGTTAGAAAAAATCCTTCAAATGTTAATAAATTTTTAAACAAATTAGCCCGTAGTGAAAAAAGTGTATTAAATGAATTTGCTAAATTAATGGAAGAAGGTATTTTTGAAAACTTTTTTACTAAATCAGCAATAACTAATGTAATATTTTTTACTGGTAGTGGTAAGCAACCGCCTCAAAGAGGTAATGCTCAATTCATGTCTACAGATATTTCTCAGTTATGGTATCAAACACAAGATTTATCTGTTCAAGCAGAAATGTTTAAACAAAGTAGAATAGAACTATATGATCAATATTTCGATAAAGTAATTATGCCACTTTCTAGTTCTGGCATTTTTGCTATAATTCCAGAGTGGATGAAAATAGCTGGAATAAGTTTTACTGTAATAGGGGTGTCTGCCGTAATTGTTAATAGTATAGCGACTATAACAGAAAATAAAACTTTTAATCAAAGTACAAGTGAATTATTAGATATTTTTGGACGTGTCGAAAATACAATAGGGCCCAAAATGAAGGCATATCCTAACGATACTAAAAAAATAATAAAAGAATTAAAAGAACATATAGCTCAGGGACAAAAATATAATTGGAATGTAGATGGACATATCGCTAAAGGAAGTTCAATAGTTCCTGGGTCTAATTCTGTAATAGGTTTATTAAATATTGGTCAAGAGGGCAAAGCACTTCATGTTCGTTTTGAAATTAATCCTTACTTTGAAGCATTAGATGTAAAAGATAGTAATATTTTTATTAACACTTTAGAAACTAAAGGAGAGCACTTAAGAAATCTATTTACATATGTAGAAGACACTTTAGATGAAAGTAATAAAACAATAGGAAGAACTCGTAAAAGTATTGCTTCTTCTTTATTAGACCATAGAGAAGTACAAAAATGGTTTAATAAAAATAGTACTGGTAATATTATAGAAAGTGTTTATGATATATTCACTACAACACACACAATAATAAGTAAATCTGAATTTATAGGATCTGCTGTAACTAATTTTCAAGACAAATTCAAACAAGGTTTAGATAGATTGTTTGATTTAAATGATATGAATAAAGTAAATCATCATTTATTACAAACAGTAATGGTAAATGGTGAAGAAATGTTAGTAGCAGAACTATTAGATCCTGATTTTCATACAAGTGGAATATCTAATGCCGATGAATTTGGCCCTGCTACTTCTTTAGAATCAAGAAAACAAGTATACATACAAAAATATCAAGAAGCCAAATTAAAGTTTCAAAAAGAAGTACAAGAAATTGTAGAACAAGAATATTCTAAAATTGCTTTTAAGGGTAAGGGTTCAACTTTAATAGACGATACTGCTCAAATTGCAGAAGCAAACCGAAAAGCTCTTATGGCTATAAAAACAAAAATGGTTGACCCTAGTAGCTCTATTGGAGCTGTTGTAAAAGGTGCAGGAATAATACAAGCTACTACTTTACTAGATCAACAAGCAACTATAAGCGAAGCAACAAAAGGTTCTCAAAGAAAATCAAATAAAAGTATTGTTAGAGATAATTCAGTTAAAGGAAATCCTATAGATACTTTTACAGACGATGTATGGGAAACTTTACATTATACGCGGCCTTTAGGTAATGTAGGTTTTTGGGATAATTTAGCTGCAGGAGGTAAAGGTTTAATAGTTGCCGGCTGTACTTTTTTTGATGTACTAAGTGGTGCAGATGTACTAGGTTCTTATTTAAGAGTAGCAGAAATACAAAGTAATCCGTACGCGACAGATTTAGATAAAGAAATGGCTAGTAAAGAGTTAGGAAGATCGTTACTAGCTTCGTTAATAGGGGTAGGACTGGGACTAGCAAGTAATAAATTGTTAGGAATATTTGGTAACGAAAAAGTAAGAAATTTTTTAACTAAACCTAGTAATATAGTGAAGAGTGCTTTAGGGTTAGTAACAGGAGGGTTAATAGGAGGGGCAGCGTGGAAAAGTATTATTGGACCAGGGTTGGATAAATTAGCCAAAAAAGGTTCTTCTAGTAATATAGAAAATAGACTAAATAAAGGATTTGCTGACTTAGGGTTTACTGCAGGAGATTTCTTAGGTAAAGTTGCGAGCGCTCCTGTAATAGGGGCATATAATTTAGGAAATAAAATTGGAATTGGGAAAGAAGCGGCTTTTTTTACTGGAGGTTTTTCTGGAGGCTTTGTTTTAGGAAGTATAGTTGGAACAGGACTTGCTGCTTTTGGTTTATCAATAAGTTTACCTGTATTGGCTTTATCTACGGTAGGGGTGGGGTTAGCAGTAGGGGTTGCCGCAATATTTGGGGGCAAACAGATGACTAGTGGTATGTCATATGCTACTAAAGAATTTATGAAAATTCCTATTATAGGTCAATCTATAGGATTAACAGATCCCTACAGAGCCATAAGAAATCAAGAAAGATTTAAACATAATTTTAAAGATAGTCCTTTCTTGTTAGGGTATGTTGGAGATATTGTTAATAGTAATTGGATGCAATTATTGTCTGCTGCAGAAAACCCAGGAGGCAGAGATACTGTTGCTTTATTATTTGGGGATGTATTGGGTCAAGGAGAAGAATATAATACTGGTTCTGCTTGGAAACAAAATGCAGCAGAGAGTTCTATAGGAGGCCCCCGACCTATTATTGATGAAGTAATTCAAAATGAATTACGTATTAGAGCGGAAGCTTATTCTGATGCAGTAATTGGGCGTTATAGTTGGGAGCAAATACTAGCACATGCAGATAATAGTAATGTAATTAAATCACAAGAAGCATTACAAAGAGCTGAAAAAGTTAAGATACAAGAAAAGGCTAGGGCTCAATTATTAAAAAGTGCTAAAGATGCAGGAGGCCCTACTGCTGCGCTTAAAACAGGTAATTCTAGAACAAGTGCAGTAACTCAACAACAATTAGCAAAAATAGAACAAGTATATAATGATTTAGACACATATGGAAAACCTCATGTACAAGTAACTGCTGCAAGTGTAACAACACATAAATCTAAAACAAGTAATTCTGATTTAAAAGCAGGAGATAAAGCCAAGGCTCAAACTATTAATCCAGGGGGTACTTTATTAGCCCCCATTACTAAAAATCATGTATATAAAACTAAAGTAGTAATTAATAATAAAATGGCAGTAATTAATTTTAATAAAGAACAAGACCCCATGAACCCTATTTTATTAGCACAAGCAGAAGTTATGGGGGCTAATAAAGCAAATTCACCTGATGTACAAACACAAGTGAATTCTTATAATGCTTATAAAAATGAAAATTAAGTGGGGGGCAATAAAGCATTAAATAGTGCTTTATCTTGTTCTAATTTTTGTATGATTACTTGAGCAGTATTTGGATCAATAGTTCTAATAGTATCAATTACTAAATATTTAAACTCGTCTAATTTTTGCTGTTGATTTACAGTTTTAAGTATTTCTTTAGCATCTCGTGTCAAAGTTCTAATATCTTTTAATACTTCTAGTATTACTTGTTCTCTAGTAGTTTTACCTTTAAAGAACTCTTCTTTATTAGTGCTTCTAATTTCTTCTAAATGATCTTGTAATTGTTCAAAAATAATTTGCATTCGTTCTTGAACATTAAAAATATTTCCATAATTTTTAACTTTCCTAGTATGCATAATATTAGAATAATTATCATACCAATATTTCAATTCATCTATGGTAATACCTTGCCCACTAATAATACTTAAACTTTGCGCGGTATCTTTTAATGAAACTCCTGAATTAGCAAATTTAACTGCATGTTCTGATAAACCAAATCTATCTATTTTATGTTCTTCTATTTTTATATAGTAATCTTCATTTTCTTGCAAACTACCTATAATAAGAGCAAAACTTTCTTCTAAATCTGAAAATTCTTTTATTCCAAAAACGCCCGTATTAACAATAGCTTCTTTTAATTTTAATTGAAAATCTAGTAGATATGGTTTTAGTTTTACTTCAATCATTTTCGTTATAAGTATCTTGATATATAATATCTACTCCATCTAATTTTTCAATTAAAGGAATTTCATTATTATACGAAGTACCGTGCATTAGCCAATTTTGTAAGATATACATTGCTTTATCCCATTGTCTTTTTAATGTACTACTATCCAGAAACAATGATTGCGCAATATCAGACCTACTTCTATTTGTCATATATCTATACGTAAGTAATCTATGCAAAGTAGGATCTGTTGTTTTTAATTTTATTAACGCTTCTTTTACTTGTTCGTAACTAAATACTTGATCAATTTCTTCTGTACAACATCTATATTCTTTTTTCCAAGGAAATTCAACCCTTAAATAAATAGTTAATAACCTTAATCCTGGATGACTTCTTGCCATATTGTTAATATATATATATATATACGCTAAATTTAATACATGTGTATATTAACAATAAATAGGCAAAATGTCAAATAAAATATTTAAAATGAGACAAGAAAATCATCAGAAAAAGAATGTCGAGTAGAAAATTCGTAGGATTGGGGCCAACAATTTTTAAGAAAAGGACAAGGAGCATTAAAGCTATTTAAACAAGCAGAATATCTAGAATCAGGATAATGTTTAACAAAGTTATTATTAATAATATTGTTGATAACAGTATTAAAACCTTTTATTACTTCTGTCTGTAATTCTTTATCCACAGGAACTAAGACTAAATCATTTTTTAACAAAGATAAAATACCAATATATTCAATAGGTTGTTGTAAAACATATTCTGCTCCTGCGGCATATAACAGTAATTGTTGATTATGTTGTACAATACTTTTATTAAAAGTTTCTTTAGATGTTTTATAGTCTATTACAGCAGTAACTAATTGACCATTTACTTGCACTTTAGAAATATTATCAATAAATCCATTTAAATATATATTTGGATGTGTGCAATCAGGAAAAGGAACTGGATTTATTAAAGTGTTAGTTTTTTTATCCCAATTACTAAGGGGCAATTCTAAATGTAAAATATCTTTAAATTCTTCAGGAGTGCTGTACTTAGAAGCTAGTTTAAATGATTTAGAAAACACATCAGTAATGGAAACTAATTCTAGTCCATTTTTACCACTTTGAATAGTGTAATCAATTAGTTCTTTTCTATCTGCTAATCGTAATCTTTTAACTTCAGATTTCCAAATTCCTGTTTGTTCAGGAACTTTAGGTACTTCTCCTTTTCCTGTGCGAATAGCGTCTACTCCTCTATAACGAAACGAAGCTCTTAAATATAAATTAGAAATATCTTCATGATATTCTAATAATTCTCCTAATATACTTTCAATAGAAACAATACCTATTTTACCAAATTCAGTAGAAAGTATTTTAAAAAAAGCATCTTGGGCATTGTTAACTTCAGGATCTTCTACTCCATATAAATATTCAAGAGTAGCATGCATTAATGTTCCTGTTAAAGTAGCAGTACTTTGATTATATACATCTAATTTATCTACATACTTTAATTTAAACATTTGAGAACACTCTTTATATGTTTTAATTTTACTAACTGAAAATGTTCTATAATCATTCTGCGAAGTATACTGAGATGTTTCAGTTATTTTATTAGATTTCATTGGTGTTAATTAAGTTATTTTTAGTGCGATTTTTTCAAACTAAGACCGTAGGCAGCTATACAAATAGCATCTGCTAATCCATCACTAGGTTTAGTTTGTCTTTTACTAGTAAATAAATAACTATTACCGTATGTTTGTTCTACATAGGCAATAGCAGGTAATTTAGTTTTTTTATAATTATAAGGATTTATATCATCAGGATTTACTTTTTTAAAAATAGAAGTCTGCCAATCTTGTGCATTAATTTCTTGTAAATTATCACACTGCGCAAAACATAATCCGTGTAATAATCCAAATTGATACATTGTTTTACTACCACTAGACATTCCTTGACTTCTTAAAATAAACTGTCTTTCTATATAAATACCTTCTACAATTTCTACATTATTGGAAGTATATTTTGTTATAAACTCATACACAATTTTTAAATCTATATAATTTCCTTTTCGATGGGGTCTAGTGCATAACGGCATTTTTATTATATCCACTATTCCTGTTGGATTAAGAACACAAATCCCGCCATTCAATCCAGGGTCAATACCTATAATATTCATACGATATAAAAAAAACTATATTAATATTATAGTTTAATATCTTTTACGAGATTTAATTAAAAAATCCCAATAACAAGTAATTAAATAAAATTCTTGATCTATCCAATTACCTATAATAGTTAATCCTCGTAATTTATTGGAATATTTTTCATAAGATGTATTTAATAAATTACGATCTAATAATGTATATCTTATGTCTTGATAACTATATTTTTTAGTCCCATAGTTTAAAGTAAGCAACATCATATTAGTAGTAATTGCTCTTTGTTGTTGTTTTCTTTCAACATGTAGAACATCTTTTTCATTACTAACTATATGAAGTTGCTTAATTAAAATAGAGTTATCATTAGCAATAAGAGAGTCTAATTGCTTAATGTTTCTCATGATCATTTACCTAAACTAATAAACTCTTCAAATAATACAATGTCATCTTTAAAATAAGTCTCATATAACTCTAATTTAAAACTTTTATAGTTAGTAAGTCTGAAAGGCATATCTAAAAATTGAATTACTGCTTCATTATCATAAGCAAGTTTTTCTTTCTCACTAAATTGTGTTCCTAACCCTAACATTATAAATAAAGCGTTAACTATTCTAATGTTATTAACATAAGTGTTTAGTTCATAGTCATCTTCTAAATTTACTGCATGAGAAGCTAAACGATAATCAATTAATTTAATTATAAAGTTTAAATCTAAATTATGGTCTGCTGCAAATTGAACTATATCTTTTATTAATAAGTTTACTAAATTCATGAATTTTTATTTTTAAGTATATTATTTAAATCAATTAATTCTCTCAAAAACCAAGCAGGTTTAGGTTCAATATTTTTACATAAAGAAATACAATTACTTAATATATAATTAGAAGGTAAAAATTTAAAAGTACATATTAAATCTTTATGCGCATTAATATTTTTTTCTAGTTCTATATAATTTACTTTATGTATATAATGATTAGATCTTCTTATTAAATATTGTTTACGATAAAAACACGCACATAATACTGTTAATTTTTCATCCCATGTTTCTGGAATGGTTATTTTATTAATCTTTAACGGTCGATGTTTTGTAAGGGATACTGATTTGTAATAACTCATTATTTTAGATTCTGCTTCCAAAATAGAATAAGAACCTTTACTATTTATAGTAGTTGCAGGTATAGAAATCATACTAAATCTAGTTTTTAAAAGATAATCATATTCGCTTAAATTAGAAGGAATTTCATTAAAATTAAAAGGAGCGGGATCTAATAACACAGAAGGAATAATTTCTTTATTTAATTTGTAAAAATTATGTAAAAACCCTACAGTAATCCAAGGTCCTATTAACGCACTAGAAGGTCCTTTAAACGTATATAAATTTAATTTCATTAGTCTCCGAGTATTTTTAAAACATATTGTAATGGGGTTAGATCCGCAGGAATAAATTTTTCTAAGTGAATAAAGCCTCTATTAGTTGCATTAATAAGTTTGGCTGCCGTTTTATGATAAGTCATATCTCCTTTATGTAGTTCTATATAGTGTTCAACAATATCTTTAGATAGACTATTTAGTTCTCTTATTAAGTTGGAAGAATTACATTCTAAATAAAGATAAAAATCATTAATATCCTTAACTAAATTGTTATTAAAAGATAAGCCTTCTGGGACCATGACTGTTTTGATCAGCACTTCTTTACCTAAATACAATTGTAGACTTACTAGTTGTTCTAGTACAATTCTCCACGATTTAAATTGACCTGGAAAATGGGGATGATCTACCTCAAACCTATCATTATCAAACACAGCAATAATTGTATTAAAATCTTGAATTTTATTACTTTGTTTAAGTATTTTAGCTAAGCCCATTAATCCCACTACATTGCATCCACTTTGTTTTAATATATACGCATCCCCTACCCCTTCTACTAAAAATAAAACTTTTTTATTATTTTTATATAACTGTATATGTTTTTCAAATAATAAATAATCCTTGCATGAATTAATTATCGGTATTGCTTTAGTATCTAAGTATTTATACTCAGTACATTCTCCTGGAAAAAAACGACCAGTCAAATGTACTAAATGTCCTTGTAAATTATAAACAGGAAAGATTATACGATTAAAAAGAAACTCACCTGTAGTATTAGCAAGGTTATGGCGTCTAAGAGCATTTATATTTATAGAATAATCTTTTAATACATTATTAGTAGGAGCATATCCTATTTCTTCTTGTTTAATAAAGTCAGGGGTAAATCCTCTACTAAATAAATAATCTTGTGCTTTAGAATCTTTATTTAATTCATTATTATACGCACTAAGTACAGAAGAAAGAAATTCTGTACGTGTAGTATAAAATTCTTGCTGAACTTCAATATCAATATTACCTATATTTTCTAAAAACAACAGCGCTTCGTAAAAAGAACACTGTTTTATTTTTTGATAAATAGAAAGTTTATCTCCTTTAACATTACATTTAGAACTAAAACATTTAAAGTAATATTCATATAAGTACCCTTTATTTTTAGAAAAACAAAACGGACAATCTACTGTACCTTTATTTTTATTAAATCCAATATTTAACTCCATCCAGCTATTACTTTCTCTTGCTAATTCAATTCTATTTAAAAATAAGGAATCCATATTTTTATTGTATCCATTTTAAATACGAAGGATCTATAAAACAACATTTAATTAAATCTTCAGGAGTTCCTACGATAACAAGTCCTTCGGGAGTTTTAACTCTACTCAAAGCAGTATAAATCATGCCACTTTGTTTAGATAAGAATCTTTGTCCCTCGCCGTTAATACATAATTGAACTTTATCTAAGGTAAGTCCTTGAACTCTGTGTATAGTAGCCGCGCTAGCTAATCTAGCTCTCATAACAGTTAACTTTCCTATGGCTTCTTGTTTGTTTGCAAAACGATTTTTACTAAAATCAAAATGAAGTAATTCTTGAGGTTTTAAAAATATTTCTTTATTTTTTCTAAGTAATGAAAGATATAAAGTATTTTTCCATAAATCAGTAACTATGGCAGTATCCCCGTTAGCAAACCCTTCTTTTAAATTATTATATAATAATTGAACTAATGAACCTTTTTTAACTTCTAGCTTTAAAGGAAAATTATTCCAAGTAGGATGGGGCACACCTGTTAAAGTTGCATAATAACACCTACTTTCTCCTCGTAGTCTTTCAAGACAAATTTTATTATGCATTTCTACTTCATTATTTGTTGAAAAAAAAGTAGTACCTCTAAAATAACTATCTACTTCTGGCACAAAACTAATATTATTTTTAAGCCAATCTAAACATTCATGAATTTTTCCTTTTCTTATACAACTTAAAGCTTCTATAAACTCTTTATTATCTTGTCTTTTAACTTCTGTTAAATACTTTATTTCAAATCTTTGCCAACATTTAGCTCTAAAAATAGGGGCCCCTTCTACTGGGGCTAATTGGGCTAAATCTCCACTAATTAATAATCCTAAATCTTTATTATAGTCTTTATTAAATCTATCTAAAGATAAAACAATTAAATCTAATACGCTGGCGCTTATTAAGGAAATTTCATCAATTACTATATTATTATATTTCTTAGCAATCTTACTTAATGATTTATCTATTGTTTTTGTACAAAACGCTCTTAATAAACTTTCTGCATTAAAATATCCTAACGCTGAATTAATAGTGGTAGCTTCTGTAGCATCTCTAATAGATCCTAAATTTAAAGCAGCTATCCCTGTGGTAGCAGTTCTTAACGCAAATTTAGGATCTTCTTGTATTTTTGAGTTTATATAATAACTATTATGTGTGACTACAAAGTTTTCCACTACATATGTGTGTAAAGGATTTTCTACCTGTATACATCTGCCATCTTTTTTTCCTACATAAATTATGTCAACTATTTTTTTATTTAAAATATCTCCTATTTTTCCTTCTATAAATAAGTCACTTTTTCGTTGTAATGAAAATATATTTAAATTAATTCTAATAGAAACATTGTATTCTGTTGGAAAATTTTCATTACCTATATATTGTTCTAATTTAGCTATACCCCCTAACGATCTAACTAAAAACATTACATCATTTGCTAATTTATTAGATGTAGTATTAAATGTCATTTTTTTAACTTTAGAAGGGCTTAAATTAATATCTCCCCTACTATCCATTAATCCTTTTAATATTTTTAATCTATCTGAAATTGACGAATATAAATAGTTATTAGGAATAAATTTACAGGAATTATAAAACCACAATAAACCTAAATCTGAAAGATATTGTTTTATTTCACTAGATAGCGTAAATGTACCTGAAGACTTATTTAAAGGTGTTTGTAATAATGTAGTTTTAATATTTAAAGGTAATAAGTTATCAAAAATAAGTTTAATTTCTATTGCATCTTTTAAAGGACAACTAACTGTTATTTGTTCCTGAAAATTTCCATTTCCTAACATATATCCTAATATATAAGGATGTAATGTTAACAGTTGTGCGTTTATATTAATAGGACTACATAAAGGAATAGAATATTTATAGCTTTTTATTTTATTATCACTTTTAAAATCTTTTAACATTTCTTTTGTAGAAAGCACTTTATACTTATTTCTCTTTAATGATTTTAAGTTTGTTGTTTGTACTTTCCATAAATGATCTTCACAAGCTTCTATAAACGTGTCGTCATTAAATACTACTTTATATATATTTAAGTCTTTTCCTTCCCATATATTTAAAATTTTAGTGGGATTTCCATCCTCACATATTACTTCACTATTAATTGTTAATTCTTTATTCTTAATATATCCTTCAGGCGTTAACACTAATGTTTCATTTGTTAGTAATTTTCCAGTTCCTGCTGAACCAAATAAAGCGTTTAATCTAGTTTCCATTATAAAGAAGTCCTTTTCAAATTATCTACTGAAAGTTTTTTAACAATAGTATCGCCGTGCACCCAAGCAAGCTCATGTTCATTCAAATAAATTTGTTTATATAAGTCAATCATTTTAGCAAATAATTCTGTATATTCCATACCACTTTGAGTTTTAACAAAGTTGATAAAATAGGAGGATTCTCCTTTTAATACAAGTGTAATAGTAAGTTCATTCATTTTTTAAAGAATTTAAAATCCTAATTGAATTTTATTTAAATTGTCAAATAAATTGTTATGTGTTTTGGTATCCAGTATTAAATTAGTAAAATTCAAAGACTGATTAAACCTTAAAGCTTGCGCGGGTGTTAAACTAACACAATATAAATTAAGATCTTTATGTGTATTTATCCTAGCCCTTAATTCTAATTTTGATAAATTTTCTTTACTTAAAATTAATTCTGTATCAAATCTTTTTAGTACAGAAGAATACAAAAATACATAAATTTTTTCTTGAGATTTCATGTTATAAAAAAAAAGGGGCTCCCCCCTCTAAATATTAAATTAATTCGAAAATTTAAACTAGTGAATTAAATTGTGTAAATATTCCTTGCCAACGCCAATCAAATTCAATTTCAGGCATCCAATATATTCCTTTATGTTTATCACTATAATTAGTAGAAGGCTTAGTTCCCCAAGGATCATAGATTAAGAATCCTTTAGTTTTATCATAATCAACAATTACAATAATATGCCCCCCAGCTCTAAAACTTTTTGTTAAACCTTTGTGGTAAATATTAACACAAGTAATTTTAGTTTTATCTAATTCTTCTAAAAGTGCTTTTTTACCTGCATTGGAATACTTACATTTAACTCCAAAAGACTTACAAACATTATGTACTATATCCCATGAAGCAGAATTGTTATTAGCATATTTTCCATATTTATTAGAATATACCCTAGTAACAAATTCATTGTCATTTACTAACTGCCCTTTATTATTTTTTCTTAATATAAAATCTACATACATTGAGTGGCTAGAAGAACTACAAGAAATTGCCCAAGATTGAACATTATCTCTTTGACTAAAATACTTAATAGATAAATCTTCTGCTTTTTGTGTATTTTGTTGAAATAAATTAGTCCGCCATAACGCAATAAACTTATCAAGCGTTGGTTTACTTAATTGTAATTCTAACCAACTTAGATCTGCCTCTGTAGCCTCAATCCAATCAGAACTTTTTATTAACTTTAATTTTGTAGCCGCAGGAGTCTTTAATAATAAATTACCCAGATACTCTACTGCCTCAATTTGATGCGGTTCTTTTTTATAATACTTCTTAACATTAATAAGCGATATATTTGTGCTCATCTATTTCTATTTACTTCTATTTTTACATTTTACATTTTACATTTTAAGTTAAAATTAACGGTAAAAAGTAATTAAAACATTAAAATTAAAATTAAAATAAATTTTCTAATTAATTCAAAACATACTCTTACTACTTTTTCAATAAAAGAATAAAAAGGATTTAATACATATATCTGCACAATAATTAGTGTTTGTTCAGGATAATGTAAAAAGTAAAAATACCCTTCTTTTACTTTATTTATTAAGTTTTTCATAAGCTTTTTATTATTTTTTTAATGGTAATTAATTTACCTAAAATTTTAATACTTGGTTTTTTGTTTTGTAAGACACAATATAGACAATATTTTAACCAAGTCTCTCTACAAAAGTAAGCACAATACATATGTACGTATATACTTACAGATAATTTGTTTAATAAAGATTTCATTTTTTTAATTAAATGAGAATTCCCCCGTCAAGCAAGTGCGCTATAACGGTGGATAGTTCACATTAGGCGTATTTTCAATTCAGTATATTTTAAATTATGGGATAGTTTAAAAACTTCTACGTCATATAAACAACAGATCTTTTCAAACACATCATAACCTTTCCAAGTACTTAAGCCTTTGCCAAACAAAACAATTAATAATTTTTTAGGAGGATTAAAAAAATAAGAATAACACAAAATTTGGCCTAGGGCTTCTTTTGCATTAGTATATATTTTGAATTCTACTATATATTTTTGAGTAACTAGATCAATATAACCTAAAGGAGTTTTAACTTCTGATTTTCCTAAATGTCTAAAATTATCTACACATTGTTTTTCTTGACCTTTATTAGGTGTTTTAATTTTACGGGGCTTTTTTGCTTTAATTAAGGCATTAGCTAGTAATTGTTGTCTAGGTGACGTAGGCTTAGTCATTTAAAATAGTAAACACAAGGTCATATATAGCATCTGTAAATAATTGCGAACCATCATTTTGTATTACAGTAGTACATATATCAGGCCCTAAATCTAAATAGCTTCTACTATCCCCGTTAAATGTATGCCCTTCTCTTTCAATTTTTACTAGAATTATATTATGAGCTCCGTATTCTTTTATTAACACTTCAGCTTCTTCTGTGAATCCACTATCAGAAATAACAATTAATTTATTGTTATACTCTTTTAATTCTTCTGCTAAGATTTTACCAAATATATTTTTTCCATGAGTTGGTTTAAAATATAATTCAGATACATTTATATATGCTTGACGTGGTGTAATTCCATAAAAGTCACAATTAGGAAGATCTTTTACTTCTTCATAATAATTATAAGGACGATTAATAAATCCATATAAGGCATGAGTCTTTTCTTTAAGGATGCCTGCAAATTTTACTTGTCTAGTATTTTTAAAAGTTTTAACTATATAAGTTGCTGCAAAATCTTTGCCACTACTAGGTGGCCCATTAAGTAATATAATTTTCATCAAATAACAATATAAATTTTTTTGTAATCAATTCCCTTCAGACATACCTATCCTATGTCAACTTAATTCTTGCTCTCCAATTGAGTAGTTTTATTATTAACTTTTAAGCCAGCGTATTCGTCTTTTATAGCCTTAATGGTTATATTAATTAAGTCAGCATATGCCTTTGCAACTTCACATTTAATAACTGAAACATTATTAATTTTGTGAAATATTAATTGTTGCGATAATTCTTCGTTAGGTTGTTCGTTAATAGGAAAAGCAGAACCTGAAATTGTGGCGAATCCAAATTGATCAATATTAACTACTGTTTTGTTATCAACACCTAGTGCTTGATTAAGTAACAAAACATTATTATATGAAACTCTTGCTTCAACTTTAGACATAGGTTTTAATTCAATTTGTAATATATTAGACAATTGTTTTAATTTAATTAAAGCTGAACTTAATAGAATACCGCCATCGTGTTGATACGATACAGATTCATTATGCAAATCTTTCAAATATTCTCTTTCATATCTTTGAAGATTCTCAGATGTTTTGGCCATTTTGGAAAATGATTTACAAGTTTGCATCCATTTGCTTAATTTCTTTGTAAACTTTTTAAGTGCAGTACCTAGCACTATTAATACTTTCAATTGACCAAGGAAGTTCAACTTACCTGCAATTTCATCATTCAAAATTAACTTTTGCAAAGTAAATCTATTTTTAGACGCCACTTTGTTAAGAGTTCTAGGAATACGCGCACCGTTCAAAACACTTAAAAATGCAATTTTTAAACTTCCTTTTGTTAATTCAGGAATATTAATTTCATTATTAAGAATTCCTTCTAGCCCACTAGAGTCAAACATTTTTGTTAAATGTTGATGTGCAATAGTAATATGACATTTAACTGCGTCAACATTAATAGTCTCAGCTCCTGACATCGAGTAAGACCTTAATTCTTTTGATAGATTCAAATAGCCGCCGCCAACCTCATACAATCTACAACCCTGTACAGGTTCAATATACTCAGGAATATACTTAAATATACCACTTGAAAAATCTCTTGAAGTAGTACGCGCCAACATTGCTTGAAAACACCGTATATTGTGCGCCAACTTTAATTTTAAACTTTTTCTTTTTTTTAAATTTGTTTGTTGTTTAAACTCGGTATGAATATTTCGTAATCCCGCTATAATACCAAAAGCATTAAAAGGACATTCTTTCTGATCTTTGAATTTAAATCTATTTTTTTTAATTAAAGATTTTGCACTCAACGAAACATTTTCCAAAACAGAATAAGTACGTTTTTTTAAACCACTTTTAACCAACAATTCTTTAATTGCCAAATCATCTAAAGTTTCAATCACAATAGGTGCAACTTTAAAAGCTGTACAAAAATGACGATATTGATTATATCCTGATTTTGTAATTAAACCTTTGGCGATTAAAGAATTAACATTGGCGCCTTGAAAAAACTTTTGTTTAAAAGACCAAGGAATAGGCACGCCTAGCCAATTATCATCTTTGTTTACAGCCAAATTATTTAAATGACAATTTAACAAATGAATGAACCACATTTTTGTTTTTTCATTTTCACCCAATAACAAATCTTGCAAATATTCATTTTGCAATTTATAGACTCTTAAAGAACATTGAGTGAATAATTTAGTCATTCAGATATTATAACACATGTTTAAGATGAAGGTGAGAAAAAATAGAATCAAGGTTAGAACATTTTTCAAAATTAAGAAAAAAAGGATGGTGATAGAATTTTGGAGGGAGTCCCACCAAAATTACTCGTTTTCCAAGTTCTAGGGCCATGCCCAATTCCAGTAGAGTGCCTATCATAGGAAGATGCCCCAAAGTATCTACCTTTGCAATGATGATATCTGAGTGTTTAATGTCCCAGCGATCACGTCGTAGAATATACAAAGGATTGGTGGTTAAGTTCGCATCATTTAAAATTTCGGTAGAAAGATATTCAAGTGAATTTAAATAGCGAGTAGGTGACAAAACATTATATCCGTATTTTGTTAATGAAGTCCCAAGAGTTTCTCGCCACTGAGTAGCTTCCTTAAAAATTAATCCGTTAATACTGCCTGCCAAATAGACTGTTTTCATTATTTTAAAGTTTTTTTTCCTGATAAGAACCCGACAATATTAAATCACCTTGACTTAAATCTTTGTTTTGTTTGTACCCAAAAGTCCGCCTTGTTTTAAAAGAATCGTTTAAAAATACAATTTTTTCATCAAAAATGACATTATTATAGATTGTAAGTGTATGCAATACTTTGTGTGAAATAGAAAGAATGCGGGAAGTAGTAGGATGAGAGGTAAAGTAGCCAGAGCCCCGTTGTATTTGAGTATCGTCGTTAAAAGTACAATTAAAAGAACCTTTGCCGTTAATGGAAGACCAAACAACGTCATAATAGTTAACAAAAGGATTAGTCCAAGTAAAGGTAGTAATGAAACTTTTGATAGTGCCGGAAGTAGGATAAAGATAAGTACGATGACTTTCCCAAGTACCCAAACTGCGATTAAAAAAAGAAGTTAATTTCATAAAAGGTTAATATTTTCTTTACCATATATAGTAGTAGCAATTTGAATTCTATTTTGGGATTGATTTTTAAACCAAAACTGAGTATCTATAAAATCAATAACAGTAGGAAATTGTTTGCCGTCTTTCTTACGTAATAAACGGCCGACGCGTTGTATAAAATCATTACTAGATTTACCTGCGGCGGCCAAAATAATACTAGAAAGACTAGGAATATTGATACCTGCAGTAAGAACTTTAGGACCAGCAATAACGCCATTTATTTTACTATCCTTTAAATCTTGAATAATAAGTTCTCTTTTTTTCTTAGAAAGATAGCCACTAATAATAGGAAAATTCAAACCATGTTGTGATAAGAGAGAAGAAATAATATCAGCATGATTGCCATCGCCTTTAACTTTATTAACAATAATAATAATAGGACCTTGTTTCTTATTAACTTCTTCAATTGCTTTAGTAACAATAATATGATTACGACCTGAATTATTTATAATTAAATTATTATAAACAAGAGGTAAAATTTTATATCTATGAGAGTCAGAAAGAGTACTAATATTAGCGGCATTTTTTTGCAAAGAAGTAGGTAAAAACCCTTTAGGAGAAGTATAGAAATAAAATTTAGGTTGCATTATAATATTTTGTTGTATTAAATCCAGTTCAGAGATAGTACAAATACGAGAACCAAAAAAGGCTTCTAAAAAGAGAGAGTGAGGGCCAACAATGTCGGGAGTAGCAGAAAAAGCCAAAGAAATGCGGCGATTAGTTAAGTGTTCAATTAAAGATTGAAAAGTAGGATTACAAGTTAAATGACATTCATCAGTCAACAAAACATCGACAGAATTTAAATAAGATTTTGATTTAGATAAATTAGATAAAGAATTAGGAATACCGACAGTGACATCATTAAAGATATAATGTCCATCGCCGACAATACCGATATTAATTAAAGGAGAATGAGAGAGAGAAAAATAGTCATTAATATCGTGAGTCATTTGATATAACAAATTAATAGTAGGAACTGTAATTAATACTTTCAAATGATCTTGAGTAAATATTTTAACTAATTCGCCGATACAGAAACTTTTCCCAGAACTAGTAGGAGATTTTACAATGCCGCGTTTAAATTGTAAACAAGAGGTTACAATTTGTTTTTGGTGAGGACGTAAGATAGAGCTAAGAGAGAGAGAGTGAGGAATATATTTAGGAATAGTAGAAACAATTTCCAAATCAGAGCGTGAAATAACGGTATTATCGTCCCAAATATCTGTTAAGAGTCTAGAAATAAAACCTGAGTACAAAAAAACATCCCAAGTATTATTATTATTTTTAGTAGCTTTAAAGAGATATTTTTTAGTAGCGGCAAGAGTCAAACAATTAGGACTAAAAAGAGATAGAGTAGCTTCATCAATAAAGTGTACTAATTCTTTAGATAAATACTCTACATACTCTCGGGGACATTCTTTCAATATAGAATATGTAGGTGAATATTTTATTTTCATATGACATATTTAATCTTTTTAAATACCAGTTAATATATTTTAACACAATTTTTATTTTACCTAAAACATATTAACTAGTTAATTTAAAAAAAATAAATTAAAGAGGGAGAGAGAGAGAAGTTAAGGAAGAATAATATATTTAATTAAAAAGGCATACTATCGAGATCATAATCAGAAGGCTGAGAGATAGTACGAATAGAAGGAGAAGGAGAAGGAGAAGGAGAGGAAGGGACATTAATAGTACCATCGACTTGAATAGAAGTAGAAGGTTCAAGAGTTAAAGATTCAATAGTAGGAGAAGGAACTTCAACGGACCAAGATTTAAAAGCACGAGAATACTCAGGAATAAAAACTGCGCCGAGACTTCCAAAATGAGCTTGAAAGAGAGGAGAAGGGCCAGGGCTTTTGCGATAAGTCAAAGAAAGATAGTGAAATACAGGATTACGGAGGGGATCACGAGAATTTTTAAATTGGAAATGTAAGTCGCGACAATAAGATTCAAAACCAACGACAGAAAGATCAGGATCTCTTTTACCATTAGAGGATTTAATAGAGCGACCTTGAATATTAGTTTTACTTAAAGGAACTTCCATAAAAACAAATTCGCCAATATTGTTGCCATTAAGATCTAAAAGAGAAGAAACAGGATAGCTAACATTAGACATAACATAAGAAGATTTGCCATTAGCATCAGTTGTTTTAACATTTTTACGAACAAGGACTTCAAAAACAGCGAGATAAAGTTTGCCACGAGGGTCGCAAGAAATACGTTTATCAGAACCACCGTCACCAATACCGGGAATAACTTCAGTAGAGAAGCCACATTTAATACAATCAGAACAACTAGTAGTTTTTTCGCCTCTATAACCGACTAAGCCCAATTTTTCCACAGAAGGATTAGGTTTAGTATTATTAACAGACCATTTATTAGTAGACATATCCTTTTCAAAAGCATACTTCATACCATAAGGAACAGTAGGAAGAGCTTTAATTAATTGACCTTTCTCTGTATAGCCAAGAACAGAACAAAGAACATTTGTTTTTTCACCATCAAAATATCTTAATTCATCACGTTGTTGATAGAGCATTACAGCGCCACGAAGTTCAATTACATTACCTAATTCAATAGGCTCACCACCTTCTTCTTTAGGAGGTAGAAATAGATATTCACTTTCTCTAATAGAGGGATTACCATCATTATGTAAAGAAGTCCATTTAATAACACCATCAGATTTATGTGTATCAAAAACACTTCTAATTTTTTTAGGACGAGAATAAGAAGTAGATTTTTTACTACCACCTCCTGAATAAAAATCAGAAGAACTATCCAAGTTAATATTTAATTCTTCCGCCAATAACAATAAATCATTATTATTTGTTTTAATTAAATCCGACATTTTAAATTTCCTTATTTGATTAATTTAGATTAAATAAATTACGAACAGTAGAAACAGTTAAGTTTGAATAATTATGTACTACATAATCAAAAATAAATACAGCTTCTTGTATTCTTATTTTTCCTTTATAGAACGCATCTTTAAAAATCATGTAATATAAAAGTAATTGAGGAGCATAAGTTTCGAGACTTTTAAAAACCTGAGAATTATTATGAGGGCCTCGTATAAAAAGTAGAAACAAATCAGTTGTGTTTATATGTAATAAATACTTTTTAGAATCAGTGGCATACATATTTAATAAATAAGTTTTAGAAGCATCGCTTGTTTTATTATATAGAAAATCCAAATCTGGAATAGAAAATTTTTTATTACCTCGTTCTTGATAAAGAAAAAATAAATAACGAACTTCATTTTTCCATTTAGTAGGATTAGAGTTAAATTTTTTTATACAATATTCTGACCAAAAATAAGGCCAAGCATCTATATCTAAAATAGAAGACACACATAAAATTTCATGTTGATATTGCAGAGGACATAAAGAAAATTCTGTTACCCCTTCTAACTCTAAAAATCGTTTATATACCTTAGTATTTTTAATTATTAAATACGTTTTATTATTCTTATTTTGCCTATACTCTTTTTTTAATATTTCTTCTCCTTCATAATTAACAATATAAATAGTCATATTAAGTTCTCCTAAAGAATCATAAGAAACACTATTAAGGAGAGTATTAGAAATATGTAGTAGAGAATTAGTAGTAGAAAAAGAGAGTAATTTTTGTTCTACATTAGTATTAAGAATATGATATTTTACAAGATTAAAAGGAGAATTACTAATTATTAACATAATACTTTAGATATTCCGACCAAGTAGTAAAAGAAAAATTAGCCATTTTAATTGGCTTTGAAGTTAAAGGTTTTCCAACCAATTTTTCTAATTGAGAAGTAACTAGTTTACTAACTTTTACTACATTTAAACTTTGAGGTGGAGATTGAGATTGAGATTGATTTAAAGATTGAGATTGAGATTGAGATTGAGATTGAGATGAAAGAGATAATAAACATTTACCTTGATAAAGTTTAAAAATAGAAACAACAGGAATTTTATAAGAAGATTGAAGCCAAAAAGACAAAGAACTAAGAAAGTGAATACCTTCGAGATTCAAATTTTGAGAAACCAAAAAGGATAAAAAATAAGAAATAGCAACTTCTTCATTAGTTAAAATAGTTTTAAAAAAAGAAGAGGTATTATCCCAAGAGTTAGATTGAAGACTAAGAAGTAAAGAGTGACAAGATTCAAGATTCAAGCCGCCTAATTTTTCAGAAGAAATATGAGAAGGAGTTAAGAGAGAAAGAGAGCCTTCAGATTTAGTAATAAAATACTGTAAAGTTTGCCAAGCTTTTCTAACATTACCGTTAGACAAATAGGCGATTAAATCAGCACAAGAAGGATGAAGATCCGAATAAAAAAATTGAAGTTTAGAACTAATAGAAGAAGAAGAAATAGGAGATAAAGAAAGTTCAATACAGCGACTTTCGATAGCCTCTCTAACGATAGAATCCATTTTATCTAAATCCATAGAAATCAAAATAACGGTAACATTATCAAGAGCAAATTCTAAGGAATCAAGAAAGGGGCTAATAGATTGACGAGAAGCAGATTGAACTTCATCAATAATAATAAATCTACGATTATTATCATGTCTAACATTATCATGAGTTAAAACTGTAGTAGATTTAGTAAGACTAATTAAATCAGAAACAGCTTCCTTAAACACTGAAGCTTCTGTAATAGAATAATAAGTAATATTAGGATGTTGATTTTTATGTATGGTTTTAGAACAAGAAGAACAGTGATTACAAGGTTGAAAATCGTGTTCTAAACGTTGTTCACAAAGAGTAGCTTTAACATAGAGTTGAGCAATAGTAGTTTTACCTGAGCCACTACCGCCACTAATAATCAAGCCACTAGGATGTTTATTAGTTTTAATAACAGATTTCAAATAATTAGCGGCGCCATCTTGTTCTAGATATTCATCCCAAGTAGAGGGACGATAGTCATTAATAGAGTTAGTCATAAAGTTTCTTTTAAACCCATTACATTATTATAATTTGTAACAACCAATTTTTTAATTAAGATCATATCTTGATTCCAATGCCAAGTAGGAGAGCCCACAATAACAGGTTTAATAGGTTTAGTAGATTGAACAGAGAGTTTACCTTTTAGATTTAGGCTACTAGAAGAAATGTCCATAGCAGTATAGCGAGAGATGTCGAGAGGATTAAAAGTAATTAAAGTAGGGTGAGTAGAATTATAAGTAAAGACGGTACGACGACTAGAATAGAGTTTTTGATTGGGATGTAATAATTTAGCAGCTTCAGTGCCACAAAGTAAAATAGGGCAAGTAGGATTATATTTAGAAATAACATTTATTTCTTTTTCGAGCCATTTTATTTTACAAGAGCGAATATAGTGATCTTTAATATCAACTTTATCGCCTCTAGAATCAAAAGGACTGCATTTAAGTATATTAGTAAAAGCAATTTTATCATAGAAAGGTTTTAAAGTTTGTGGAAAATGAACATCCCAATCAAAATGAAAGATAGTAGAATATTGAAAAAAGCGGCCGGCATTAGGCTTATCTATAGATTCTGTTTTAAGATTAGGAGCAAAACTAAAACCCTTTTTAAGTTCTTCTCGAGAAGGAAAAGGAGCAATAATAATTAAATTAACATTAGAAAGGCCGCCAAAAGTATGACCACCGATTGCGGAGCCACAAGAAAGAGCACAATTATTACAATTAGAATCAAAATCTGGTAATAGTCTATAAACTCTTTTAGAAGGAGGAGAAGAAGGCAAGTGACCTTTAAGCATAAATAATAGAATCAGACATATTGTTTAAAAACAGAGGAATTTACTTCAAACAAATCAATAAAAGAAGTTTGTAAGACAACTAAATTAGCAATAGGAAAAAGAGGGTCAAGAGTAAGAGGTTGTGTAGATAGCAAAGAGAGAGACAAAGAAGTAGATTGTTTAGGGGCAACAACTTGACAAGAATCGACAATAGAACAAAGAGGTAAAAGAGGTAAAAGAGTATATAACAAAGTAATAGGGGATTCACTATAAAGAAGAACGCCTAAATCTAAAGTAGTAATTAAATTTGGAGATAAAGTAAGAGAAAAAGGAGAATAGACTTTATAGCCAGTAGGCAGACAAAATTCTAACTGACTATTATGGCTAGAAATTGTTTTAGTAAAAATTATTTTATTTATCATAGTTGTAAAAGAATCACAAAAATTTAAGAGACATATTAAAAATAAGTTTGGATTGTTGAAAAGGAAGATTAAGCAACAATTCTTTAAACAAATCGGCCCCAAAGTTTTGACTAGTGGCCTTAATAGATCTGATGAGAAGTTCACAAAAGTTCCCAACGCCAAACAAATTAACGCGATCAATATCAAATTTAACTTCTGCGTTATGGTAGTAGGCACTAGTAGAACAGCAAACAGAAGTAATATCAGCGATAACTTTGTTATTTGTGGGGGTAGTATACCAAAGATTGGAAATATGATTATCAGAAGGATTGTGATTTAAGTGATGAACTTCCACAGAACCTTTCAAAATCTTATGACCAAAATAGAGTTTTTTCCAACCTTTCCAGACATATAGAACTACTTGATGCATGCCCACAATTTGTTTTTTCTTGTTTGAGGCATGTAGTTTAAAGAAACAAGCATTTTTCAACAATTTAAACAAGGCTGGATTTTGGGTTTGAGTTAAAAACTTATAGCCATTTTTGTTAACAAAAAACCTAGCAGAAGGCAACAAAGTTTTAATTTTCTCTAATTTAACTTTGAGACTTTTTATACTTTGATTGTTAAATTGTTCCATGATTTTTTATTATTTTTATTATTTTAATTATTTTAATTAAAAAATAAAAGCAATCAGAAATAGATCTAATTGCTTTTAAAGTAGTATTAAGTGCGCCTTTAACTGTATTTTAATAATTCGGATAGTCACAGTAAAACTATCTATGCTTTCCTACTGCACAACCATTTAAACAAAACTTTTAAAAAAAGTAAAATCTAAGGGGCTCTGGACTAGGTGATGGGTGCCTATCCCTTCTGATGATTAAAGTCGAGTCTTCTAGACAGATATTTAATTTTAAGGTAACAAGTAAAGGCTAAGATTAATATCTATACTCCTAATCAGGACAATATAGATATTAATCTTAGAAATATTATAACATAAAATTACTTAAAATTAACAATTAGCCTCATAAATAATAACATCACTAGAGACGTCATCTTGTTTATGAGAACACAAATGAATAACTTTAATAGGAGTTGAGTTTTTAACATCAATTTTTTTAATATTAATTTGAACAGTATCAAGAGGAAGAATTTTATGTTTAGGGCCACCCATAGCGCGAAGAGCTTTAATAATATGGCCAACAGAAAGATTAATTTTCTCAAAAATACCTTGAGTAGAAACTTTCAAAGAAGAAGGAATAATAATATTACTTTTACTACTATCAATTTTAATATGAAATTGGGAGAGTTCGAGATCAACTTCAAAGTTAATAATATTAGTTTCAGTAGAATCATAACTTTGCCATTTAATACTTTCAGTAATATCTTCATATTCGACTTGAATAAAGGAATTACAAGGTTGAGAAATAATAGTATCAACTTTAAGAACAATATTATTAGGAGAATTATCAACTATAAAACACATTTCGCCTTCATTAGAATAAAACTTAAGAGAGTTAAGAGAAGAGCTAAAAGAAAGCATTACCTGATCGCCGAGGAGAGGAATAATACGAAGAAGAGCGGGTCTAATAGCGCCTTTAAAATGGCCAGTACTATTAGTAGAAGTAATAGATTTATAGCGAATATAGCTAGTTTCAGTAAATTGAACATACATAAAGATAGTAGAAGAATTAGTAGTAACAAATATTTCTCTATCATTATAAGAATTAGCACAAGCAATAGGAATCAAGTCCAAGAAATAAGAAAGAGAGGGACAAATATCGACATAAGAAAGAGGATCAAATAATTTATCAGAAAGAAGACTATCTTGACTAAAATATTGATTATCAACAATAGAGCCAAAAGGTTTCATTTCATAATGTAAAAGATTATTATTACTAGAGATTTCCAAGCCATATTTAGGATTAAGCTTAGCAGTCATTGCTTTTAATTTATTAGAGAGAACAATTTGGCGACCTTCTTCAACAATATCAACTAAAAGTTTCAATTTAACAGAATGACTAGTCAAATCAACAGTAGTAATTTCGAGAGTCCCTTCCGCTTTATTTGTTTTTAACTCAATACATTGTTCCACACTATTAAGTTGTTTTCTTATACTAGGAATCGAGCAAATAGCATTAATGATTTTTTTATAATCAGCTATATTTTCTATTCTAACTTTCATAATATTATTTATATTCTTTATTATTAATAATCAATTACATTTGACATACTAAGTTATGGTATGTTATACTTTAAAAAAGGAAAAAGAGAATAGAATGAATTTAGAAACTTGTCAAAACTTAAGCTTGATAATAGAAAAAGACCAAACAATTGAAGTAATTGAAATTTGGGCAAAAGTATTATATATAAGAAGAAGCAAAGGAAGAAATTCATTTTATTCGAAGAAAGGAATAACAAAAGAAACAGAAGGAATATTTTGTAATAACTTAAAAGTTTCAGAAAATTATAAAAGCCTTTTTAAAAAATACCACCCCGATTTAAACAAAGGAAAAGAAAGTTATGTTGACATTTCAAAAAACATTAATAGATGGAAAAACTTATTACTTGAGAGTGGACAAAGAGAGTTTGATCAACAATTATATACAGAGCTTATTGAGTTTTGTGGACCACTCACATCCATTTTCACTATTGGAACCAGAGCAAGTTTTATCGCAAAACAAACGTGCGGATCTATCAACATCCCTCAATTTAGTTCTGAACAGGAATTTGTTGAGTGGAAAGCAGCGCCAAAGCAAGTTGCTTCCAGGCAAGCGTTCCTTGATAGCCAACTTACTAGAGCTCAAATCATCAAAAAGTACGGTAAATCCTACTATGATTATGAAAGAGATCTTCCTTTTTAATCCTGACCAGGACACTATAATACGTCCTTACGGATTAGAAAAAAATCAAATGTATAGTAATTATATGCCAACGGGCAAAGAAAGCAAAAATTATTTAAGGAGTTACATTAATAAAGCAGAATCTTTAGGGATCAAAGTCAAAGCTTTCAATTTTAACATTTGCGGTCCTGTTGTCACACAAGAAGCTATTGAATTCGCCAATTACATGAATATTGCAATTAAAGAATTAAATGGAGTGAAAATACAAATCAATGTATTCACTTTGGAACAATTAATCAAAGAATTAATGACAAATATAAATGGAAACAAATGGTTCATCACTTCGCAAGTTCCAAGTATATGCTGGGGAAAAGATCAGGTACAATATTTAATTTCAGAAAAAAAAGCTATATTAACAGAAAGTTAACGTTCTGATTCATCTATTCCTTCAGACTTATCAATTTTATTCATTTCGCCCCAAAGACCATCTAAATTTTCTTCATCAGAACCCTCATTGTTCTGATGATTCTTTTTTTTTCTCAACCTTACTAAAGTCTTCAGTTACAGTATTAAAAATTTTAATAATAGCTTGTTTTTCTTGTAGAAACTTCATTAAGGCACTTGTTAGTGAAGTATTACATTCACTAACAACATGCATAGAATATTCAAGATAAAGATCATCAGGGTTCAAAGAACTAAGAGAAAGAATACCTTCAAGACCAGGCTGAACACTCATAATAATATTAATCAAAAAATCGGGGCTTATAAAAAGAGGAACTTCTATAGGCAAAACAATACGAATTAAATGATTAGATAAAGGATAAATTTGAGAAAAACCGTACGAAGTTTCTCCTTCAATTAACCACCCTTTATCTTCTAAAAATTTAACATTACAAAATTCTAAATATTGAAATAATATTTTATTATTACGAATAGAAAGCATATATTCGTAAGGATTAAAATTAGGATTAGGAGTAGAAAGCATATATTCGTAAGGATTAAAATTAGTTTTAAAAAAATTGACTTTTTGTTATTTTGATTTACCTAAAATAGCAGAATGCCCCCATCAGAACGGTACTCCGTTTGGTGGCGGGATGAATGCGAGTGAGGCGACGATTGCCTGTCCTCCTTCCGAGATCTACCGATTGTCGGGATTGTCGGACAGGCATAAGGAGACGAACAAATTCATTGCTTATTCAATGTTTTATCTGAGTTTTTCTGGATAAAATTATGCTATCATAGTTTCATGATAGTTAGAGAAGCCAAGCTAAAATACGGTACAGCAGAGCAATATTCTGCCATTGATAAAGCCATCCGAACAGCACAGTTCATTCGGAACAAAGCCGTTCGCTATTGGATGGACAATCAAGGTACGAGTAAAGCCGATCTGTACAGTATCTGCAAAGACTTGGCTAAAGAGTTTGACTTTGCTAAAAAGCTTAACTCCGCTGCTCGTCAGGCTAGTGCTGAACGTGCTTGGGTTGCTATCTCTAGCTTCTACACCCGATGCAAAAAGCGGCTCACTCCAGTTGGGTCTCCCAACCATGGAAGTAAGACAAAACAAGGCGTAGGCAAGAAAGGTTTTCCAAAGTTTAAGAAACATTGTCGTTCTGTTGAGTATAAGGTTTCAGGATGGAAACTATCGAAAGATTGCAAATCGATCGCATTCACTGATGGTTTTGAGATTGGAACATTATCGATATTTTGCAACAATGAAACTCAAGAAGACTTGCATAGGCTGAAAATTAATCGTGTGCGGATCGTGCGGAGAGCAGACGGGTATTATGCCCAATTCTGTTTTGATGCAGATCGTAAAGAGCAAGGGGAATATTCAGGCAATGTTGTCGGATTGGATTTAGGGTTGAAGTTTTTCACCAAAGACCAAAACGATAATGCTGTAATATATCCACAGTTCTTGAGAAAGGCCCAGATGCAACTCAAGAAAACTCAACGTCGATTAAGCAAGAAATTTGTGAAGGGTGCCAAACCCCAATCAAACAACTACCACAAGGCGCAAAAACAACTAGGAAGAATTCATCTCAAAATTCAACGCCAGCGAAAAGATTGGGCGATAAAAGCCGCCCGAAACGTAGTGATATCTAACGATGTCGTGGTGTATGAAAATTTGAAGATTGCGAACATGGTCAAAAATCATCATTTGGCTAAGTCAATTTCCGATGCTGGTTGGTATCAATACACTCAATGGCTGGACTACTATGGCAAGATTTGGGATAAAGCAGTTGTGGCAGTATCGCCAAACTATACGTCTCAAGATTGCTCTAATTGCGGTCATCGAGTGAAAAAGTCTCTTAGTACCAGAACGCACTCATGCCCCAACTGCAAAATTGAAATTTGTCGCGATACGAATGCGGCTTTGAATATCTTGCACAAGGGATTGAACATTCTTGGTGTTGAGTGGGACAAAAACAGTACTTCTGGGCAAGAAGGATCTGCCTCTGAGAATGAGGGAAAGCGCGGGGAGAGATGTACCTCTACAGTCGATGAGTAATTAAAGACTGCAAGTAATTCTCTGTGAACCGCGAATAAGAATCCCCCGCTATATCGGTACTTCGATTAGCGGCGGGAGTATGTCAAAAAAAGTCAATGAAAAAAGTAAAAAAATTAATAGTTAAAAAAATTAATAGTTAAAAATATCTATAGTTGTATTATTGTTAGTTCGTTTAAAGATATAACTATTATTTTGATAGAGGGTGTATTCTTTTAATTGAATACCAGGAGTGATCAAGTCATAATCAAAAGCAACAATAGCATAGCCAGTGCCATCATTAATAGTCCAGGTTATATAGAACTTACTTTTCAAATATTGATCATAGCTAGTATCCATGTCGTAGTAGATACCGTAGGGGGTAGTATTTTCCAGGTAAATTTGGCTAGAAGAAGTAGCACAATAATTCGATTCTGTCAAACCCAACCACATATTATCGGGAGAACAAGTATTTTGAGAATTTGGCTCGGTTAATTGAAGTTCTGCAGAGGCAGAAGAACCGCTGATCAAAATACTTAAAATAACTACAATGCCGATTTTCAAATTATTAAACATTATTTTTTTTATAGTAAATAGTGAATATTAAATAAATTACATATTTTCAATTAAAGCAGCAAAATGTCCTCCTTCGGACTAGTATTCCAGTTAAAGGAGGGTAAGGAAGTAATGTTAACAATTTTTTTTCATTTAGCGGCCCAACTAGTACCCAATTTACATTCTGCTTTAGAAGGAAAATCAGGCACTAATTTATGTAATAATTCATCCATTGCTTTTTTCATTCCTAATTCTTGTGCAGCAGCATATTCATAAGAAATATCTTGAAATTTATATTCAGGAATATAAACTTCCCCATCTTTTCTTACATTTACTACTTCACCTTGTCCAGGGATATAAGTAATACATTCATCATGAACTAAGCCTACGATATAGCCTGGAGAAGAATGTTGTTTATACTTAGTATTAAGCTGAGTAAAAAACTGATCGATATAATGTGCGGCGCGTTTTGTCATAATACTAGAAAGGCCTTGTATAATGGTATTACAACCTTTACGCATAGTAGCGCCATCATTTTCTATTCCGTGAGCATTACCTTCGCCAACGAAATAGCGTCTATTTGTTATAGGACATTGTACCCATTTTTGATATCTAGCCAAAGAACTAGTATTATCAATATAGACTTGCAATTCTGGAAATAAATTAAAATAGTTTTTAAGAAGTTGTTCAGCAACCTTAATATCTATTTGAAGAGCGGTAGAAATTCTATTAGCACTTCCACCATAAATTACCTTAAACCCTAAATTTTCATCTAGGTTTGGACTATACCTTTTAATGTAATTATTTGACATACATTAAAACACCGTGTTATAATTAGTATAACAAAGAAACATTTTAGATAATGGACATACAAACAGCGGCGAATTTACAAGAATTAATAGAACAAGATCCTTTAATAGAATTAATCGAAATATGGGATAAAGTTTTATACATAAGAAAAGTAAAAGGCCGAGGAAGGTTTCATACTAAAAAAAATATTACTTTGTTAAAAAGTGGAATATACATCAATACAAAATATATACTCCAAGAATACAAAAGACTTCAAAAAAAATATCACCCTGATTTAAACAAAGGAAAAAAAAATTATGTTGAAATTTCAAAAAGCATTAATCAATGGAAAGACTTATTATTTGAATGTGACGAAAGAGAACTCAATAGAACAGTATATCAGTTACTTATTACAACATGTGGACCGCTCACATCCATTTTCAGCATTGGAAAATCAGCAGACTTTATTTGGGGGCAAGAGGCCGGATTTCTCCACATCCCTAGATTTAATTCTGAACAGGAATTCAAGGAATGGAAAATTCCCTTTAGGAATTGGGCGGAAAAACTCGATGATTGCCGATTGCCTAGAAGTAAAAGGAAGTTCTCAGATGTTGAGCACTACGGAGTTAATGAAAGAGATCTTCCTTTTTGATGCAGCAGAAACTATTGTTCCTACTTATGATGTTTCTATGTCTGATTTTCAATCTCAATATTTTCCATTGGGGAAAGAAAGCAAGAATTATTTCAGAAGTTATGTGCAGGAAGCACTTAATAGAGGCATCAAAGTGAAATCATTTACTTTTTGGTTTGCGGGCCCTCTAGTGTCTATTGAAGCCATCAAATTTTCTATTTATTGGAATCGCGTGATCAAACAAATAGGTGGAATTCAAGTAGAAATCAAAGTTTTGTCTTTGGAACAATTAATTAATTACATCATTTCCAATATTCCAACAAAAAAATGGTATGTATTAAATCAACATCCTTCTGTTTGTATGAGTAGAGCGCAGGTTGAAGCTCTAATAGAAGCTCAACTAGCCATTTTAGTATAATCTTTTAATATCTAATTATCTTTAAGTCGCCTTGTACATTAATGTATTTAGGCGTTTTTTATTATGTATTCTTAAAAGTCTCTGAACCATTTTATAAACTTTCATTTATAGCTGGCTGCTGATTGACATATAGTATTTTTTAAACTACTTAGTGTTCCAGCAATTGAGTGTTTTTTACTTCACCATAATTTACAATTTAGTGAAGCCGCAGACTTTACCACGGTCTCTTCTTGTCCATCCATTCATATCTTTTTTAGCTTCTTTAATAACATTCCATTTAGGAACAGTAGCTAATTCAGGGTACATTCCAATAGCCGAAACTACATGAAGATCCCCGTCAGGATTAGGATATGTTTCTTTTGTATGTGGATTAATAAGAAAGGGATTATGCACTTCGGCATCGAAAAACGCATTAATCATTCTCTCTATTTTTGCTATACAAGCAATAGCTCTTACTTCTTGCAATATAGTTTTATTCTATACTGGCACTACTCTTCACCATCTCTATTAAGTACAGGTGTTTTACGTCAGTGCTCTACTCTTGCCCAATTAATATAATAGAATAATAGTTCTAATTAATTTGCTAGATCGGGATTAGTTTACTATCACTTTCCCCGAATTGGTAAAATATTTTTTATACTATTTCTAATATAAACGACCCTTTTTTATTGTATTTATTTGTTTGACATTCAGCCATATAAGAGATACAATAAAAAAAAGACAAAAAACAAATAAGGTATGGATGCTCAAACTTGTAGAAACCTACAAACATTAATTGATAAAGATAATAATATTGAACTCATAGAAATATGGGCCAAGGTACTTTATCTAAGAATGAAAAAAGGAAAAAACAAGTTTTGCAGTAAAAAAGGAATAACTAATTTAAGCTCAGGAATTTATTTAAACTTAACTAACTTTAAAAATGAATACACAAAATTGCAACGAAAATATCACCCAGACAAAAATGCAAAACATTTTGAAATTTCAAAAGGTATTAATCAATGGAAAGCATTTATATTTGAATGTGACAAACGAGAACTTAATAGAACAGAACTTAATACATTACTTGAATCATGTCCCCCCAACACATCCTTATTCTCTCTTAGAGAACCAGCAAGTTATTTACAACAACAAGAGACCGGACTTTTCAACCACCTTGACGACATTGCCAGGCACTATTGGGCCACTGTTACGCCTAAGCAAAGAGCTGAGGCAGAAGCTAGGGAAGAAGAATGGCTTGCTCGTCGATGTGGTAGAAACAAAGATGGAAGTAAATACGTCGACCCTTATGAAGGAACTTGTCCCTTTTAAAGAAGATGCACAACAATTTGTTGATTCATCTTTTAGAAAGGAACAATTTACTTTTAATGCAGAACGCGTTGTCAATTATAAATGTTACATAAGCAATTATGTGAAAGCTGTTCAACAAAAAAAAGGTAAAGTAAAACAAATTACTTTTGCTTTTGTAGCTCCAAAAATAACAGTAGATGCATATGAATTGGCGTGGATTTTAACACATAGTCCAATTTACAATAATATTGGTGGCGTTAAAATCATAGTAGAATTATATACATTAGAAGCTTTTATCGAAAAACTGATTAATATAATCCCAGCCAATAAATGGTTCATTAAAAGTTCAATTCCTTTTAATTGTGTAAATGGGAGAGATGTAGATCTTCTAGTTAAAGAAAATAGAGCTATTATTATTTAATTTATTTATTTTTTATCTTTAGTAATAAACTCAGTATATAGGTGTATACTGAGTTTCAATTTATATTTAGTTAAGCCGAGTAATCACTAATACCCACACACATACCTTTAGGCGCCGCACCTAAAGCTTTTCTTACCGTTGTTGTAATTTCATATGACATATTTAATTTTAAATTTGGTTTAATTAATGAAAAAGAATAAATAGCAATAGAATTAAAATATTTTAAACAATATTATGTTTCAACAAAACAAGAATGATTTGTTTAATAATATCGCCATGACAATCATTAGGTTTGCACCAACAAGCAAGTTTAAAATCTACCCCTTTTTTTTCTAATTGAGCTAAGCGAATCAATTCATCATAAACAGAGCCTTTTTTCAAAGAATACATTTGAAGAATCCAGGCCTTATAGAGCTGTAGACTTTCTGCAAGAGTTCTATTATGTCTAACTGCATAAGGATTATTTAAAGGGCTAGCTTTTAAATTGTAATAAGCATTTTTACGGCCAATGTAGATAATATCTTCGCCAACAAATCCGTCTTTTTTCCCATTGATAATGTGCATAGAGTTGTTCAATTAAATATCAAAATTGATGTTGATCAATAGAAATAACAGCAAGAGTAGAAGAAACTTGTTGTAAATTAGCAGAGCCACTAGAACTCATGCGACCTGTACTAGAACCTATAGAAGAAAAACCGACATGTACGTTATTAGTAGTACTATTAATAATAGAGTTATACTTCAAACATTCAGACCAAAGTTTACTATATTTTTTATAACGTAACAAATTTTTAATTAAATTAATATGACTATATTTAGAAATCAAATAATTCTCATCAAATAAAGGTTCTTTTTCTTCATCAAGGGCTTCTTGTTTTAGTAGATCAAGATATAATTTTATTTCATCTGCTTGCAAGCTAGATAAAGAAGCGCCGCCTAATTTAGTCAAATAATCATTAATAAAAGAAACTAAGCCCTTATTATTATTAAGTAAAGTTTTGACTTTATCAGGAATAACATACTTAAGTTCCCAATGACCTTGAGCATTAAGATCAGTATCAGTATAGATAGTAAAACCTAATTCATGTACTAAATAAGATCTATGAAGATTAGTTTGTTCTTCGGCATAAGAAGTAATCTTAGCTAATAGAGAAGTATCGAGACACATGCCGTAATATTCCATTTTTGCACAAATAACAGTAGCTTGCTGATCTGATTCGTATGCAAATTGTTGATGAAGAAGATCAAGTTGAGTTTTAAATAAATAATAACCTTCAATTAATATAGAATTAATAGAAGAAAGTTTAGGAGCGCCAACATCTAAAGCGGCATAACCTAATTGGCTAGTAGTTAAAGGTCGTTCACCCCAAGAACTAGTAGCTTCACTTTTATCGAGATGGATATCAAAATAATCCCTTGCTAAATCTTTAAGACCATGGCCTCTAAATATAGAAGCTTTCATTCCTGTAGTAATGGCCAAACTTTTCATTAAAGTCAAAGAACAAACAGTATTAACGGGCCAGGATTTAAACTCGTTATAAAATTGTTTTAAATCAAATTGACTATAGTGAAGTATTTTTAATATATTTTCATTAAGCAATACTTTTGTATTAAATAAAGATTTAGCAGAAGAACTCAATAATATAAAATCTAAAATATAAGGAATAGAATGATTTATACTATTTAATTGAACTAAAGATATTTTAGAACTATGAGGATCCAAAGCACTAGGATTTACTTTAGATAAATCAATCATAGTTTCAGTATCCAGTGCAATTTCCTTACTTTCTACACAAAAATCAATTATTGCCTCTATATCTTTATCTTCTGTTACATAATAAATATCAATTTCCGCTGTTTCTATTAATTTCATATTAAAAAAAATATATAATTCTAATTAAATATTTAATTAGAGTATATAATATAGAATTAGGATTAAGAAGACAAAGTAGAAATATCTTGTTTCAAAGATTCTATTTCAGAAGAAACAGCTAAAGAATTAAAATCAAATTCAACAGAAGAAGAAAGGTCAGGATTAGGGGAAGAATCTTGTTGAAGTTGTTGAGAGACATAAGAATCTGCATCAAAAACAGAAAAGCCAGAAGATTGATCTAGAGAATTGGGGGCAACTCTAGGAATAGAGGGGGCCTCAGTAGAAATAGTGACTTGATTTTTGTCAGTATAACGAGGTTGAAAAGGAGAATCATTAGAGGAAGAAAGAGAAGAGTTGCGAGAATATAAAGAAGATGTAGAGCTTTTAACTGCTTCTGCGGCGGTATTTAAGATACAATCAATTTGATATGTTTTCTCTATTAATTCTTTCCGAGCAGCAACTAATTCTGAAACAGACATAGTTTTATAAGATTTCTTTTTTATCATAGGATTTAAGAAAGATTTAGAATAGAATTTAATTGAAGTTGGAGATCGAGATAAGAGTCGGGATGTTCCAAATAATAGTCGTAAACTTTTTGAAGACCTGCGACTTTTTTATCTAAATGAGGAACATAGAACCAAGCACCGTGTTGTTGAATAATATTTGCATCAAGAGATAAATTAACGGTATCAGCAAAAACATCAACACCTGCTATTATAGTATCATTTCGTTTAATAGGAAAAATAAAAGGAATTTCCACTTTTTTAAAGGGGGTAGAGGTTTTATTTTTAACAGCTTGAATAGAAACAATTTGACCTATTTTTTCTTTAGCGTCTTCAAGCCAACTAACACGATTTAAATCTAATCTAACAGAACAATAATAGTGAACAGCTCTACCTCCACAAGTAGTAGATTTAGAACCATAACCAAGAAGATTCTGACCACGTTCTTGATTAAGTAAGATAATAGAAATATTACGTTCAGCAGCAAGAGTAACTAATTGTTTAAGAGCATTACTCATTAAGCGTGCTAAAGAACCAATCATAGTAGTACCCATTTCTTTTTTTTCATCTAGATCGCCACTAGGAACAAGAGCTGCTACAGAATCAAGAACAATTAAATTTAGTACAGGATTACCAGCACTATCTTGTAATTTTATACCTGTTCGTATAGCCTCTAGAGCTTCTTCTGCAGAATTAGGTGCAAAGGTACAAAGTTTATCTAAATTAACGCCACAATATATCATAAAGTCAGGATCTATAGCATGTTCAGCATCGACCCACATACAAAGTTTGTTTTGTTTTTGATAACTAGAAACAATATGGGAAGCCAAAGTACTTTTACCAACACTAGTATCTCCAAAAATCTCTATAATTCTGCCTACGGGGAGACCGCCGCCCAAAACGTTATTTAAACTTAAACAATCTAATTTAACTCTACCGACGCTTTCAAATTTATTTTTATTACGAAATCCAGCATATTGAGTACCAAACTTTTTACTAAGAGTTTTATCAAATAATTCTAAAGATTCAAAGTCAGTTTCAGGTAGATCAGTTTCAAGTAGATCAGTTTCAAGTAGATCAGTTTCAGGTAGATTTTTTTTCATCTTTAAAATTAGTAATAGAGTTATATAAATAAATTAATTCAAAAAAAGTAGATTCAGACATACCAACATAGGAACCGACTTTATTTGTATATATATAGCAAAAATTACTACCAAAACTATTATCAAAAGACTGAGTAGTAATTTTGGGCAATTCTTGTAGAGCAAAAAGGTAAGAAGAAGAAGGAGAAGAAGAAGTTAAAGTAAATAGAAATTTATAGATGCCCTGAGAAAAAGATTGAAAATGGTGTATAAGTAATAAAGGAAAAGTAGTTAAAAAAGTAGTCCAAATAGTAATAAAAGTTTTATAATCTAAATAAAAATAAGAGTTATGAGTAAGGACTAAATGAATAATAATAAGTTTAATATTCTGAGAATAAGATTCTTTGTATTCTTTTAAAGAAGGTAAAAAAGAAGAAGTAGATTTAAATCTACATTTAATTTCCACTTTAAGTTTACCTATATTGGATAAATAGAGAGAAGCATCGCCATCGCCATTAATAGAACCACTACCTCTAGTAGGATTAAAAAAAGGTAAATTTTTTATAACAACTAATTCTTTAGTCTTACCCAATTTACTATAAGAGACTGCTTTAGATTTTTGAACAATATTTGCGGGATGTTTATTAATATCTTTATTAATAGGAGAATATAGTAAATACTTACTTTTTAAATTAGCTTTACATTCATGACATCTAGTTTCATAGTTTTTACAATTCAAAAAATATTCAGCGGGACAGTTCTTTAATATAATTTCTTCTAACATATGACTACTAATTTAAATTTAAAATATTCTATTACATTTAGTGCAGCCACAAAAGTAATAGACAATAATGCTGAATTTTCATCTGAGGATATAGCGCAACAACAATTACAATTCAATAGCAATAGTTTAATTAATTCTGCGGCAAAAAGAATAGAGATACAATTATACCCTACACCTTATTTAACTCCGTCTATACATAGAGTATATGATTTAGATTTAAATTCTTTAAAAATTGGGTTTCTGAGAATGATTTATATTAAATCAGAAACCCAATTTTTATATTCAACAGCAGACAGTTTAATTAATTTAGGAACTGCACCTAGAGAATTAACACAATGTTATGTAATAGATAAAGGATTCATGCCTTCACCTACTATATTCACCCCAGATATTCCTTATGCTAAATTTATTAGATTAATCAATCCTCTTGAAATTAATGGAGGAGGTTCAGGAAATAGTGAGGCAGATATTCCTATACTAGTTAGTTTATTAATTGTGTCTACGCCTGCTACTCCCCTTATTTAAATGGTAGGTTTATAAACAACAGGTTCTGCCGCCTCTTTATCACGTAAACCTACATAAATAAAAGGATTGCCTTTAAAAGAGGTAGATTTAATATATTCTCTATAGCCTGCGGGAACTATAAAACTAACTTCTAGATTAGTATTAGGTCTCATTTTTTTACCATTTAACTCTTTAAATTCACCACTAATAATAGTCAAAGTTTTATTATTATAGGGATTTTGTAGTTCAGTTCTAATAATCATATCTTCGTCACCAGGCAAAGAAAAATCAAAATCATCAATATCCATATCAACTTCTCCTAATATTATTTAATTCACTAAGTAGTAATTTCATAAAAACGGGGTTATTTTTTCTAAAATCATCTGTGTATTCTTCTAAATTAACACAAGCTAAATCTTTAAAATACGCAATATTTTTATTAGTTTGAATTACTGCAATGTTGCTCCAATCTTTTAAAACAACAGTATTAAAAGCAACATTATATCTTTCTTCATAAGCTAAACGATAATAAGTTTCTGTAGATAAACAAAAAGCTATTTCTTTTGTTAGTTTATGACAACTAATTTTACGCATAGCTTGTGTTAATGAATATATAGGAATAAGAGAAGGATTTCTTTTACGAGTAAAGAACCCTTTTTTTATTAACTTTAATAATAACTTTTCTTTGGTATTTTTTATATGTGGCACATTTAGTAGCATAAGAATTAACTTCACTAAAAAGGTTATTTATACTAGCAGGATACTCATCTAACTTAACAATATCTCCTTCTATTTTAATAACTTCTTCTTTATTAATAATAGTTAAATATAATTCATCCCATATATTTAATGTTTGTTTATATATCGAACCTCCTCCTATAATAAAAATATCTTTAGTAGGATATTTTAATTGGGCGCTTTCTATTGCATAAAAAATATCTGTAAAAACACAAGCATGAGTATTTTCTATTAAATTAAAAGTTCCAGTTTTACTTATTACATAATTTATTCTATTAGGTAAGCACTTTTTACCCAAACTTTCCCAAGTATTTCGACCCATGATTACGACATTATTAGTAGTAAGCTGTTTAAAATGTTTTAAATCTTCAGAAACATTCCAAGGAATAGAGTTATTACAACCAATAATTCCATCTTCATTTATAGCAACAATTGCAATAATTTTAGTACTCATCCTAATTCTTAATAATAGTTAAACTCATGTGTTTCCTCATTAAATACCAGTAAATTACCCTTATATTTTTTTAAAGATTGTCGTACAGGGGTATATTCTTTTGTATTTTTTGTTTTTAATTTGGCAATTGCCAGACGTAAACTAGTCATTAAATCATCAGACATAATATTAATTCCTTATTTTTAAAAATTGATATTATATTCCGTTCAGTCTTTCCTCAAAATAACAGGAAGATTGTTATGAACAAAAGGAATATAATAATTTTGTTTATTGTGTATTTTGTACAAAGCAACATCATAAAAGTGGATATGTTTATGTACTACCCAAACACCCCACAAATTTTCCAATTCAATCTCATCCGTAAGTCTAAATGTATCATTAATATCTATCATAGAAATTAAAGAGCCAAAGGTAATTTAATAATAGGGCCACTTTGATAATTAATTAATTTAAAGTGATCTAAAGTAAAATCTTGAATATTGTTAACAATATCAATTATTTCGACTTGAGGATTTGAATAAGATTTGCGTTCCATAGATTTAAGGGGCTCGATATGATTATTATAAATATGTAAATCATTCATATAATAAGTAAGAGTACCAGGTATTTTATTAGTAAGAATAGACAACATAATAAGTAGAAGGGAATAACTAACCCAATTATGTTGTAGTCCACAACCTACGTCATTGGAACGCTGTAAAGTAGACATATGTAGTACATTATTATTATCAACTATTAATTGAGTAGTTAAACCATGACAAACATATAAGCTACCTAAGTCAGCGTGGGAAGGATTATAAGTAGTCAATAAAATACGTCTACTAAAAGGGGAGGTTTTAATAGTATGAATAACATTATGTAATTGATTAATGCCTTGATGATTAAAATCAGTAAGTTGAGTGCCGTACATAGGACCTATTGTGCCATCGTTTTGAGCAAAATCTTGCCACCACTTATAAGCAGAACCGCCATAGGATTTTAAATCTGCTATAGAATTACTACCACTAATAAACCAAAGTAATTCTCTTAAAGTATTTTTAAAAGAAGCATGTTTACAAGTAATAAGAGGAAAACTTTGCATTAAATTAAACTTAACCATATGGCCAAATATTCGTTTAGTACCGACACCGGTTCTATCGTTATGATCTTCGCCATAAGTTAAAATCGCGTCAATTATATCAAAATAAGCTTGATCTGCGGGGGTAATTTCATTCATATATGATTACTAATTACTATATTTTTTTTCTTATTATAATAGGAACAACTTAATTACTTATATATATATATTATGTCTAGACGTAAAAAAGCTCAAGCCTTTATTGAACAAGCTCACGCTAATTTTACTAATGAAAATGCAAAGTTATATTCAGCGCATTCAAAAATAGAAACTACAACATATATAAGAAGTGTTAATGTTCACCAAAAACAATTTGTTAAATCAATTAAAAACAATATTTTAACGTTAGGCAGTGCTCCTGCGGGTTGTGGAAAAACCCTATTAGCGTTATTTACAGGAATACAACTAATTAATGATAAAGAATCTCCCATTGAAAAAATCTTATATGTTAGGGCTAACATTGATGATAGAGAAGAAAAAGAGTTAGGGGCGCTACCCGGGGAACTTTTAGATAAAACTAAACATTTAGCTTACCCCATCCTAGATAATTTAGAAATGTTTATGAAAAAAGAAGCAGTAGAGAGTGCCTTAACTTCTTCTAAAATAGAAGTACTTCCTTTCCAAATGATGAGAGGTAGAAGTTTTCATAATACATTTGTAATACTTGACGAAACACAAAACGCAACAAAAAAACAATTAAAAACATTAATGACGAGGTTATGTGAAACATCGAAATTAATAATTATTGGAGATCCAAGCCAATGTGATATAGATGCGTTTAAGAATGGATTAATTGATTTAGAATGGCGGTTAAATAAAAAAGCAAATACAAGTATTACAGAAGAAAACAAATATCAAGCACAAGTTAATTATGGAGTAATACACTTTGATTATGAAGATATACTTAGATCAGAGTTAACCAAATTTGCAATAGATTTATATAATATTAAGTAGTCAATCCTAGCTAGTGATATACTTAGGGAGTCAATAAATACACTTTTTATAAAAATACAAAATAATGGTAGATCCGTTAAAAATTGCGGTCAAAGGAAGTCCTTTAACTTGTGATGAATTTGATGAAGCATTAGACATATTACAAAATAGAGCTAACCACGTAGGAACTCAAAGTTGTAATACTATTAATGATTTAGATGTATGTTTAATAACTTCTAGTACAGTAATTGCTATTAATACATCTATAAGCCAAACAACAGCAAGAGTAACTAATTTAGAAAATACATTATCTGCTAGTGGGAGTATTGCTAATGATTTAAATACATTGGAAGCAACATTAACGGCAGATATAAATCAAAATAGAGCGTCTATTACTGCGCTTGAAACAGAAGTTGATTTATTACAAACTAATGTACAAGGAGTTGAATTTAATTTAGCCAGCCTAACTACGTTAGTTACTAGTAATAAATCTGATTTAGAAATTCAGATAGATAATGTTGAAGCAGTTAATGTTACACAAAATGCTCGATTAACCACAGTAGAAAATAGAGCTACTGTATTAAATAGTAATATATTAAGTGAAGCAGCAGCGAGACAATTAAAAGATAATAGTCTTCAAGCAGAAGTAGATGCAGAAGAAATTAATAGAATTAACGATATATCTACGGTGAATTTAAGTATTGTAGATGAAATTACTGCAAGGACTGCAGGAGACGTAAGTTTAAATAATAGTATTACTGCTACAAATCTTGCAATTGACACTAAAATACTTACTGAAAAAAATGCACGTATTGCGGCGGATGCAAATTTACAAGTAGAAATTAATAATTTAGCTAGTTCTTTAACTAATGCAATACCTACAGGGACCATATTACCTTATGCAGGTAATTTTAATACTATACCTAGTGGATATTTATTATGCGCAGGGGCTGCAATTTCTCGTACAACGTATTCTAATCTGTTTAATATTATAAATACTAGATACGGAATAGGAAATGGAACAACTACGTTTAATATTCCTGATTTAAGAGATAAAACTTTATATGGGGCTTTTGCGGGCAACTTAGATAGTTCGCCCCCAATAATAGGCGAGAATGTTAAAGCTATTACAGTAGGAAACTTACCACCTCATAGCCATACAGTATCTGCAGGAAATCATAGTCATGAAGTAGATACAGATCATTTCCATGGATTATATATACATAATCATACCCATACTAGTGGTAATGTGGGAAGCCATAGTCATAGTTTAAATCCTTATCGTAAAGTAGCTTTGGGCGGAGGAAATAATGATGAAGCAGGTGCAGAATTAACTACCATACCTGTTAATGATGGTAGTAGTAATGTTTATCCTAATACTGCTGCTGCGGTTGCTTCAGGACCAGTTATTAATGCCTCACCTGTACAAATATATCCACCACCTTTCACAGGAATAAATAAAACAGACAATGGAGGAGGAGTTAAGGTAACAAACCTTAATGGAGGATATACAACATCTACATCTACAATAGGGAGTAATGTTGATTTTGATGTTAGACAGGCAGGGTTACGTGTAAACTTTATGATTAAAAGCTAATGCATAAAACAATTAAATATTATAATGATAAATTTGATATTGATGGAATACAATTTCCAAATTCAATAGTTAAAACAACTAAACCGTCTTTTGCCTGCGAAGATGAAATAAAAGAATTATTTTATAAAGAAGCGTCAGGTCAAAATCAAATAGTGTTTAAAGATGATTCTATAAAAAATATTTCTGATTTTGACCCTTTTTATAATGAATTAATATTATTAGCTTCTTATTTTGAATTTGAATATAAAGAAATTTTATTTAAAGAAACTCAAATAATTATAGATAAACCGCTTCCTATTGTAGATTTTAAAGAACTTTTTGCGCACGACATTACTGCAAAAAAACAAAGTATTAAGATAAAAATAGTAGAAGAATTAATAGGAAAAGAAATACTAACAGATAAATTTTATTTTAATATCCTAGATAGATTGAAAAAAACTTTATTAATTCAAAGTGATTGGACTCAACTACCCGATGTTCAATCTTCTTTTTCTGATGAAGAAAAACAATCCTGGATTATGTATAGGTTATCGTTACGTAATTTAGATAATGTTACAGATCCTTTAAAAGCAAGATTGCCTAAATACCCTTAATTTCAACTTCATTAAAACATTTTGTGAAGATTTAATTTGTGTTCCATTAAATTAATATAAAATAAAAAATCTTTTTCTTCTATACTAATTTCCGATTGAAAATAATTTTTAACACGGTAGTATTTAAGAAAAGGAAGTTTAGTTAAATAATCCTGACATTCATTATATATATATATACATTCTTTTTGTATTTTTAAGGGTACTTTAAGGTCAACAAAAAGTTCATTATATCCTTTTTGTTGTAAACTTTTCTTCATTAATTGTAAATCATTATTAATTAATAAAGCATAGCTTTCTAATTCTTTATTGTTATTTAAATATTTTAGTGCTCCCTGATATTGATTATTTAAGTAACCAAATAAACTATTTTTTTCAGACAAGTTTTTATAATTAAAAAGAAGAAAAACTTCTTGATGATTTTGGAAGTAATAGTAAATAAAAAGATTTAGGCCTAAGAGATTTAAATTAGATTGATGAATTAAATAATCTTGTTTAATAACGTCTAACAAATTAACCCAATTAGAGCTAGTGAAATTCTTAGTTAAAGTAGGGATATAGTAAATATTAGATATAGAAATTTTTTTATAAATTAAATAGTTATTTAATCTTTCTATAAAATTTTGGATAACTTCTGGATATCTAGTAGTAATACCTAAATTTAGAAAAGGCACTAAATTCTGGGATAATTCTTCTTCATTTAAAAAATAACAAGTGCGAAGGGGAGCTTTTAACACTTTTATTTCTTTACACCACGCGCCTAAACCTCGAGCTCTTTCTCTTTGTTTAGTTTTGTGTAATTGTAATATAGTAAATACATTTGTATTAGAAGGTTTTTTTTTAACAAAAGGATTATCTTCATTAAATTCTTTAATAATATTAGATAAATATACTGTATCTAAAGTTCTAAGAATCCATGGTTGTACTTTATCTAAATCTACAGAAGAAACACAAATAAAATTAGTGTCACTTAATTGTTCCCTATTTTTTTGGATATAAGCTTTTAAATATTTTTTATAATTATTATATTTACTATCTTGTACACATAATATATACTTATTTTTTCCTGTATAAATAGTACTAGTTTGTATTTTATTTAATACATCAATTTCTTTAGATTTTAATTTAGACCAGGATTTATCTAATTTATAGACTTTAAAAGTATCAGGGAGTTCTTTTTCGATAAAAATAGCATAAAACTTATCAAAAGAAAGGTTTTCAGGTTGCCAAGTTAATAAACTTAAAAATTTTGTACGTAATATATTAGGATAATTTACATAAGAAATAGTTGCGGAAATAAAGTCAGGGTTATGAATTAAATCAATACGCAAATATTTATAAAATTCTATAAAAAAAAGATATAAATATTGATAAAGTTCTAAGCAAGTTTTTTTAGTATATTGTAAATTTTCTCTAGAGGCAGAAATATCTAAAGTACCTATAGGGACGTTAATCTCAAAAGAATACAAACATAAAACGTCAATAAATGTAAAAAACAACTCAGTATTTTTTAGATTGTCTATGTAATAAGGACAATTAGTAGTTATATAATATAAAACTTCGGGTGTAATATTACTAAAAGAACTTTTTAATAATTCTAAATCTAATTTATAAGGAATATCATATATAACGACTACGTGTTTACAACCGTGTTTAGCTTCCCAATAATTAGTATCTACTAATAATAACGACCATAGTTTACCAAAATAGTTATAAGTATTTGTTTTTAAAGTTAAACGAGCTTCTAAAGTTTTATTTAAAAAATTAAACTTACTTTTAGTATATGTTAAATACAAAGATAAGCTTTTGAAAATATGAGTTAAATCTTTTGTATTAAAAGGAACACTAACTTTTGTTCCAGGTAAAAACTCAATAATATTACTATCATTTTCTTCTAATAAAGTTAAAGAGCCTACCCGAGACTCATCAATATATTGAACCCATTTTCTATAAATATTTATATTATTTTCTACAGTATAAGTTTCAATCCAAAAATGATCAGAATAAGCTAAAGCAGATTTACTACCTAAGCCCCAACCACCTTGAAGATTATTATCTTCTCTTTTATCAGATTTTCCCATTTTAGAATACACATTAAAAATAATATCTTTATCCATAGAGTGGCCATAATCTCTTATAGAAAAGATATTAGACCCAAAGAGATATTCAATATTAATATCTATGGGAAGATCTATGTTAGCTTTTGTATGCGCGTCTACTGCATTGCTATAGAGTTCTCGTACAAAAGAAGAAATAGGATCTGTATAAATATTATTCCTCAATAAATTCATAATAGTTGAGGTATTTTCTAAATCTAGACTCATTTGTGTAGAAAGTTTCCCTTCAAAATGTCTAGACGTATTAACATTATTTAATTTCATTTGTAAAATTTGTTAAAAATATTAAAGAAGGTTTCAATACGACCTTCCTTAATAATTTAAGTTTTAATAATATATAGTGCTTTACCGGCAGTTTTAGGAACTTCCACTGTTGTATTAATGACCCACAATAAATTAGTATTTTTAATTTGGGAAGCAGTAGGAAAAACACAATAACCATCTGAAGCAATAATGCTTAAAATAGGGGTATATTTTTTAATACCGTAAAGTAGAGGAGTTACCATATCAGTGCCCCCACCACCTTCAGCGCGAATCCACCCGTTTTTAATTTTATCTAAAAAGTTAGCGCCATCAGCTTTAACAATATATTCACTACGAACTTTTGTATCTGCAAAAATCAAAGCAATTTCTACATTAGTTTGTGTTTGAACATTTTGTATTTCTGTACAAAACATAGTTAATTCTTCTTCATTAAAACAAGAACCACTAGTATCTATTATTACTAACATTTTATCTAGACCCTTTTTATTTAAAAGACCAGGCATATAAACATTAGGGTTAGGTAAAGAGCCCATTCTTCTTGCAGGTTTACTCCACGTTTGTTCTAAAACAGGCATACACCTTTTAATTAAATATTTACGTAATTCTACATGCCAAGAAATTTGAGGTTTATAAACATCAGGATTAACTTTACCTAATATAGAATTGTTAGAATTAAGTGATTGAGCTTTAGCCCTATTATATCTTTGTGTCCATTGAAAATCATCTATTTGTGAAGAAGTAGAATCTTCTTTATTGGCTTCTTTTATATCATCGCCTGCAAATAATGTATGTTTGCTTGCTAATTTTTTAGATAATTCTTCTACTTCTTTTTCTAATTTTTCTAATACACTTTCTTCATTATTAGAAGAATCAGGAGGTTTTTTACTATTATTAGCCTTGCCCCCTTTTTTTTTATTTTGGGACTTTGACTGATTTTCTACTTGTTTTTGTAAATTATCTCGTAATGTTTTAATTAAATATTCATATAAACTTTCTGAGGTCCAGTGACTAAAATGTTTTCTTTCACTTTGCGCAATATTACACTCAGAATATATACTCTCTAAATTAACTACTTCTTTTTTATTTAAATATAAATAGGAGGGTGATCCTACTTTTTGTTCATCTTTAAATCCAATACTTTCATTTATAATTGCATCACAATTATGAGTCACTACATTACTTGCAAGATATATGTGCGTTTCAGTTTCAATGTTATACACTAATCCTTCATAATATTGCTTAGAAATATGTTTAATAGGAGTTAATATATAATCCTTAGTAGTTTTCCATATTTGACTATTATTTACATTTCTAGAAGATTTAGTAGTTTTAATATATGACAGTAAATAGCCACTTTCTACATAATCAATAGTTAAAAATTTATTATGTTTTGCAAATAATAATTGTAATTGTCTAGCTAATAAATTTGAAGATGTCCACGCAGTTAATTTATTTTTATTTCGGTGCCCTTCCCCATCAAAATAACCTTTAATAAAACTAGCAGTTAAATTATTAGGTAAATCTAAAAGCCAATTCGGCAATTCTGTTTTTTCTTTTATTAAAATTGAATTACAAATAGATACAATATAATAATAGTAGGAAAGAAAAGTAGAAGAAATTAAGGCTAAAGAATTAAAATAAGATGAGATTCGATTATTTGGAATTAAATCAAAAGAACCTTTAGCCAGAAAATAGCCTATGGAATATAATAAATCATTTGTAAGGAGAAAGTTAGAAGGAAAAGGAGGGAGAATAGGAGGAATTAAAGAAGAATGAAGTTTAGGGATACATAAATAATCTTGAGTAATATTTAACTCTTGTGCTGTTTTCCAACTATAATTAATTTGGTTATTAGAGTTAAAGTTAGCAACGTAAAAAGGATGATCTTGGGTAGCTTCAATATTCAAACAACCAGTGGGTTTAATAGTATACATATCATCTTGATATATATTTTCCATAGTGTTTGTAATAGTGCCGCCAACTAAAGTGGTATCGCCTATGATTAAATCTTCTATATTCTTGAAACCTTCTAAGGTAAGAATAGGTTCTCCTGGTTTAAAACAAGCAATATTATATAAATTGCTAATTCTTTTTTTACCACGTATACAATGTCTAAATACAATATGAAGCATTTCATGAATAATAACTGCACATTGTACAGGAATTTCTAATGAAAAAAATCTATCAGCAAAAAACATTTCATCGCCATTAGTATAAGCCACCTGTTCAAAATAAGGGTGAGAATCAGGGACTACAGAACTAGGAACAAAAGTCAATAAGCCTTGTAGAGAATTATCTTCACATATAATACGAGCTCTTAAATTATGTAAAATCCTAATTTTTTTATCATAAGAAATATTAGAAGGAGGAAAACTATCTGCTAATTTTTCATCAGACATAGAAAATAAAGAAGTTTCAATCATAGTCAATTCCTAATAATTCTGTTAAAGCAAACTGAGCATCAAATAATTGAATAGTGTTAGGTCTACTAAACTCAAATAAATATTGTTGAAATACGCCTAAAGATTTTTCATAATATTTTTCAACAATAGCATTTACAATAAGTTTTTCATCAAATAAAAAAGTAATTTCTTGGTATTGAGCTGCGGTGCCTAAATAGACAGTAAATCTAATAGTAGGATCTACTACATCAACTCCCTGACTATTTTGATAAGTAGGAAAAAATATCAAAACAGCAAATTTTACTATATCTTCGTGTGTAAAATTACGAGAAGATAGAATTTCATACCCTCGATTAGTAAAACTATAGTAAGCCAATAATTCTGCTATTACTTTTAATTTGTTTTTATATTCTAAGTTTTTTGTCACGGGGAGTTTCTCCTTATATAATTTTAAAAATTAAACAGATATTAAATCACTAAAAGCTTGCATATGTTCTTTGCGCATTGCTTTATATGCCTCAGACTTACCAATTTTGTAGGGTAGTTTTTTATTATCTATTTTTTGTGCTTTACTAAATAGAGTAATCACACTTGTCACTAAAATTTCTTTACGAGGTAAATTATCTTCAATACTTCCTAATACATTAAATACATAACATGCCGCTATAAATTCTTCTTCTGTTTTACAATACGACGGTAATGAATAACTTAATCCATATAAACCAGTTATTTTAGTAGGAAGAATATTTTTAATTAAGCGATCATCTTGGAGGACACCTAGACGAATATATTCAGACATAGGGGCAAGGCTAGCTAATTCTTCAATAACAAAAAAGAATTCATGAGCAGTAGCGGCGCCTAAAAGACCTGGTAAAATAATTTTTAATTGTTGTTCATCAGTAATTTTCTCCATAATATTGGAACATTTTTCCCATGAACGGCTAGAAGGATTAATTTTATCATCATTATCTGCGACTGATTTAAAACCTTCGTCAAGAAATTCAGGACGAGCTCTTAAAAAAGCTTTAATAGAAGGAATAATAGGGCGGCCGTTTTCTGCGCGATGGGCTTCCCATTTTAACCAAGCATTTACAGAAGTCATTACGTCAAAATGAATAAAACGATCTGAGATAGCACTAGATAACTCATAGGCTATAGCACCATCTTCTACTCTATTTCCTGCTGCAATAATCATTACATTATCAGGAACTTTATATTTATCAATTTTTCTATCTAATATTAATTCGTACATTAATATACCTTTAATTTTCATTAAAGAACGGAATACATTTTAATCTTTACTATATTTATATAGTATTAAGACTTGGACACTCTAGGTAAAATTATAGTCTGTTTAACTTAAGACATCATTTACTACTCTCTACATTATTATTAAACATTACTTTAATAATTAACACGGGATTACCTTATAGTTTCCTACTTAGGTTTCCCCGTTAGCCTAATCTCTATTTGTTCTTTTTTGATTAAACCCTATTGACTTATTAAAACCAATACATTATAATATATTTAAATACACACACATTTACAAATAAGAAATTCAAGTGGACATACAAAGTTGTAAAAATCTTCAAGCATTAATTGATAAAGACAATAATATTGAACTCATAGAAATATGGGCTAATATATTGTATTTAAGAATGCGAAAAGGAAAAAACAAATTTTGTAGTAAAAAAAGAATAACTAATTTAAAAGAAGGTGTTTATTTAAATATCTATACTTTTTCTAAAAATGAATACAAACAATTACAGCAAAAATATCACCCTGACACCAGCTCAAAATATTTACACATTTCAAAAAGTCTTAATCAATGGAAAGATTTATTATCTAGATGTGACTACAGAGTCCAAAATAGAAGCATATATCTTGACATTGCTGCAACATATTCCAACAACCCATCCATATTCTCTATTGAAAAATCAATTAGAATATTCAGTATGGCAAAAGAGGCCCGACTTTTCGACGGACTACTCGAGGATACCGCAGAGTGGGCAGAAGGATGTGATGAAGCCTGGCTCGCTCAACAAAGAGCTGAGAGCCAATCTAGGTGGAAAGAATGGTCTAACTGGCAACGTGGTCGAGATAAAGAAGGAAATAAAATTAGAGACACTTATGACGGAACTCTTCCTTTTTAATACAGAAGAAGAAGTATTTCTTGCTCCTCTCGGTAAAACTCACGATCAATTTCTAAAAGAAAATCCTATAGAAACTTCTTCATCTAAAATGTATATACTTGCCACTAAACTTCATGCACAAAAATTAGGATTTAAACTAAAAAGATTAAATATGACTTTTGTGGCGCCTCTTGTTTCTAACAAAGCATTACAATATGAACAATATCATAACAAAGCTATTAAAAATATAGGAGGAATTGCAGTAGATTTAAAAGTATTTACCTTAGAACAATTCATTAATGAATTATTTACTTTAATTCCCGACAGTAAATGGTACATAAAAGATAATCATATTCCTTTTATCGCCTTGTCAAAATCTAAAGTAGAAATATTACAAGAAAATAATTTAGCCGTTATAATGTAATCATATTCATTTTTATTTAAATCTCTCTTATTGTGTTATTGCTTTAAGAGAGATTTTTATTTGGTACGCAATAGTTTGCCCAGTTTTACTTATATATTTCTATATAAGGTGCCTACGAATATTTAAGCACTTGCTTGTAAACGCGGTTCAGCCGCACTTAATTCATCTAGAAAAATAATACAACCTTCTTTACCCCAACTAGCAATCATTTCTTCTGTTGGTAAAAATTCAGGTAAATAATAAATAGTTTTTTTACTTTCTTGATGTAGATAAGGAAGTCCTGTTAAATCAGTACTATCCATTCTAGTAAGTCTTAAATCAATTAGCCCCCAATTTAATTCTGTAGCTATTTGTCTTACAATATCAGATTTACCACAACCAGGTTGTCCATGTATATATACAGCATTTTTACGTAAGTCTGTATCTTTTGCCATTGTTAAAATACAATTTTTAATTAAATCAGGCGTAGTGGGAATAGTATTAATTGTCATGTTTTTTCCTATATAAAAAATTAAATCAATTATTTTTCCAAAAGAAGACTTTCAGTTTGACTGATGAGATGAATTTTGGTTAAGAATAGTAGAAGCAATAAGATAAATATCCTTGCCAATAGCGACAGGCTTCCCATGCCACTTAGTGACCAAAGCTTGCATTAAACTTTCATTAAGAATTAACGTTAATTCTAATTTAAGTAATTCAGAAGGTTGAATGTTTTTTTGATTTTGAAATGTCATAATTTTTTTTCAGTTTTATACAAAATTTTCACAATAGGAAATCTCAAACTTCCTTCAGGGGTTTTCCCAAAAAATTTAACGGTAACAATTCCCCCAATATATTGTTCTTTTTCTTCTAGAACTTTTCTACAAAAATCCCAAGAACCCGCCATATTGGGGTAGACTAGTATGTCATTAACAGAAATCATAATTTTCGCAGCCATACCCGCATTATTGCCGTCGCCTTCAATGATATCCAAAATAGTAAATTCGGCATCTTGAAATTGTTTAACTTTAAGCAAATCTTTTGTTCTTGTATTTTGTTGATATTTAGCATTTATTTTTCTCAAGATTGCGCCTTCATAGCCTTGTTGTACAAATTTATTATGCATTCTAGTAACTTCTGTTAAATCTTTAACATAAGAACCCTCAAGTAAAACAACAGAAGAAGGAAATTCTAAAGATAAATTATTTAATAAAAGAGCTCGTTCTTTATATATAGAATGATTAATAAGATCATAAACAAAAAAAGAAATACTTTTTCTAATTAATTGTTGTTCAGTATTATCTTGTTTTAATTCTCTTCTAATTGTGCCTGAGATAACATCAAAACCCAGAGTGTGATTATATAATTCTCCATCTAAAATTACATGAGGATATGTATTAAAAAATTGCTGCATAGGTTGTGTAATATGAGGTGCCCCTAAAATCAAAGCACCGTTTCTACTATATGCGCCATCTTTAGAAAGAATCATTCTAATGCCATCAAGTTTTCTTTGAATTATTATTCCGTCTCTAAACTCAGTAGTAGAAGGAATATTATTTTTAATTTTAGAGTTTTTAGACTCTGGATTAAAAGTTTCAGAATAATAAGTCGCGGCCAACATAGGTTTTATAAATGTAGGTTTATATAAATCATTTTTAGAGATAACATAAGAACCTTTAGAGGTTTTATGGTTATATTTAGCTTTTATTTCTTTTGAAGCTTGTTGAAATGAATTAAGAGCATTTTTTTTACCTGTGTTTGTAGCAATAGCAGTAGTCCATGCACTAATAGTGTATTGTCCTAATTCGAGACCACTAACTGTTCTATAACGTTCTCCTTCTTGTTCAACAAACCATTCTAATATTTTTCCTGAAAGATTCAGTTTGTATAAAACAGGATGCACTAAGTTAACAATATTCATTTTAAGTTTTTTTCAGTTAAGTTAAAAAAACATTCCACTTAATTTTAAGTGGAATATCTACATTTATAATTAATTAATTAATTAATTATAAGAAATAATTTTGGAATCAAGGTTTGTAATTAAATTAATAGCTACTACTGTTTTAAATTCAGTTTGTAGTTCTATTTGCATAAAATAATCAATAGATTCATTTAAACACTTAAATTGATAGCACCACATAGTAGCATTATTAATTATGTGTGATTTAGTAGAAAGACAAAACCAATTATCTTCGTGAGTCAAAAGTTGAAAAAGATGGGGAGAAATGTGAAGGCCGCCCATTTTATAAGTAGCCTTAATAGTAGAAGTAATAATATATTTTAATTCTTCTTTCATTAATTAATTAATTAAATCAGGGGGTGTATTAAGCTTCACAAGAAGAACATTCTTGAAAAGAAGAAGTAACAGGAGAAAGAGAAGGAACAGAGTTTAGAGAAGAAGTGTTATAAGATTTATTATTATTAATATTAGTAAATTCTAATAAATCATGATAGCCGCCAATAAAATGACCTTCTAGCCAAATTTGAGGAACAGTGTTCCAAGTAAAATGTGTAACAGTATCAAGAGAATACTCAGAATAAGAAATACCTAAAGTAGTAAATAATTCTTTTGCTTTAGTACAATAAATACAATCAGGTTTAGTAATAATATGTGCTTTATTTTTTACTTTATCAATTATTTTTTCACTAGAAGATTTAGTATAGTAAGTACTTTTAACACCACTTTTCCAGGTTTTAAAAATCAAATCATTTAGTTTTTTAATAGGAATATTAGGATGAACAAATCTATTAAGAGATTGACCTTGATCAATATAAGGAGTTCTATCTGCGGCTTGAATAAGAAGAGCTTCAGGATCTATTTCGCGAGCAGTAGCAAATAATAGTTTTTCATTAATGTCTAAAAAGTCTAAATGAAAAACAGAGCCATTATGATAAAGAATACTATCCCAAACTTCATAAGTATTTTTATTTTTAGTTTCTAATAAAGCTTCAAGCATATGATTTTTTCTAATAAAAGAACCTTTGGCTTGTTTTGCAGTATAACTATTACTATCACTAGGTTCTATACCAGGACTATGAGCGCCACTAATTACACAATTAGTTCTAGTAGGAGCGGTTGCTCTTAATAAGGAATGACGCATTTTTGTGCCTTCAGACCATTCACATCCCCCATACTCTAGGTACATATCCCTACTAGCTTTTTCAGTTAATTGTTTAATATATTTATGTATTTCTATATTAAGATTTCTACTATCAAAAGAATGAAAAGGAAGATTTTTCTGTTGATATAAATAAGCTAAACCCATAGTACCAATACCTAATGCGCGACCTTTTTGAGCACTACGAACAGCATTAGCTAAGCCTGGTTCTTTACTACCCCTAAAAATAAAATCATCCATAACAGCATCTAATAAATATACTGCTAATTCAGGTACAGTTTTATTTGTATTTTGAGATTTATAATCTTTCCAATCTTCCCATAAAGATAAATTTAAAGAACATAAACAACATACAAAAGTATGGAGAGGGTCTGCGTATTCTAAAATCTCGGCACAATTTCCCACTAAAATACCGTTAAACATACCTAAATTTCTTAAAGGTTCTGTAAAACAATAAGTATCCTCTGTATATGAAAGATGTTCAACTTTTTTTATTTTAATAAATTGAGTTGCCTCTCGATTAGCTTTGCTACTCTTAATGCATAATCTATGGCAATTTAAACCTAGCTTTAATAAAGTCTCTACTCCAGAAGAAGCTATAACAAGTCTATAACATTCTTTACAATTAAATTCACGTAAAAGACCTGTACCATTATTTGCAGGCAAGAAGTAGATTCCTTCTGTTTTATTTTTAGTTATTTTGGAATAAACCCCTAACATTTGAAGAAACAATTGTACTTCTTTTATAAAAGGTAAATTTATAGAAGTTATTTGTAAACCCTGAGTATTGTATTGTTTATTAGTTAATAAACAACCATCTGAGTCTAAAAGTCCTGCAAACCAATCTAATCTACTTTGTAAACTATACGTTACATTAGGGATAAAAAATTTAGAAAATAAAGTAGTATAATTTCCTACTAATCTATCAGAACATTTTGACTCAGTAAACTTACAAGTAAATAAGTGGGCTAATTTTTTCTTTTTTCCGTATAAATAAATTTGTTGTTTATTTTTTACTTTAGTACCGTCTCCAGTATAAAAGCCATTAGCATACGCATTTTCTAAAATTTTGTCACCTTGTTGTAATAAAGGCAACTCAAATTTTATTAATTTATCATTTACTAATAAATCTTGTGCGTCTTTAATTACAATATTTTTTTTAGAGCCTGAGTGCAAATGAAATTTATGGTAAGGAGTACAAATTAGTTCTTGTCCAGAATCAGTAGTAATTTTCAATAAAGATTGATTAACTCCTGTTTTGTACACAGTAGTTTGAGAAAATACTTCTCCATTCCAAACTTCAATTGTCTTATTTTCTAATTCTTTAATAGGAATATGCCCTTCACTAGTTAATATTTTTGTATCACCTACTACGCATAAGTTAGAAGTTTTAATAAATAAATTATGTAATTTATAGGCTTCACTTCTTTGATTATTAACATTATCAATAAACAATAAATAGGGAGTTCCTACTTTTAGATTCATTTCTAATGTTTTGCCCCAAATCTTATGGGCTTTCTCATCTCCTGCTAACACTTTTTGCATAAAAGCATCTGTAATAGTAAAAGCAATATTGCTATCTAACATATTACGAGGATCTCCTTCCAAATGATCTTTTGCTAATAAAAAATCATAAGCATCTGGATGTTCTATTGGAATATAATGCGCAAATGATCCTCTACGTGTATTTCCTTGTGATACTGAACTAGAACAAAGATCAAATTGTTTAGCCCAAGTTAAAACAGAACCACTAGTACCATTATTTTTACCTATAGGACTACCGGCGGGTCTAAGATCACCATAATATAAACCATGACCGCCCCCTGCTTTAGAAAGAAGAGCAGCTTCTCGTAAAGATTTATAAATACCGTCAACACTATCGGAAATGACTGCGCTAAAACAAGAAATAGCTTGGCCTTTATTAGTGCCAAAATTAGAAGCAACAGGAGTAGAAAGACCTATATAAGCTTTATAAAGAACATCAAAAAAATCTTGCTGAAGTTCAGGTTTATTAAGATATTTAGCAGCAGTATGAGCTACTCTAAGATAAAGATCGCGAGGACATTCACCGGGTAATAAATAACCTGCTTCAAGTGTACGAAGTCCTTCGTCACTTAACCAGTGAGGACAAGGAGCATAAGAACTTACATTTAATTTTTCCATTTATTTTACAAAAGTAGAATGTTTTTGATTAGCCCAATTAAAGTCAACGTTACTATAATTAAAATTATTAAAATCTTGTTTTAAAAGACTAGTATAATTATCACCATTGATTGCTTGCGCAAAAAAGTCGTGTGAAGATTGTCCAATTACTTCATTTAAAAACCAATTAGAAATATTGTACGCTCTTTTATCAAAACTAAAAATAGGCGTTAATCCTAATGCTTCTAATCTATTATTAGCCCTTAGATACATGTATTGTTTTAAATCTTCACTATTAATAAAAGGTAAAAGTCTATTGTTAAATATTTGATTAATAAAATTAAATTCATTATCTAATACAGTTCTAAACCCTTCATATATTAATTCTTCTTCTTCTTCTGTTATTCCTTTTTCTAATACTAAATCTTTGAATAATGCACAACCCATATCACTATGTGTCATTTCATCAGATATACTCCAACTAATAATTTGAGCTAATCCTTTATATCTTCCATTACGAGATAAAGATAACAGAACTGCAAAACTAGAAAATAAAGCGACGCCTTCTCCCGCACCACTAAATACTGCAAGAGATACTAATTTATTAGGATGCTCTACAAAATATTCTATTTTTGTTTTAGTCGTAGGATCATCAAGAAACGCATTATAATCATTTAATCCTAAACAATCACTTAAATGAGAATATGCCTGACTATGGATAACTTCAAAAAAAGCAAAAGCTCTACACGCCGCTACAATCTCGTGTTTAGGAAATATTTTAGGCACTATGTCTGACCAATAATCCCCTATTCGTGTTTCTAAAATAGTAAACCCTTTTAAAATACCTTGAATAATTTCTTGTTCTTCTATACTCCCTGTTTGATAATTAAGAATATCACTATTCATGTCTACTGTTTCTACACGCCATACCGTAGATAACGCTTGTTTAAAATACTCAAAATATTTGGGATGTGAAAACGGTTTATACGCAACCCTAAGGTCTTGTATTCCTAAATTATAAGTATTGTTTATTTCTATATGTGACATTTAATCTTTCTATTTTAATTTTTTATTAATCAATTTAACTTTTGACATCATTAATTATACTTTTCTGTATACGTTAATATTTCACTCAAATACTCATTATCCCCCACTATATCGTAATATTTTAGTGAAGGGTTTGTAATATGAGGTACTACGTCTCCACTAAAAGAACCAAAAATATCATAAATTTCTAAATTAGGGCCGGGATCGGAGGCAACAAATTGAAATAAATAACTAGAACAATATGCATGTTGTTCGTTATTTATTATTAACACTTTATTGTAATAGTCTTGTGTATTTTCAGTAATACGTACTATAGCAAAAGGTAGATTTTCAAATAGAATAGTAACAAGATAAGCATAAGTGATTTCTTTAAAAGGTTCTAGGGGGCGTTTAATCAAATGTTGATTTAACCATTTAATTTTTACTTTATTTTGATTTTTTAAATTAGTTTTTGTAGTAATATTAGGCGCCCCTGAAATACCTAATCCTGCAAACAAATCTGTATATTGTCCTATATAACTATTAATATTAGTATTAGAGTTAGTAGTAAGCAATATTTGGGCCAAGTAATCATTAATATTCATTATGAATATAATTCATCTATTAATTGTAATTTATTTTTCCAGGATAATAAATTACCTGAGTCAATTAAGTTCAAATTTACTTTTAATAATTTAAATAAAGAATCTTGATTATGAAACGTCATGTCATAATAAATTTCTGTATCCATATTTTTTAAAACAGGCTCTATTTCTAGTTCTTTTTCTAAATAAATAAAAATATTAGGTTTAACTGTTATTTTATTTTGGATATATAAAAAATTAGTATTATTGAAGATTTCTTGGGCACTATAGACACAGATTCTATATTCAAAAGGAAAGGTCCAAATTCCTGATTTTAAGAAAAAATTATTACTATCAGGATTATTAGAACTAGTATTAAAACATAAACCATCAGTATAAACTGTAACATCTACTCCATTAATAGGAAAACTAATACTCATGTGAAAAGTTTTTTTTTGTATATAATCGACGTGTTAATTTAAACATATTTTAAATTAATTTCTTTTAATTGTTCAAAAGTAACAGGTCTATAATTTACAATTTCTACACAACTATTTAAATATCGCATGTCTTTTTTATGTTCCTTTTTAATATGATAATCATGAGTATGTCCCGCTATATTATAATCAAACCTAACTTTTCCTTCTAAATGTATTTGAGGGCCTAAAAAACTAGGATGGATAGGAACATGTGATAAAATACATTTAATTTTAGGTAAATATAATACTCCGTATATTTTATCAAAACACTCTATGTATGTATTAATATCACTCTTATTATCATGATTTCCCATAATTAAATGTTTTGATCCTTTTTTCATATATTTTAAAATCTGAGGCCCCCTTTTTTTATCTAACCAAACATCTCCTAAAAAGTATACAATATCGTTATCTTTAACAATAGAATTGTAATTATCTACCATTACTTTTTCACATGCGTACATAGAACTAAATGAACGCATATTTCTATCACCATCTGCAGAAGGAAATTTATATGCATTGGAGTGTCCCAAATGAAGATCTCCCCAAAAGTAAATATTTCTAATCATATTTTTAAATCCCTGTATATTAATTGTCACGGCTTATAATATTCCATTCGCACAATCTGTTCATCCAAATAATCTTCATATTGATGTTGTAGAACAGCTTCTCTAAATAGAAATTCATTATATAAAAATTGTGCATAATTATTATAAGAAACCCCATTATAAGATTTAAAATCTTGTATTAATGGAAATATTTTGCTTGTTTGAATCGCAATACTTATATCTCTTAAACATAATAATATATGATTATCTTCTAATTCCCAAATAGGAATTTCTACTTTATGTAAAGATAACCATTTAATATTTTTATATAACAATCTATTTTCACTTAATTCATTTAATGAAGTTGAACTTGATAGTTTAAATTGTAAGTCAATCATAGTTAATCCCAAAGATGAGGGTAAGGGTATATAGGGTACGAAATATTTTTATAATCTATAAAAAACGGTATATAAACTGCCAGTTCTCTTTTCCAATAAAAAGTTCCGATTTCAAATCTATTTTTAAAAGTATTAAATGTAAGTCTTTCTAAATAATATTCTTGTTCCATTTTTTTTAAATATAAATTTTCAAAAAATTCATTTTTAGAAAAAACTTCTTTTCTGGCACTAATTAGTTTATCATCCCATGCGCTTGCTATCTGTTTTATTTTTTTATCAGTATAATATCCTTCTTCTCTTAATTCTTCTGCAGATTTTTCTAACCCTTTTTTATAATTTTTGGTCTTAGGTCTTGCAAAATAATGTGCGTGTTCTATATTTCTTCTAGTTCTAGACATATGAATACCTAAGTTCCCTTAATCTTTCAAGTACAAAGTCTTGTCTTTACAAGTTTTAAATTTACAGGCTTCTACTACACTAAAATCATCAGTGCCGTCTAATCTAGAATACTTCACAATGAAACAATTAAAACTAACTAAACCTGTTTCCATATTATAATTATCTAGAGCTTCTCCTAAAGCAATCCATATGTGGTCATATTCTGCTACACATTTTTGTTTACCCCTACACCTAGTAATTTGAACTTCTTTTAAACATGCTTTATTATTTTTAATTAAACTAATTTTACCGACAATTCTTAATTTGATTCTTTTTTCATAAAATTTTTCTAATTCTATTCGATACATTTTTAACTAAAACCTTTTTGTTAATATTAAAATTCCTCACAAAGTCCTTTTAATTTTGATATTATTAGATCTACCGGATCAATAATACGTCTGGGTTTAAATGTTTCTTGAAACTCTTTTTTAATGATTGAGTAATGCGAACACCCCAACAAAATAGTAGAAGTACACGCAATATTTAAACGCTCAGTATATTGCATTAAATTGTGGGTAATTAACCCTCCTTTTTCAATATCACTAGACAATATGCTACAAGGAACTTCTATGCAATAATTAAATCGGCCACTATTTATTGTTTTGGGTGTTGCAAAAATTGTTGTGTTATTTGTTAAAAAAGGTAAACATGTAATTAAATCTAGAACAAGAGTATTAGGCTTACTTAAAGATTTTAAAAACTCTAAGCAGTTACTAGACAAAGTCATACAAGCCACAATGATTATATCTGGCTTACCTTTGCTATAGATGTAATCCATATGTAATTTGCATAAAACACATAATCTTTCCGTAGAAATATTGGAATAAGTTTCAAATATCAAAGGGGCATACCTGATAGTTGTAATCGAAGGAAACAAAATATTTAATTGTTGTTCTAGATATTTGCCGCCCGCCCCAGAATCAATCACCCCAATTGTCGTAAATTTCATTTTAAATAACCTGCTTATTTTTTTCCTAGATTAATGTATTAAATTAAAAAAGCGTTGTCAATATATTAATACAAAACCTTTTTATGAATTTTAATTTTAAAGATACTGTTGAAAAATTATTAAATAGAAAAGCTACTAATTTAATAACTAAAGTAGTGGAAGCCCCTATTGAGATTACAGAAACATCAGAAGAAGCATCGACAGAAATAAAAACAGAAGGTGCTCTTCAAACTGATAACTATCTAACGTTAATAGAATTAATTAAATTAACTTCTCAATCAAGTATAAAAACTCAACCTACCCAAAGTTTATTTACTGCTAAATCTGTTTTAATAGTATTTGCTTTTTTATTAACTAGTATTCTTGTTCAGTTAGATAACGCTTTAGCTGATGATGTTTTTTCCTTTAAAGAAGGTATTCAAGTAGCTATTGCTCTAATTGGGGCCATATCTACAGTAGCTGCTAGAGGTTCTGAAGGAAATACAGGAATATATACCCCTAATTATATGCTTGGTTTAAATAAAGAAGATTATTCTTCCAATATTTCTGATAATACAAATTCTGAAACTACTTTTTTTTAATTTTTAATTAATTTAATTTGGCTAAATGCTTTATCTAAATTGTATATTTTAAATATAAAATAATCTAAATTTACTAGCCAATCATACACATCTTTTGCTAGCCATATATATTGCGTTTTATATGGCATTATTAACATGTGTTTTTCTAAATCTTCTTTTATATCTTTTAATTTAACTGTTGTATTTATTTCTTTTAATATTTGTCGTACAGTTACCGCTTTTATAAGATTAGGTTTACTTGATAAAGCAAGTCTTTTATAAAAACATAAATGAGGCGTTAAACTAGCATATTTCTCTGAAAAAATATTAGGCGGATAATTTATATATTTATTGATGCTATCTAAGTAAGGATATAATGTGTCTTTTTGCTCCATATGATATTTGTATAACGTATATTCATATAATAGCTGCGACACCGAAAATAAACTCATTTTACAAAAAATACGATTTATTAACGTATTATTTAATGTTCTATACGCTGCTTTTAGCAGAAATCCTCTCTTTACATACTTCCTGCTCAGCCCTTTTCCTTGTCCTAACACATCTATATAACTATTTAAATTGGTAATATATTCTGAGATTGCTTCTCTACTAGAAAAAGTATAATTATGAAAAAATATTATATATTCTTCTTTAGAAGCTAAATATTTAAATTCTCCTGTGCAATGGCATAGTAAAACAAAATAAGAAACTTCTATAGGTTTTTTATTTATATAAATTTTATAAGTTTTTTCTAAATACATTTGTTTTTTTCTTAAATGCGAATATCGATAATAGCATACAAAGTGAAACTATTAAATTGTATACAAAATGTAATTCCAATCGGGGTAGCAAAAATGATCCTATACTTATTCGGTCCTTTAAAGGAATTTTGTTTAACCATTGATTTAACAAAATTACATGCTCCAAATAATGATACGTTTGTATCCCTATCCCTACATTCCACCAAAATTTGTTGGTAACTTTGTAGTAGAAATAATTCATCCCTACCAACATATATATTGCAAAAAAATAATGTAGTAATTCATTTTGTATTAATAACGGATACTTTAAACCAATTAAACCTAAACAATCAAGTCTAGGCCAGTTTAAAAAGTATAATTGGTATACTTGCGCTAAGTGTTCACAAAAATGAATTAATACAATTATTAAAAAAAGAAAATAGGTAAACATTAATTAAAATTTTGTAATAATTGTTCTATCTGTTTAGCCAAATCTTTTAACTCAGCCCTAGATAATTCTTGTCTGGGTTTTTTGGGTACATGCGTTACTTCTTTACGCTCTACAGGAATAACGTCTGTCATTCCTATAGTATATAACCAAGTATTTAAACATCTTTTATCATATTTAACATTAACTTCTAACCCTAAACGAGCGGCTTCTAACTTTGCTTGACGCATAGTTATTTTTTTAACTTTTTTGTTTTTTTTCATCTGTAATTCTAAGTATTTAATTAGTTTAAAATTAAAAATCTTTATAGCAAAATTGTTATAAAGATTTTTGAAGTCTATGTATATTTTTTTAATCTAGAACATTTCAAGCGAATTATCTAGCATATACTCTAGGGAGGCATTACTTGCTTCTGCAACAACTTCTAACTCTAACGAATTTAATCCTAAAGATATTACTGAAGCATTTTGTACATCTATGAAAGAATTAGAACTTTCTGTAACAGTAGTATAACTATCATTAGATACTCCTTCCATATTGTTTACTGCGTTTAAAAAAGCTTCTTCAAAAGAAGTGCCTTCACTATTTTCTAGTACATTATTATTAATATTTTGTAAATTAGAATTAATAAGATTATTAATACTATTCACTACATTTACTTGTTGAGTAGTAATTTGTTCTAATGTATTTTCATACAATTCATTGAAATTATTACTTAACCCATAATCTATATTAGGCGGTATATCCATATCAGGATTAATTATACAACTCATTATGTTTTTAATTTAATATTTTTAATTATTTAAGCGTAGTTATTATGTTTAAAAAAAAAACACATAACGTATTTGTTTGGTGTAAGTATTTCACTTAAGAATCAAAAATAGTATCAAAATTTTGATTAACACTTACTACAGGGGGTACTTTTTGAGGTGTAACAATATCGGCAATTTCGTAGTCATCCAAAAAATCCCCGACAATTGTATCAACAATTAAATCTTTTGTATTTTTAAATTTATTTAAATTTACCCTTAGATTTTTTGTTTTTTTTAATAAGGTCATTAAAGTTTGTTTTTCTTCATCAGAAACATAAGTATTAAAAATAAATACAAGAGTAGTAAATAGAACTAGGTAAGGATGATCCAAAGTGAATAACAAAAATCCGGAGGCTAGCAAATATTTAAGTATATTTTTCATTTAAATTTTTAATATGTGGGTTGGGTTTCAATCCAATCTTTAGTGTAGGAAGCCAAAATTAAGTCTTGTTGAACAAAAGTATAGCCTTGTATATTTTCTACAATGAATATATGTTTACGTTTAAAAAAAGTAACAAGATTTTCTCCAAACATAAGTTCACCAATTAAGTAGTTTTTAACACTACCGTTAAATTGGCCAAAATAATAAAGATAAGAAGAAGGTTCTGCTGAATTTTTTGTAGTGGAACTACCTGAAAAAAACTGACAATATTGTTTTTTAAAAATTCTATATAGTTTTTGTTCAAGTAGAATACTAGGAGTAAGGGAGGTTATTTTGTTTAATTTAAACTTCTGCGTCATAAAAAGCGTTTTTAAAAATAGAATAAGCTTGATTTAAAATTGCAAAAGCATTAGGGTGCCCATCCCTATCAGGATGAAATGTTTTAGATAAAGTTTTATACTTTTGTTTTATAGTAAATAAAGAATCGTTACTAGAAAAGTTTAAAATTTTTATTGCTTTAGTAGCAGCTACTACAGGATCATCCCCAAAATATTCTTCTGGTAATATGTTAATCCATTCTGATTGGGGGCCTAAAATTTTACTAATATTCTTAAAAGAACTTTTTTTATATATAGGGGCTCCTTTACCAGTAGTAAGATAGATAATAGTTTTTTTAAATCTTCGATCTAATAATTTAATGTTTATGTTCATTTGTAAGTGTGGGTGTAAAATAGGGGTTAAAAAGTAGATATTATTTTATCTATAGTTTTTTCATGAGACTGAATTAAACATTTAGCATCTAGAGTTAAATGTTCAAAATTCCGATAAGATACATCATCAATATCATCATTTGCATGTAGTAACTGAGTATCCAAATTATAGTAAGTTAAGCTTTCATTAGAGTACAACATAGTAGTAATATTAGTTTGGCCACTAGTAAAAATATTAAAACAAGGTCCAATCCATTTATAAGGATTAGATCCTTTTATAAAATCATAATTTCGAGTAGTTATTCCTGTGCCAATATCCACAATAGCCAAGTCTTGCAATTTAATATTTTTATTGAGAGCCAATTTAATACCTATAGAGGTAGGATTATTAGCACAAAAAGCACCATCAATTAAGATCATATTGTGATAGACGTAAGGATCCCAATATATAGGAGCGGCACTAGAAGCAATAACACTATCAACTAGATTAAAATCGTTCACCAAGAAATATTTCTCATTATTTTCATATTCTAATGTATTAAAAATAACTGCCTTACTATTTTTAATATCATAAGAAGTAGCTGCAAAATCAAAATTAATTACAGAAGTTTTATTTTGGAGCAATAAATTTAAAGCTTCTATTTTTTTAGAAGTATTATACAAAGAAGTTGCAAAGCCGCCTAAATTAAATTTATTAGGATAAAACAAAGAATGTTTTAGTGTATGTCTAAATATGTCACCAATATACCATGCGGGTAAATTGTCTAATAATAATCCAATCAAAGCACCACTACTTGTTCCCACTATTAAATCAAACATGTCAGATATCTTTTTACCTGATGTTTTCTCAATATAGGCTAATACTTCTAAAGTTAAATATCCTCTAGAACCTCCCCCACTTAATGCTAATATTTTGTACATAGTTTTGTGTGTTAATTAAAAATCAATTCCAAAGATTGAGATAGAATTTAGAAAAGAGAGAGAGACCACGTTTACATCGAGACAAATTTAGTTTATCTTGTAGAAAAGCTTTTTTATATAATTCTTCATCAGTATAAATAAGGTCAATAGTTTTAAAGACAAAAGAAGAAGGGAGAGAAGAAGGGAGAGAATTAAATTGTACATCTGCAATATAGTGAGAAGAGACAGAGGGATATCCGCGTTCTATATAACTAAAAGTCCAGACTAATTCTTCTAAAAGTTCATTCCAAGCATAACTATCTTCTAACTCAGAAGGATAACTATAATTATCCACCCAATTTTTTAAATATAATAAACGGGGTAAAATATACCTAGCAAAATGAATATCTAAAGCCCAACATTGTTCTTCTAGTTCAGGTATCATTAAGTGGATCTCCGTTAATATTTACTACAGTATATTTTTGTTTTAAACAAAGGCGAAAAGTTTCCAATCCTCTTGAAGCTCCTGTAATATTCAAATCAGGAACAAAACACTTAGAAGTAGTATACAATTTCCAAGAACCCAAGTTTTCTAAGGTAGGTTCAAAGACAAATAACTCAATAGTTCCTTCTTCAGATCGTTTCCATTGAACTTTGTTTTTAATCATGGATTTTAATTAAGGGTTAATGTATTAAAAATATCACATCAAATATTTAATATTATATTCAAGGATGAGCCACATTTTTTGGATATAATTTGCATTAATATATTCTTCAGTCCAAGTCAACAAATTACCAAATTGTTGTTTTAATTTAGGGGAAGCGTTTAAAGCATTAAAATTAGAAGTAGTAAAGTAACAATTTCCAGGTTCACCCCAATAGATAGAATGTTTACTACAAAACCTGCAACTTCCTTTAAGAAAATAAATACACAAACAATTAGAAAAAACTCTAATTGCAATTACTTCTTTACCTGTTTCTTGTGAAATAGTTAAAGCTAGTGCATTAACTAATTTAAATATTTTAGTCATTTTATTAATTTATATAAATATAAAAAATATCTGTGTATGTAAAAGTAATATACAGATATTAAAAGAGGAGAAATTAAATTAAAATAAAGTTGATTTTAGAATAGAAGCAAAGGTGTGATCTTTGTAAGCGAGGTGTACAAAAAGATCTTTACAGAGATCTATTGCTTGTTCTCGAGAGAGTAAATTTGCGGATTCAATTTGTTGTCTAATCATAAAAGATTTATGTAGAGATAATTTTGCAATTATTTGATTACGACTTTCATCATTAGAAGGTGAATTTAAATTTGGGGGTTGTAACATAGAGAGTGAGTGAGTTTAAATAAGAAATAATTTAATTTCTGCTTTGCGTCTATTAACTAAACCTTGTAGAATTTTATTATTGCCACCTTTAGTCCACATTAAAAAACAATCAGCAGCGACAGAATAATTTTTATTATTTAATTCTTTTAATAAAGTAGATCTTACAAAATTTGCGACACCAATATTGTAAATTAAAGAAGTTAAAGCATCAAACATTCCTTGTGTAATAGGAACGGAAACATAGAGCTTAAGTGCGGATTCAAACTGAGCTAAATCAGCTTTAAAATAGAGATCAGCTTGTTGTGTAGTAATAATGGAGCCTAACTTAACAGGGGCACCATTAATACGAGTAGTACCATAACCAATAGTAATAGGAAGTCCATCAAAAGAGCCGGGATCCTTATAAGCTTTTAAACTTAAGCCTTCAAAAAAGTGCATTAATTTGAGGCCTGGAAGTTGGATAGAATAAGTAGAAACAGGGTTATAAATACTAACTGGAAGTAAAGGGGGCAAAGTAAAAAGAGAGAGGTAAGGAGAATTATGTAAAGGAAGAGGAGGTAAATTTCCAATTACTCTACTAATGGAGTCTAGAGAATAATCAATGGAATGAAGTTCCTCAAAATGTTTAGTTAATCTTGCTAGTAATAAAGAGAGACAAAGAAGTCTTTGTTCTAGAACAGGTTTAATGCCCACTACATTATTATAAGTAGCATCTAAGGGAGGTTTAGGGGGAAGTGCAGATACTGTACGAAGAGCGGCGTCTAATGTAATATCTAAAGGTTGTGTTAAATTAGAGGCATTTTTTTTCAAATAAGAAATAGCTAGTGTTCTATAAATATTCAAATCTTTCATTTTTTTCAATTACCTTGACATAAGTAGTGGATATATATTATATCAAGATAACAAAAAAAAGGATTAAACAATAATCAAAGAAGAATCCTGACAAAGTTTTTGAACAATCAATTTAGGAGTAATAGAGTTATGTGGGTTGGGTTTCAATTCAGGAGAATTCAAAAAATGAATTCTATCGGCCCAACTTTTAATAAAATAACTTTTAATAGTAGTATTAATACCGACATTAATTAATTTCAAATAATGAGTTTTAGAGATATAGGCACAATCCATAGATAATTCCAAAGAATGACCTACAGTAATTTGATCAATAATGTCATGTTGAGAAACAATAGAGCCATCAGGGTTAAATTTATAGCTAATTTCAAGAATCAAACGTTCTTCTTTAACATCAGGATATAAGCTAAGTTTAGTAACAGTAGAAGTAGTGTTGTTTAAATTAATTAAATTAACAGCCAACCTAACAGAGCCATATTTTAAGGGAACGTCATTAATTAAAACACCAGTGCGTTCTGCTTGTTTTTGTCTTTCAATATGACATGCAACTTTGGATAAAACTATTCCTTGAGCAATAAACTTCATAATTATTTTTCCTATATAAATTAAGTTAATTATGTTTCGACTTAAAAAAAGAAAAGATATTATTTCGAAATAATATCTTTTATTAAGTAGTAATGTGTGAGTTGAATTAGAAACGAAGACCTACAAAACCAGTAATAACAGGGTTAGAGGAATTAGAACCCGAGAGAGGAAGTTTAAGATCAAGACCAGTAACAGTATTTTTAGAGAGATTAAGATCTAAGCCAGCATTAAGAATAGGAACAACATCACTAGAGCCAGTTAATTGACCGCCATTATTCCAATTAGCAGCAGAGCCAGCACCAGCATAGACACTAAAAGTATCAGATAGAGAGGCATCAATAGTAGCAGAAACACCTGCAGTAGAATCAGACATAACAAAAGGACGAACTGAAATACTAAAAGTATCTGACAAGGAAACTACTTGAAATTTACCTAAAAGGTGTACATTAGAGACGTCGTCAGAATTTTCATTAGAGACGCCGTAGCCTAGACCTAAAGCAAGATAGTTATTATTTTGAACAAGAGATTTTGCTTTAATTTGATCAATTTCAGTTAAAGCTTGCATAAGAACAATTTGCTGATTTACTAGTTCTTCATACAACAAATTATTTTCTAATGTAATAGATTCTAATACTTTAGCTTCTAAGAGATCTAAACCTTGAAGTAAAGAGTGAGCATATTCTTGACGAGTAAGGGTAGAAGAAGGGCGAAAAGAGCCGTCGGGATAACCGGACATAATACCGAGATCAAGAAGAGTTTGAACGCTTTCTTTGGACCAAGGAGCAATGTGAGAGTCATCAGTATAAGGAGTAGCGCCAGAAGGAGCAGCAAAACTAAGAATTAAAGCAACAGTAGATAAAGAGGCAAAAATTTGATTACGCATAATAATAATAAGTATAAGTATATGTATTAAATCAATTAAAGGAATTAAATCAATTAAAGGAATTAAAGGAATTAAAGAAATTAAGAAGGATAATCGTGTTGTAATTTATCGTAGAGATATTGAAAAATCAAATGAGGAGAATCCACAAAAAGTTGTTGAGTAGAAGGGTCTGCCAAATACATTTCGAGAAAGACATTATCTTCTAAAAAAGAATGAGGAAGAAGGGGAGAAGGCCAAAGTTTAATATAGGAACCAGATTTATAGCCATGATGTTGTCTAAAAAGATTCAAAACATTTTTACTAACATACATTTTAAAAATAGAATCATGAGAAAGATTCAAATGAGTACAAAGGGAGGCCAAGAGAGACAAATAGGAAGGATCACGTTGTAAAAGAGAAAGAACGAAAGATTCTGTAGAAAGAAGAATAGAATGTGTAGAGAGAGGAGAAGGAGAGAGAGGAGAAGGATGAAGATAGAAATGTTGATAAAAATCCTGAGCAGCATTAAGTCTAAGGCCCAAATATTGATCTTCAATATATTTAGACAAAATAAAATGAATAATATCAAGACATTCAATTTGAGCTTGAGGTAAGTTAAAAGAGTGTTGTTTCCACCATTTATAGCCAACATGATCGACCAATTCTGCACATTCAACCCAAGCTGCTCTAAGCCAATCATGACTGTTATCTTTCCAATTAGGATCAACAATAGAATTCAAATTTTCTTGCAAAAGAAACATTGTCTGTACTTGTTGAAATTCTTTTATATTTTGCATTAATTTTTGATTTAAAGAAGGAGTAAGAGAGAAAGAAGGGCCAAGAGATTAAAATAGTTCATTAGGGCCATGCTGATTAAACCTATTGAGCTCATTACGATAAGAGATCAAAGATTGACGTTGAGAAATCAAATTAGAGATAACAATTTGTTGAGAGTCAATGAGACGTTGAAGATCGCCGACTATATGAGCCATGTTATAGGATGGTGGTAAAGAGGAAAGAATGTGTCTAAACTGTTTGATGTTTTCTTTAGCCATTGTTTAAATTTAGAAATATTTATTATTTTTTTAAAAGTAGAAGAACTTGCTTTAAGAGTACGAATCAAGACATACATTACAAAATGTTTAATATTTTGTACAGAACGACCTTGTTTGTTCCAAAAAGGAATAGAGTGCAATTTACGAAGAACGCCCATGCCTTTAAAAGAGGAACGAAAAGTTTTAATATACTTACACAATCTACGTTGTAATGTAGAGATTTCGGTATGAAGAAGGCGAGGAATATAGACCAAGTTAGAGGAAGAATTATCCAAAGTATTGCCATTCAAGTGATGAATTTCGACTTCAGAGCTATCACAAACAAAGCCACGTTTAAGGGCATGAACACCGCCACAATGAAAGAAGGCAACAATTTGGTGGTAATAGACCAAGTAGCCATTATTTTTAATATTAAAAGAAAAAAAGCCAGAAGAAAGCAACCAAGATTTAAGAGGTAAATTTTGTTTTAAATTAAGGTTAAAGGCCTTATAGCGTTGGGGCCATTTACCAATTAAAGAAGAGTGAAAAGAGTGTAATTCTTGCATTATTATACAATTAGGAGATAGGAAAAAGAGGAGGAAAAAAAAGCATCTATTGCCTTTGACACAAAATGCTACCATTTAACAGATGATTTAATTTAGGGAGAGGATTAGACAAAAGAAAACACCTGTTGCCTTTGACACAAAATGCTACCATTTAACAGATGTTTTAATTTAATTTACCCATACTTATTTTTGACACAAGTGTGAGCAAAGCCTCAATATTTTTTTACTAACCGGGAAAAGATTAACGTCTGGTGTAAGTAAGAGTACTTATCTTTATTTTATACTTTTAAGTAATTGAGCCAAGGGAACAAAAACAAAATGAAAGACCAACGGGTTAGGCCGGATTTGTATCCCCCTCGTGTTAAAAATCTTAGAACGAATCTAGATTTAGAGTAGGGCCACCACTTAACTAATAATCAAGTTAAGATTCGTCAACCGACATAAATATATAATAACACAAAGAAATTAAAAAAGCAAAGAAGAATAATTTATGTTTAAGGAAGAATATAGATGGGATCAAAATAAGTAACAAAAGAAGAAAACTCTAAAATATCGGATGGAGACATACGAACACAACCGCCCAAACTTTCTTGTTGAGAAAGGGAAATAGAAGGAGTAGGAGTTTGATGAAAGCCAATATGAATACCTTGTGTAGTAGTAAGAATACCGATCCAAATAGGACCTAGAGGATGAGAATTTTTTTCAAATATTTGTTTAGTAAAAGGATTTTGCCATGTAAAGCCGTGAGTATACTTAGTTAAAACAAAAAAAGGACCACCAAGAGGAGTAGGATGAGTTTTATTTCCTGTAGCTACAGGCCAACATTTATCAGCTTTAGTACTACAGACTACTTTTGAAGTTAAATGTAAATAGATAGAGTTAATGTTTTGATTTTGAGCAGAGGCAGGAGAAACATAAAGGGGTAAAAGAAGAAGAAGTAAAATAAATAATTTTTTCATTTAAGGTTAAGTTTAAGATTTAAACTTGAGGTGTGGAGTATGTGACAAGAGGAGTTAAAAACCAGCAGGAACTACAGAAGGTACATCTAATTTTGCAGCTAATTGTGAAAGCATTAAACGTAATTCAGCATTATCTTTACGTAATTGATCAAGTTCTAAATTAGTAGGAGGAACAACAAGAGGAGGAGAAATAGGAGGAGAAATACGGGGAACAATATCGGATTTACAATTTTTAAGTAAAAGAAGAGAACCACTATGATTAATTATATTGTAGTTTTCTTTATCGACATTTGCACATACAGAAGCATAAGTTTGTTCAAAAGCCAATAAATCACTTTTAACTTGTGTATCCAAAGCACTTTTAACTAATTTTCTAGAAGCACCACCTAAGGGAACATTTAGACCTAAAACTACTTGATATTCGCTATTAGAATCACCATATTTAGAGCCAACAAAATTCAAATTTAGAGTTGTTTCAGGAATTTTAAAAGAATTATATTCAAGTCTATTACTATTATTATTAACTTGAATATTTTGAAGACTGCTACTTTGGCTACTACTAGAATCTGCGCTAGAATCTGCATCAGATTTAGTAGATTGATTTTGGTTTAATTTACCAATATTAGTAGTATTATCTTGATTTTGATTTTGATTTTGATTTTGTTGTTGTACTGGAGTAGTAATAACAACAGGGGGAGTAGAAGGTGGAACAGGAATAGTCATATTTTTAAATTAATGGTTAAAATTCTAGATCAGCAGCAACAAAGCCTTTATAAGTAAAGTATTTATTTAAATTACAAATAGGAGCTGTTAAAAATTGGCGTATTCGAATATTAATAAGCTTATCAGTAATAATAGAGTGACCTAAATCAAAATAATTATCATCGTCATCTTTTGTTAAAGATAACAATTTAACTTTACTAGCAGCAACAAGGCTAAAATATTCATGAGGAATCATGACGTCTGTGGAAAATTTATAAAGCCAAGGACTATGAGGATTATTAGGTAAACAATATTTATTTTGAGAAAAAGGTCTAGAATTATAGACTAAACCATCTTTTACATATATTGTAGTCAAAAAACAATTAACTCGTTGCATAATAAATATCATTTAAGAGATGTATAACATAAGATTTTATTAAAGGGTCTTGAAGACCCCTATCATTACAAAATTTCTTATCTTCATTGAGTAGATATAGAATTAATTGTTCAAAGAAAGAAAAATAGTGATCAAAAAAAGAACAATTAATTTGATTACCCAAAACAAGTAGTTCCAAATAATCCAAGAAAAAAATCTGCAATAAATTAGTTTTAGAAACTAATTCTTTATAGGAATTTAAAACATTATCATTATTATGAGAGTTTTTATTGAGAAATAGAGGAGCCCGGCTTAATAAGGATAAAATTTCAGGACTGCGCCCGCCATAATATCGTAATTGTAATTCTCGTATATTACCAAGTAATTCAGTGTACATTATTTGTTAAATTAAAGAAAAGCTGAGCTTGTTTTTCTTCGTGTCGAGCCGCTCTTAATTTAAGCTTACGGGTACTAAATTCTTTAGCAATTTTAAGATAAACTTGATTTTCTGGTAAATTCTGCCATTCTAATAAAGAAATTTCAGTATCAGGGGTTAAAGCTTGTAATCGTTTAATTTCGGCAAGAACGGTAAGACTTTGCAACAAAGGAGATTTAACAGTGTGACTAACAAAGTCACACAATTCTTTTAATTCTTTTTTAGATAAAATTGGTTTATGAATTTCCATATTAATTGACTTTTAAAAATTGATAAAAAATAGTTGCAAGTAAAACAAGTAAGTTTAAGATAAGGCTAGTATACACAAAATCTTCCATATTAATTTTCTATTAAGGATTGTAGTTTTAAATATTTTTGATACTGAAGTTCGTCTTGAGTAGTCCACACAATGCCAGGCACTTGATTATTTCTAATTGCGAGCATAGCTTCTTCCCCATTTTCAAATAGTGTTAATTTTTTATTTGGGGGTACAAAGCCTTCTGCAGTGAGATAATTAATATCTTTTTTCAACTGTTCGTATTTTTCTTTATTCATATTTTTAAATGTAATGAAAATGTTTTAAATTTGTTTTAGAAATTAATACAGATTCTTGATTAAAATGTTGTTTAAAAAGAGAACCTAATTGTAACAAAGTAAAATAATCAGCTTCATTAGAAGAAATAGAAGAAATAATTAAACTATTTTCCAAAAAAGTTGTTTTATTTAGAGAGGTATAAACCCCTTTAGCATTAACAATAGTAACGTTAATTTCACTTTTTTCAGCAAAATCCAATATATAATTAAGTACTTCGTGCTCAGAATAAGTGAAATAATTTTCAGATTGAAGGCCAACATACAAGTCAACTTTAAACATAGTCAGTTCAATGGCGCAACAAAAGATTTTTTCTAAGCGCATCATTTTGCAAAGAATTAATCAAGATAAGAACTTGCCAGTCAAATAGTAAAGGATTTTTGATAGGGGGGCTAGATGTTAAACAATATCCCCAAGATTCATTATTTACAAAAATATGAGGGTATAACACATATTTTTTGTTTTTTGGACAAATTAATTTCATATTTTTATTTAAATATAAGAAAAACATATAACTGCTATAATTTTTTAATTAAAACAGTTATATGTTTTTAAATAGTGCAAAAAGAGTATTAAAAAATATATTTATATATATTAAAAACGGTTACCAACTTCATGAGTAAAGTTGAGGCCAGTGAAATTAAAACCAGATTCTGTAGTAATTGTTGCATTTTCAG
>Ga0114940_10000023_pt1 | contig 103604 bp, 104 predicted proteins | sample ColdCreekSource_FD_87195 | JGI IMG/M metagenome (GOLD analysis project Ga0114940, IMG submission 87195) | Groundwater microbial communities from Cold Creek, Nevada to study Microbial Dark Matter (Phase II) - Cold Creek Source | ecosystem: Environmental > Aquatic > Deep subsurface >...
TCTAATAATCTAAATCATTGTCTATCACGGATATATCGAAGTGTCCTAAAGGATACACCTACGGCTATATCCCTTTAGGGACACCTTCGGATATGGTCTACTCATGTGAAAATGGCTGTAATACCACTTCTCTTTGAGGTTGCACTTATATGTTCTAAGTTTAAATCTCGCGCAAAGTCACAAAGACGCAAAGGGGTTAAATTTAATTTAGTGCATTGTTATAGAGAATTGGTATAAGTACTTAGTTATCATTAAGACGTTTGTTTCTTACGCACTAGTTTCTACTATTGACGGTTCTTGGTTGATAGATATTCCTGAAGGCAAGATATCTAAATGCACAATTTGAGTGGGATAAGCAAATTCAACGCCAGCCTCGGCGAATTTTTCCTTAACTGCTAAGTTAATCGTCTGTTGGGCATTCAGGTAGACATTGTAGTCATTATTGTCGATCACGTATGCCGCCTCAAAATTTTGACTATACTGTCCGTAGCCCGTAAAGTGAGCGCGATCGCAAGTGGCGTTTTCAGTCTGGTCAATAATTTCACGAATCCATTCAGGAATTTGAGCTAGTTGTTCTTTTGTCGTTTGATATGCCACCCCAAATTTAAAGTTAATCCGACGCTGACGCATTTTTTTGTGGTTACGAATGCGAGAGCTAACTAAATCAGTATTCGCCATCACAATCTGCTCACCGCTAGTGCTTTGGAGTCTAGTGGTTTTAATCCCCACATACTCTACAGTTCCCAGATAGTCCCCCACCACAATAAAATCTCCCAGTTCAAAGGGACGATCCAAGAGGATGGAAAAATAGCTAAATAAATCTTGTAAAACCCCTTGAGAAGCAAGAGCGATCGCCACCCCGCCAATGCCCAAGCTAGTAACCACAGCGGAGATATCAAACCCTAGGTTATCCAGCAAAAAGACAATGCCAATCAGCCAGATAATGACTCTGACGGCAGGCATCAAAGCATCAATACTCTGTTCTAGGTTGACGTTATCCCGCTGATAGTTAATCCAGTAAATCTTGATGATATATTCGACTACCGCTGAAATTAAGCGAATGGCTAAGATCGTCGAGATAATTACTACCAGCACTTCCACCGTGCGTTCCAGAATAGGATGCAAGGTCAAATTGCTAATGGCTAAATAAATACTGGCAATATAGGCAATAGGAATTAGATCTCTTTCTAGGAGATTAATAATCGCATCGTCATAAATATTTTCACTTTTCGCTGACCATTTACGGAGACTATTAAAAGTTGAACGTCTAAGTACCTTAATTAAAACGGTGGCGCAACCCAAAATACCGATGGCAATTAAATAATCACTTAGTTTATTTGCGCCAAACTCTAAAGAGAAAAAGTCAAATTTCATAAACGAATTGATCCTGAACTGAAAGTACTTGCTGCAATTTGATCTGACTTGACTGGTTAAAGTAGTAATTATTGTGACTACCTACCTACTTACAGCGCTTTTCACATGAGTAGACCCCAATGATTAGCTTATTAAAGGCTAGAGGCTAGAAGCTAGAGGCTAGAAGCTAGAAGCCAATACAGCACAAATCAGTCAATTGTGGATCTTTAACGCTAAAATGTCCACGAAAACAAGCAAATTAAATTACGTGACAGTTTGTCAAAAGCTATAAGCTATAAGCTAGTTAAACTTGGGAGTTAATATCTGTGGCATCACCAACTCGTTTACTGATCGCAGCTAGTGGTACGGGAGGGCATTTATTCCCAGCGATCGCTCTAGCTCAACAGTTACCAGATTACCAAATTGAATGGCTGGGGACGGCAAACCGTCTGGAAACTAGTCTTGTCCCTGATCAGTATCCCCTCAATACGATTCCCGTGGAAGGGTTTCAGCAAAAATTGAGCTTGAAAACTCTCAAGATTATCAGCGGATTTTTTTCATCTATCTGGCAAACTCAAAAGTTGATTAAGGAACATCAGATTGATGCGGTGTTTACTACAGGGGGTTATATAGCTGCCCCTGGAATCTTGGCTGCCCGCCTGTGCCAAAAACCTGCCATTATTCATGAGTCGAACTATATTCCAGGGAAAGTAACCAAGTTTCTCAGTCGTTGGTGTGATGCGGTGGCGTTAGGTTTTGCAGGAACCGCGCAGTATTTACCCCAAGCTAAGACGGTGCATGTGGGAACGCCAGTGCGATCGCAATTTCTCACTCCCCAACCTTTAGAACTGGATATTCCTGATGATGCGGTGGTAATTCTGGTGGTGGGAGGTTCTCAAGGAGCGATCGCCTTGAATAAACTGATTCGAGAGGCTGCTACTGCTTGGTTTGATTTGGGTGCTTATGTTGTACATTTGACGGGGAATAGCGATCCCGAAGCTGGTAGTCTACAACATCCACAATATATCGCCTTGCCTTTTGCCGATAACATGGCGGGATTATTACAACGGGCGAACTTAGCCATCAGTCGCGCGGGGGCAGGAACAATCGCAGAATTGGCTTTTACGGGAACTCCAGCAGTACTCATTCCCTATCCCTTTGCCGCCGAAGATCACCAAACCTATAATGCTCAAGAATATAAGAATGCAGGGGCGGGGATTGTTTATCAACAGTCAGAACTGACGGTGGAGACATTACAAGATCAGGTTATTCAGTGGTTGCGATCGCCTGAACTATTGCAAGAGATGGCAGCTAAAGCGAAAACCCTAGCCGTTACCGACAGTGCTACCAGATTAGCGGAGTTAGTGCGTAGTTTAGTTACTGAGTAGGGATTGCACAAGACAATAATTTAGAATTAATATTATTCACTTATTCTGACAACATCAATAATTCGCGATCGCCATGACAACTGTTGAACAAACACCAGCATCCTCAGAAATGGATATTTCTCAAAAAGGTTTACCTGTAACTATCATCACAGGTTTTCTGGGTAGCGGTAAAACTACTCTGCTCAACCACATTTTAACCAATCAAGAAGGACTGAAAACTGCGGTTTTGGTGAATGAGTTTGGGGAAATTGGGATTGATAATGAGCTAATTGTGTCCACTGATGAAAACATGGTGGAATTAAATAACGGCTGCATCTGCTGCACCATCAACGAGGATTTGGTGAATGCAGTCTATAAAATTATGGAACGAGCCGACAAAATCGATTATCTGGTGGTAGAAACCACTGGACTCGCCGATCCCCTGCCTGTCGCCTTAACTTTTTTGGGGACAGAATTACGGGACATGACTCGTCTGGATTCGATTATCACGATGGTGGATTGCGCCAACTTTAGCTTGGATTTATTTAATAGCGAAGCAGCGTTAAGTCAGATTCAATACGGTGATGTGATTGTCTTAAACAAAACCGACTTAGTGGATGAAGCGGATGTTGATGCCTTAGAAGTGCGAGTGAGAGATCTCAAAAAAGAAGCCCGCATTATACGGACACAAAAGTCTCAGGTATCCTTGCCTTTAATTCTGAGTGTGGGTTTGTTTGAGTCGGATAAATACTTTGAGCAGACAGAATCTGTCGAACATCATGATCACCACGATCATGAGCATCATGATCACGAACACCACCATGATCATCACGAACATGAACACCATGATCATAACCATCATGACCATTCCCACCATTTAGAGAATGACGGTTTTACCTCGATTTCCTTCCAGTTTGATCAGCCCTTGAATATTCGTAAATTCCAGTACTTTTTAGATAATCAGCTATCAGCCAGCGTCTTTCGCGCCAAAGGAATTCTATGGTTTGATGAAAGTCCCCAGCGTCATATCTTCCATTTAAGTGGTAAACGCTTTACCCTCGAAGACGAAGAATGGCGAGGCGAGAAGAAAAATCAACTGGTGCTAATTGGTCAAAATCTCGATGAAGCGACTATTCGAGAACAGATTGAAAATTGTGTATGTCTACCAAAAAGCGATCGCGGCAAAGGCTTCGGGAAATAACAGGGCTTCGCCCCAGTTATAAGCTTCTGATAAGAATAAATCCTAAGAAGAATGCCAAGATGCTTTAATAGGTTAGCGATTAACTTGATAAATAACTTTAAGCATGACTAATAGTAGCGATCGCGAAGCGTACCCGAAGGGTAATCGCCAATCAGAAACCGTATCTTGTATTATTGTCGGTGGGGGAATCACAGGATTAATCACTGCCACAATTTTGCAGCGGCGAGGAATCAATGTCACCGTTCTAGATAAAGGCAAAGGTATCGGTGGGCGTTTAGCAACGCGACGAATGAGTCACGAACCCGCGATCGAAGGGGTGTTTGATTACGGCGCTCAGTATTTCAGTGTTAGCAATCCCCAATTTCAGGTTTGGGTGGATGATTGGTTAAACCAAGGTGTAATCAAAGAATGGTGTCAGGGTTTTCCTAAAGGAAACCGCTCCGCATATGGTGCGCCAGACGGCAAGCCCAGATATTGTGGCGTAGACGGTACTCGTAACATTGCTCAGTATCTAGCTCAAGGTTTAGATGTTCATACCAATGCGAAGGTGGTGGATATTGGCTACGATAGCGAATGGTTAGTTAAAACCGAAGACGCTCAACAATATCGAGGAGAGATGCTGCTAGTGACTCTTCCTGTACCCCAAACCCTCGATTTATTAGATGCTTCTTTGATGGTTTTGCCTTTAGATGAGAGATTCGCCCTAGAGAATATTACTTATCATCGCTGTATTGCTGTGTTGGCTCTACTAGAAAAACCCAGTAACATTCCCGCACCAGGAGGCATAGCCTTAGAAGATAATTATGTGGTTTGGTTGGCTGATAATCATCAAAAGGGGATTTCTCCCGACGGTTATGCTGTAACCCTTCACGCTAGTACCAGTTTTAGTGATGATTATTGGGAAAGTGATGATGACGAAATTGCCTATAAATTACTAAGTGCCACCGCCGATTATTTAGATTCTTCGGTAATCAAGTATCGGGTTCATCGCTGGCGTTATAGTCTGCCTAAAACATTTCATGTAGAACCCTATTTAGCTTTATCAGAAATCCCTTTAATCATGGCAGGAGACGGGTTTGTCGCCCCAAACATCGAGGGAGCAGTATTGTCTGGTATTGCTGCGGGGGAATTAATTGGGAAACGATTTAAAGGTTAGCAGTGGGTAAGCTGTTAATCATTTAATTTACTTGTGATGACTGACTGGGAGACTGAGTGACTTGGAGACTGGGACAGAGTTTAAGAGTTTTTTCCTTATACGAATAATATGCAGTTTAAATGCGTAACGGCTTAATGGGTAGTGGGTAGTGGGTAATGAGCAGTGAAAAGTAATTAAACTGTTAATAGTAGTTTGCTTAATTATTCTTAATCTAAATGAAATTAATCCCCAGACTCAAACAATCGTCTTTAAAGCAAAGATTGCAGTGGATCGCTCAACCCGATAAATACATGAATTCGGCAGTTGCTGAAGCTCCTGATCTTTTTCTGGCGGATATTACGGGGGAGGAGGGGTATATTTTTGTCAATCATCCCGAAGCCATGCGACAGATTGTGACGAGCGATCGCTCAAAGTATTTTGCTTCGAGTAAGGAAAGTAGATTGTTGCAACCTTTGGTGGGAGATAATTCCCTATTGATGATTGAAGGAGAACCCCATAAACAACGACGCAAACTATTATTACCTCCCTTCCACGGAGAAAGAATGCAAGCTTATGGGGAGTTAATCTGCAATTTGACGCGCAGGATTGTGGATCAACTAGAACCGAATCAGTCCTTTGCTGCTCGACATATTACTCAGGAAGTGTCTTTGCAGGTAATTCTGGAAGCTGTATATGGTTTACAAGATAGCGATCGCTCTGAGGAATTGCAGCAGCGGATCACCAAACTAGCTAATGTTTTTGAATCGTCTGTTACTTCTGCCTTTTTATTTCTTCCCTGGTTACAGCAGGATTTAGGTGCTTGGAGTCCCTGGGGAAATCTGGTACGGCAACAAAAAGCGATCGACGCAGCCATTTATCAAGAAATTGCCACCAGAAGAATCGAAGATTGTAGTCAACGTCAAGATATTCTGTCCCTGATGATGTCCGCACGAGATGAGTCGGGAGAAGCCATGAAAGATGGTGAACTGCGAGATGAATTAATGACCCTGATGCTGGCAGGACATGAAACTACCGCTACAGCGATCGCCTGGGGATTATACTGGCTGCACCGCTATCCCGAGATCAAGACTAAATTACGGGCAGAAATAGCCAGTTTAGGAGCAGATCCCGCACCAATGGCGATCGCCAAACTACCCTATCTTGATGCAGTCTGTAAGGAAACCCTGAGAATCTATCCCGTGGCAATGTTGACCTTTCCCCGCACCGTCTTAGAACCTACAGAACTAATGGGATATAAGTTAGAAGTAGGAGACGTACTGATGGGCTGTATCTATCTTTTACACCAGCGAGAAGACATCTATCCCGATCCCCAGCAGTTTAAACCCGAACGCTTTTTAGAGCGAGAATTTGACCCCTATGAGTTTTTTCCCTTTGGAGGAGGAAAACGTCGCTGTATTGGGGAAGCACTCGCCATGTTGGAATTGAAGCTGGTATTGGCAACCATTGTGGCGGAATATAATTTGGAGTTAAAAGGCGGAGCATTCCCAGAGGGAAATCGCCCTGAAATTCCTGCAAGAAGAGGTGTTACCCTCGCCCCGAAAAAAGGAGTTCAGATGATTTTCCAAGGTAAGAGGTAATGTAAATGTTATCCAACCTCAGAATGCTGACCTTCTTCAAGCTCGATCAAGCTTATCACTTGAAAACTACTTCCTATCAAATGTTTGTCTTTTAGGCAAGAATTATTAAAAAATGTTAAGATTTGAACATGAGCAAACTAAACATTTCCGATACCATCACCCTTGAAAATAAGGCAATAGCGCATCATACTAGTGATGGAAGTGAATTAATCCCCGCTGAGGTACGAGCAGGTACCAGAGAAGAAATCAATCAACGTCAGAATAAATCATTGAAAGCTGGTTATACAGTTGATGATGAAGGGATCATGAATAACTTTGCAGCCGAACCTAATACTTCCTTAGCGAACTATCCATCCCCAGAACAGCAAAAACGTTACATCTTCCTGGGAATAGGGGCTACGTTGCTTGTCACCATCTTATTAGCGATCGCATTTACTGTCAGCTAAAGCTAATTAGAGCTAGATATTTCGTTGCAATCTTAAAAATGTCTAGCTAGGAGCAACAATGCTCTGAATATCGTTTTAAGTATTAGCACAGGTGCAAGGAATGAATCAATCAATTAGCTTATCTATAGAACAGGAATTTCAACTCAAAAGATTTGCTGCTCAAGTACAGCATATGTCTCAAGAACAAGCTCAAGAATTTTTAATTGAGCTACATCGGCAAATGATGATCAAAGAAAAAATGTATCAACACCTTATCCAGAAAGAATGGAACCTATAGTCGTTCCAAAATTGACCACAAAATTTAGAGATTATCCCTTCTTGTCTTAGTTAACCTGAGTTCGGGATAAGCTAAAACGCTTACTCTATCTTTGATAGGAAAAGCATCATTTTCGTGCTTTTTACAAAATGGTGAGGCAAAAAGAACAACTAAATAGCTTATAGCTTACAGCTAACCCCAACCTTTAACTGTCTTAACCCGAACTGAGGTTAGTTAGCATTACATACAGACAAATCCTCTGATTTCACTTTCACGTCATCGAAGCAATTTTTGATTAAACCTACTTTGCAAGTATTTAGGGTTTAGCCAGTACATTATTACAGGAAACTCATGACTATATTTTCTAAACTCATTCCCATTCCCGAACCAATTCAAAATAAGTCTAGTGTTAGTGCTCTAAAAAAATGCCTTGATTGGGGTAAACCTGCCCTGACTATCATTGATGTTAGGTCTAGAGTGCTTTTCAATAGTACCCATATAACGGGTTCTATTCCTATGCCAATAGATGAACCTGCCGATCTCACTCTTTCTAACCTCGAATTGAACCGCGATATTTATGTTTATGCAGAAACAGACGAGCAAACTGCTTTGGCGGCAAACAAACTACGTCAGGCTGGTTATCAAAAAGTTTCTGAACTACTGGGCGGTTTAACTGCTTGGAAAAAGGCTAAATATCCGATTGATTGTGGTTAATTACTACACAAATTGTCATTAAGGACTCGTTTATTAATTAATATTTTGGCAAGAAAAACTTGAAAAAACAATTTTCTCTAAGCGATCAACTGATAATACCCGTCATCTTGATTGTGTTGATCCTCTTCGTTGGGTTTAATAGCTTTGTCATTCTCAATCCTGGACAGGCTGGAGTAATCAGCATCCTAGGAAAAGCCAAAGATGGAGTTTTACTTGAGGGAATTCACTTTAAACCACCTTTGGTTTCCACTGTAGACACTTACGATTTGACAGTGCAAAAATTTGAAGTGCCAGGACAAAGTTCTACTAAAGAAAGATCTTCAAGATTTATCAGCACGTTTTGCAATTAACTTTCGACTCGATCCTATTCAAGTAGTGGAAATTCGCAGAAAACAAGGAACTTTAGCTAATATTGTCTCCAATATCATTGCTCCTCAAACTCAGGAATCTTTTAAAATCGCTGCTGCCAGAAGAACGGTAGAAGAAGCTATTACTAAAAGAAATGAACTCAAGCAAGATTTTGATGATGCTTTGAGTGAAAGACTTGAGAAGTATGGAATTATCGTACTCGATACTAGTGTAGTGGATTTAGACTTTTCCCCAGAGTTTGCTAAAGCAGTAGAGGAGAAACAAATCGCCGAACAAAGATCTAAAAGAGCTGTTTATGTGGCTCAAGAAGCAGAACAAACGGCACAAGCTGATATTAACCGTGCTACGGGGAGAGCCGAAGCTCAAAGGTTGCTAGCTGAAACCCTCAAAGCTGAAGGTGGTCAACTAGTATTGCAAAAAGAAGCAATTCAAGCCTGGAGAGAAGGTGGTTCTCAAATGCCTAAAGTCTTAGTAATGGGCGGAAAAGAGCAGGCAGGCGTTCCTTTTTTGTTTAATCTTGGCAGTGTTGAATAGTAACAACTAATAAGCTGTTATTAGTATACGTCTGATGTGAATTAGCTTCGTTCATTTGCGAAGCTACATGCGGCTTAAGCCTTTGTCCTAAAGGACTAACTTCGTGTCGTCCTTTAGGATAATTTTTAATTCATATTAGGCGTAGTATTTATACCTTTATCCTTCTAGTATTGTCTGTAAGCGTTGACGAAATTCTCCTTTAGGGTGTCCTCCTTTAACTTCCCCGATAATCTGAAAATCAGCATCGGGAGATTCACAGACGATATAGGTTGGCCATCCCATATCTTTCTTGTCAGGATATTGCGCCATCAAAATTTGACGATACTTACGATAGGTGGCAGTATCCTGCATCTTGACATCAATAAACTCTAAATCTAATTCTTGAGCCACCTTAGCGTCATAAAAAGACATCTTATGGCAGGTTCCACAGTCTTCGGAAGAAAATTTTACGATAGCTTTAGTCATATTAAGTTTTTGGTTCAACGGCTTGATCAATTAGAATTCCAAGTTCAGATATATTCCTACAATATCTCCCAAAAGTTTTGTCAGTCAATCAGGGGAATAATATAATGGGATGTTTGAATATATAGTATTTGATTGAGTGTATTGTTCTAAGAACCAAGAATCTATGTTAGGTTTGGTTCAAAAAATAATTCAAAATGCTTATGAATATTTTGTAAAACCTAATTAACTGTAATCCCAGTGTTTCTTTGAGAAGCTAGTCTGCGACCCAATATTTGAAGAAGTTACTAAAATATCTAAATTATGAATTCATCTAGCAGTGGCAACAGTAATCATCCATCAGATAGTAATGTAGCTTCCCCTACAGCAACTAGCGATTCTGTTCAGCCCAAAATTCGCATCCTGATCGTAGATGATCAGAAAATGATTAGGGAAGGATTAAAAGCTCTCATCAAAACAGAAAGTGATCTGGAGATCGTGGGGGTAGCAGAAAATGGAGAACACGCCATCAATCAGGTGGAATCCCTAAGTCCCGAAGTAGTGCTGATGGACATGGAAATGCCTGGGATGAACGGGATGGATGCGACCAAGATCATTTGTCAAAAGTTCCCTGACGTTAAGGTACTGGTACTAAGTACTTTTGATACTCAGGAATATGTCTCTAACTCCCTCAATTCTGGAGCAATGGGCTACCTGCTTAAGGGTACACCAGCCAAAGAATTAACTGATGCCATTAGATCGATTCATCGTGGCTATGCTCAAATTGGGCCAGGAATTTATCGTAATTTAGCTTTACCTCAGACAGAGGATGCAGAAAAGCTACCGATCATGTCTCCTTCATCCACTCGCGTAGCAGATACCACCACCGCCGAAAGAGCTTATCCCCCTGGACAACTTGTTAAGAGTAAATCTAGCGGGAATGATGCGGCTTTAGTCAAGCGTAGTTCAGGGTCAATGCAACCTCGCCAATTTGAGCAGACGGTAATTCTTCGCCCTTCCCCGCGATGGTCGAGGCTAACTATGGCATGTATTATGGGGGTAACTGCTTTTACCCTCATTTGGGCAAAATTTGCCAAGATCGAGCAGGTAATTCCTGCCGATGGGATGATTCAGCCTACGGGTAAAACTCAAGAGATTCAAGTTCCCACTAACGGTGTGGTGGAAGAGGTGCGAGTTAAAGAAGGCGATCGCGTCCAGAAAGGAGATGTGTTGATGGTTTTAGATGCCACTACCTCCGAAGCTCAGGTAAATTCTTTATCTGAGGTACGCAAATTTCTGAGACAGGAGAATAAATTTTATCGGGCTTTAATTGAAGGAAAAGTCGATGCTGACAATATTGATAGTACGATAGCTGCTTTAAAAATCTCCCCAGAAGTGGCTTCTTTGAGTCGCAACCGAGCGGAGTTAAACGATGAGAATGAATTGTTTAATAGCCTCTTAAACGGTTCTGAAGGTAATTTTAATCCTGAGCAACTCCAACGACTGAAAGCTTCTAGAGCCGATTTGAGCGAACGTACTGCATCTGCCCGATTAGAGGTGGAACAGTTAGAAAAACAATTGGAGCAAAATAAAATCCAGGTTCAAGATACTCGCGCCCAGTTGAACACAGGGAAACAGAATCTCAAAGAAATCATCAAACGCAACCAAGAGTCCAGAAAACAGGCAGAAGACAGTATCAAGATCGAAAAAGAAACCCTCGGGGCAATTCTCCCCGTTTATAAAGAAGGTGGTATTGCCAAGCTTCAGGTGGATCAACAAAGACAAAGAATCAACGATCGCAATGCCTCAATGGTCACTGCCATGAAACAGGGCAACTTAGAACGCGATCGCCAGCAGCAAGATGTCACCACCCTACAAGCAGAAATTAATCGGCTACTCCAGGAAGAACAAAGATTAACTTTGGATATTTCTCAAGCCAGACAACAGTTAAACAACACCACTTCTGTGTCCCAAAAAGACCTTTACGACCAAAGAGCAACTAATCGCATCCGACTCTCAGAAATTGATAGTCAGCTAAATAAATCCGTGGTGGAAAATGATAAGCGGATTGCGGAGATTGATAGTCAATTGGCTGGGGCGGAGCAAAACTTAAAATATCAAACTATTGTTGCTCCTGTTACGGGAGATGTGTTCGACCTCAAGGCTTATCCTGGTTATGTTCCTCCTTCTGGTCAAGCAGCACGTCCTGTATTACAAATCGTCCCGACAGAAGATTTAGTGGCAGAAGTGTTTGTGACCACGGATAAAATCGGTTTTGTCGAAAAAGATATGCCAGTGGATGTGCGAATTACAGCTTTTGACTTTGGTCGATATGGTGGCATTGACGGCAAAGTTCAATTTGTGAGTGCCAGTTCCTTAGCCCCTGAACCCCCCTACGATTTCTTTCGCTACGCCGTTAAAGTCAAGTTGGATCAAAATTTCTTGATGGTGGATAATCAAAAGAAATTTATTCGCCCAGGAATGCAAGTTCAAGCGAACGTTAGAATTGATGAGCATCGTACCGTCTGGAATCTGATGACCGATGAATTCTTAGGTGGAGTCAGAAATCTGAAGAAACTTGAGTAAGAGGGCTTCTTCTAGAGCTATAAGCTATAAGTTTAATTAGAAAGCTTACAGCTTATAGCGCGAAAAGCCGTTGCGGGGTTTCCCCCCGTTGAGGCTATTGAGCAAGAAGCTTGGAGCTTATAGCTTTTGATCAAAGACTAAGTAGCTTTCAGGCAGTTAATCATCCAAGGCATACCGAATTGATCGATCAGCATGGCAAAACGTTCAGACCAAGGGGTTTCCTGGATTGGCATCTGCACAGTTCCTTTCTCTGCCAAGGCGTTAAATATCCGCTCTGCCTCTACAGGATCATTGAATTGGAGTGATACGTGAAACCCTTTTGGTTCCTCAAAAAGATTCGGTGGACAGTCCGCCCCCATTAATACCATGTCATCTACTGTGAGTTCCATGTGCATAATTTGATCGTGCAATTCCGCTGGTGTTTGCCCCGCCATAGGTGACTCGCCGTAAGTGAGCTTGCCTGCAATTTTACCTCCCAGACACTGCTGGTAGAACTTAAATGCTGTTTCGCATTGACCTTTGAACATGAGATAAGGATTCAGTTGCATAGTTTTTTCCTTAATATCGATAAGTTCGTTGATTTGACAAGTTGATGGTTCAAGTAACGTGAAATTAACTTCCCTAAATCCCTAAATCCTCAAACCCCCAGTCCAAAACTATTTTATGTTTAATTAAGTGGGGCTACTTATGAGCAGAGAGGCGATCGATGGAGCTAAAATTCGTTCCATTAAACTCGTTAATTTCAACCTTAACGAAGATGATGGCTGTAATGCTAGTAAATCTGAAGATTTTTACTTGCTAATGTCAGCAAAAAGTAACATTTATCAAAAGCTATAAGCTATAAGCTACAGGCTATAAGCTTTTTAGTTCACTAGATGTGGCAAAGCGGTCGCCGCTCTTGCTTGTGGGTTTAAGACCCCTACCAAAGTATAGGTTTCTGAGTAAAATCTTAATTTTTTAAGTGATCAGAGAATACTGAATAATTTTCCCTGGTAGTACATAGTAATATTTAACTACCAGCAACCACCAGCAATCACGATAAGTAATTATCTTGAGAAATACTTCGATGCTCAATAAAGTTACAGAACAAAAGGCTCATGGCATTCGGTATGTGTTGGTGGTAGGTTGGCTATTGTTAATCTTGTCGCTATTTTTCGATCCAGTATCTGCATATCTTACCGATCCAAATAGCAATTTTTTCAGTCCCTTAAAAGATGACATCATCAACCGCGCCCAAGATCCTGTAACTTGTATCCGAGTTCAGGGAAAATGTCTGCCCGAAGCTCCTTATGCCGTGGGAACAAGAATTTTTTGGGGCCTGATCGTGCCTGCTGGATTTGGCATTGTCTTTGTCTTAGGACATGAGTTTTGGCGGAGAATTTGTCCCCTCTACTTCTTATCGCAAATTCCTCGTGGATTGGGGATGAAGCCCAAAAAGCAAATTCAGCAGAACCAATGGCTGATGGACAATCATTTATACCTTCAGTTTGGGCTACTTTTCCTCGGACTGAATCTGCGTATTTTGTTGGTTAATTCCGTTCGTCCTGTATTTGGCGGATTTTTGCTGTTCACCATTGCCTCAGCGATCGCCATCAACCTACTTTATGGTGGTCGTAGCTGGTGTCATTATGTCTGTCCCTTTGGCATTGTACAAGGAATATTAACTGGGCCGAGGGGCTTGTTTGGTAGTGAGGCGCAAAATCATCCTCCCACAGCTATTACTCAGTCCATGTGTCGAACTTTTGACCAGGAAACCCGCCAGGAAAAAATCACCTGTATTGGCTGTAAATCTCCCTGCATGGATATTGATGCCGAAAAAGCCTATTGGGAACAGCTTAACAAACCTGGGCGGAATCTAGCTCAATATGGTTATCTCGGTTTAGTTTGTGGTTATTTCATTTATTATTTCCTCTATGCTGGGAATTTTGATTATTACTTTTCAGGTGCTTGGAGCCATGAAGCAGGGCAACTAGGGAAGATCTTCAATCCTGGCTTCTATTTGGGAGGAAGAGCCATACTTATTCCTAAATTGATTGCTAGTCCCTTAACTTTGGGGGCAGCGGTAGGGATCTTTTATCTTGCCCTTAATAAAATTGAAAAAATCTATGGTGGTGTCGTCAAAAAGCAAAATCCCCAGATTGATGGGCAGATTGTGCGACATCGGATGTTTACCTTAGCTACCTTTTTGGCGGTAAATTGCTTTTATGTTTATGGTGGTCGTCCCGAAATTCTGCGGTTGCCCTTGATTGTGCAGTTGTTTTTTAATGCTTTGGTGGTCTTATTAAGTACTTTGTGGCTCGTGCGGACTTGGGAACGGACTCAAGGACAATATCAACAAGAAGGTTTTGCCGATAAGCTCCGTCGTCAACTGCAAAAGCTTTCCCTGGACTTTACTCAGGTATTAGGTGGTCGATCCCTAGATGACCTCAAAGCCAACGAACTGGATCTGTTGGCGCAGGTATTACCTCAAGTAACGAAACAAGATCGCCTGCAAGTCTACCAAGGGGTTCTCAAAGAATCAATTCAAACAGGTAGTGTCGAAGCCAGCAGTAGTTTAAATTCTTTGCAGTCCCTGCGTCAACAACTGACCGTCACTGAAGCCGAACATTACGCTCTCCTAACACAACTGGGAATTGATGACCCATCTCTCCTTAAGTCCAGGGCAGAATATCCCCAAGAAGCTCGACTGCGAATTGCTAGCTATCAATCAGCGATCGCTTTTTTACTCCAGGAATTAGTTGATAGTGGTATCCCCGTCCATCAAGCCGTGCAAACTAAAACCAAACAGATTGCCAGTCTCAAGCAGGAATACAATATTAATAAACAGGAACATCTTCAAGTCTTAAGCGGACTATTTGATTCCTTACGTCCGAAAGCCGAAAAACTCCTGGCAATACTTCAGGTAGAGAATGCTCGTTACCAAGTAATTAAGAGCTTTCAACCCCATAGCGAAACCCCTGTCTTCTTGTTGCTACGTAAATTGTTACTGGCAAAGCAGCAGTTAATTATCACCCCTTTGTTAGCGGTGTTAGAGCTATTGAATGATCAACCAGATGCTGTGCAGTTAGCTCAAAGAACGGGAATTGTGGCGCAAGATGCGATCGCTCAGGTGTTGGTAGCAGAACCTCAATGGCAACAACGTTTAAATCCCCAATTGTTAAAGCAATTAATCCCCAGTACCCTAGATAGTTCTCAAGCAACCCTGGTCAAGGATGGTGGCTTAACCACTAGATTCCAAGGCGATCGCTTACTCGCCAAAGCAGTAGATGACGCGCTCCTCGAACTGTTACAAGAACCCAATCCCCTCACAGAATCAGCCAGCCTATACGCCCTGAATCAGCTCAACTCGAAAAAAGCCCAAGCCCAAGCCAGGCAAATTATCCAGCAGCCATTCCCCAATAGTTTGGTCAAGGATACTGCCAACAGTTTGTTAGGTCAGTCCCTAAAACCCTCGGTCATGGAACAATTACTGAACATGTCTGAACAGCTTCATAGCATGACTCCAGAACAACTGTTATTTTTCGTTACCCAAGCACAGCAAAATCAGTCAGACATCACGGAAATTGCCTATCCTACTAGATAAATAAGCGTTGCTAGTTAAGCAGGATATCGTTTTTAGCTATAAGCTGTAAGCTATAAGCTATAAGCCTTTAAAGATAAGTAATTGGAATCCATACAGGACTTTATTTAAAACAAATAAAACGAGATTAACTACAAAGATAATTAGATCAAATGCCAGAAATTATTCTTATTGATACCCGAAACCCCCAAGAAACTCAAACAATTCAATTAACCCCAGAAGATCAGTTAAATCAAGAATGTCTGATTGGCAGAGATCCTCGTTGTTGCATCGTCCTGAAGGATAATCTTGCCAGTCGCACCCACGGTAAGATTGCTTTTCGTCATGGGAGTCATTTTTATAGCGATCTAGGCAGTAGAAATGGCTCGAAGATCAATAACGTAGATGCCCAAATCAATCAGGAATATTTACTCAAACCTTCAGATACCATTGCTTTAGGTAATCATCTCCTGTGGGTAAAAGCAATCGCAGGAGAAGAAACCACTACCGCTGCACCACAATTTTTGACTCCAGAACAGTATATGCCCTTGGGGAGGTTGGATACTGCGACTCTAGAAACTTGGACTCAAGGTACAAAGCAGCTTAAGTGTGTGCAGATTATCAATGAAACCGTTGATGTTAAGACTTTTGCTTTTGTTGGCGAACCACCAGTCAAGTTCAATTATCAGCCAGGACAGTTTATCACCCTAAATTTAAACATTAATGGTCAAAGGGTTAAACGCCCCTATTCAATTTCTTCTACCCCCTCCCGACCCCATACCATTGAAATTACTGTCAAGCGAGTGACCGCTGCTGGGGATGAACCTAGCGATCCGCCAGGACTAGTGAGCAACTGGCTGCACGACAACCTAAAGGTAGGAAGTCAGATTGAAGTTAATGCTCCTATGGGCAAATTTACGAATTTTGCGCATCCTGCCCCAAAACTGCTCTTGATCTCGGCGGGGAGCGGGATTACCCCCATGATGTCCATGTCCCGCTGGATCTGCGATACTGTATCCCAAGTTGATTTGGTGTTCGTCTATAGCGCCCGTAGTCCTGAAGACATTATCTTCCGTCAAGAATTAGAGATGATGTCCTCTCGCTATCCCAATTTCAAGTTGGCGATTACTATAACTCGTGCCACTACTGGTCAACCCTGGTATGGCTACACAGGCCGAATCAACGAGATGATGCTAAAAGCGATCGCTCCTGACTACCAAGACCGCAGCGTATACGTTTGTGGCTCTAATCCATTTATGGCAGCAACTAAAGAGCTATTGCAGAAAATTGACTTTCCGCTGGAAAACTACTACGAAGAAAGCTTTGGAGGAGCTAAACCGAGCAAGCCAGATACCCCAACTGCTCCTTCAATAAGTCAAGTATCCAATCAAACATCAAGTCAAGTATCAGATCATACGTCTATTTTTAGAATATCTGCCCCTGTTCCTGTTTCTGCCCCGACACCTAATCCTGCACCTGCTGTGCCGATTGTCGAACCAGTTCTTTCTGTCCCTTCAACAGCCGTCCCTTCAACGTTAATAGTTAATGGCGGGGCAGTTAATAATACTTCAATTTTTGCCCCCGTTCCTGCTCCTGCTATTCCTCCCAATTCCGCCCCCCCCGTAATTGTCCTCTCAAAATCAGGTCAAGAAGTAGCTTGTGACGGAGAGCAATGTATTCTCGATGAAGCGGAGGCGGAAGGAGCAAACTTACCTTTTGGTTGCCGCAGGGGGATTTGTGGTGCTTGCAAGGTCAAGAAAATCGCGGGGGAAGTAATCTACGAAGACGATGTTGTTTGTGAAGATGGTTTTATTTACACCTGCATCGCTCGTCCTGTAGGGAGAGTAGTCCTTGAAGCTTGAAACTATTTCTCGTTGTTTTGTGTAATATCAGTAGTAATTGACTTGATTTGTACTATTTTTGTACTAAAAAATAAATTGTTGACTAGCGATCGCCAAGTGTGGTTTAATTAAATTTAAGATTTTCATGATGGGAGGCTTTACCCCAATGATTAAAAGCTACCATTTCCATTATAAAAAAAATAGTACCACGACAGCGATCGCCAAGTCAACTACTGATTACTTAGTTTTTTCGCCTTTTTTAAGCTCTTAATTTTACCTATTTAATTCGACGGGGGAGAAGCAAACATGGCAAATAATTCTTCTCCTGTCATGTTCTTGGTTTCATTAGCAAAAGAGTAGTATTCGGGTTTTTCTTCAATAAATACCTGAAGATCGAAAACGAGATCGGATTGAGGATCAAGAATCCCTACTGGTATGTAGTAATGATTATTTTCTTTTAGGCGATAAAATAGATGACTACCGCACTTTTTACAGAAACCGCGTTCCGCCCATTCTGAAGACTGATAGACTCCAAGGTGTTCTTCTCCCTCAAAACTGACACCATGATCACACTCAACTCCCAATAAAGCTCCCCCGCCCCATTTGCGACACATGCCACAATGACAGGCTGCTATGTGATTATTGATAGTGGGGGTAGAAATGTTCACCGCACCGCAGAGACAGCTACCCTTAACCAAACTAAGTTCTGACATATTCTTGGCTCTTGCTAAAATTGTTACTCTAGCTTTTATTATGAATAACTTGTACCAAATTAAATAGCTTTTTCTACACATGAATCGTAGGGGCGAACGCCCTAAAAGATTCCCTAAAGGGTATATGCGAAGCGGTATCCGTGATAGACACCTTCGGACAAAGGCTTTAGCCGCATGTAGCTTCGCGTCCTAAAGGATACCGCTCCGCATATCGCTGTTCGCCTCTACACTCAGCAAAAACTCGTAATTTATTGAAGATTCTCTATGAGTTAGCCTAATATATAACTGAACAGAAATCGCCAAATGTCACTGGAATAGTGCTGACAGCCTAACAAGCTTTACTAACAAGATCAAAGTAAACATTACCTCGCAAGAGCGATCAACAAAATGCAAACGTTTAAAACACGAAGATCACTCTATCCCTCAACCCTCAACCCTCAACCCTCAACCCTCAACCCCGTCTCGATGTCAAGCTACTCGTCACCCCGTGAAAAAATTTGCTAAGTCATCAATCGAGTTACAAAATCTTAGATTTAGTTGGTCAAGGACAATTTGGGAAGGTTTTTGCTGCTATTGAATTAGAGAGTGGTACTTTAGTCGCTTTAAAGGAGTTAAAGACTAAGCAATTATCTACCAAGAGTTTTTTACGAGAGTTAACTTTTCTAGTCACCCTCGACCACTTTAATCTGGTCACCTGTAAAGCGTTAGAACACCGACACAATCAACGCTATATGGTGATGGACTACTGCGAAGGGGGGACTTTGCGCAGTCTTTTGAATAATTCTACCTCTCTCACTTTGCATCAAAGCCTAAAACTGGTAATTGATATTCTCTCTGGGCTAAAGTTTGCTCACGATCGCGGTATTATCCATCGTGATCTAAAGCCTGAGAATATTTTACTCAAAACCAGCGATCGCTTTTACACGGCTCATATTGCTGATTTTGGCATTGCTAAACTTAAACAAGAAGCTGATTCTCAAAACGTATTAAGCAAAACGGGTTCCCCTGCCTATATGGCTCCAGAACAGTCCTATGGAGAATATTCTTACAACTCTGATCTCTATGCAGTAGGGGTGATTCTCTATGAACTAGTTACAGGAGATCGTCCTTTTTCGGGGATGCCTAAAGAATTATTCGCAGCTCACCTGAGTCGAAAAGTAATCATCTCCCGAGATATCCCCTTTCTGTTACGGCTGGCGATCTTTAAATCTCTAGAGAAATTGCCCAACCGTCGTTATCAAACTGCAACGGCAATGTTGGAATCCTTAGAGTTGGTACAGGCGGTTTTAGAGGTAGATCCTAGCCCTCCCCATATTCCTGTTAAAGTTAAACCTGAATTCCTGGAGGTTTCTCCCCTAAGCCAATCTATTTTAGATTATCCAGTCTCTCAGTTAGCGATGCAGCGCGGTCTTGCGAGACAGTCCGTTGCGCGGGTTCCCCGCGTTGAAGGAACTGTCGAGGGTGGGGGTCACATGCGGCTAAAGCCTTTGTCCCATGAGCGATATCCGAAGGTGTCCCTAAAGGGATACACTTCGATATATCCTTTAGGACTGCATCAAGAAGAGATCGCTTGTGGGCAAAGATATCTAGTTAGTGGCGATCGCCTAATTGTACAGTCTGTGACTGGGGAAGAAATTACCACAGACAAAGAAATAACTTTCTCTGAGACAATCCAAAATCTTCAGTGCAGTGCCACAGGGTGCCTAATCACCACCAGATCTTCGATTGACTATTTAGTTCCCCATCAGGATTTACTAAATCTTGCCACCTTTGAAGACCATGAAGTAATTGAACTAATTACCACGGTTAATCCTCAAGGAACTTGGGCTGGGGTTACTTATTTAATCACAGATTCCCCTCTGCCAATTCTAGAAACCTACCAATTACCTAGGAACAAGTTAGCGAAAAACCTATCGCGATCGCTCGTTAACCAGCCTGTTTGCCTTAGTCTGATTGCTTTAGATCAAAAATATGGTTTAGGCATCTACCAAAACTCAGCCAAAGATACCGAATTTCGCTTGTTTAATCGCCGTGGTCACTGGTTAGCTAAGACAACTATCCAGATTCGCCTCGCATCAGTAATTGATCATCCCCTGTTTCCCCGTCGCCTATTAGCCACCGAAAAAGATAATCCTAAGATGGTGATCTTAATTTCCTTAGATAAATTCAACCTCAAACGAATCCCCCTAGAGATCTCCCCCATCGTAATTACACCCTGTCCTCAAGGATTTCTAATTAGCGATCGCCAAGGCAAAATGGTCTTATTAGACGACTATGGAGACTGTCTTGGTAGATTTCAAATTCCCCTGGAAACAGATTTTGAGGTTCAGGCGATCGCCGTTTCCACCTCCGAGGTACTAGTCGTCTCCACTAAAGAATCGCGATCGCAGCTACAGATATTTGCGCCATTACCTTTAACAGCGGTAGGGTGCGTTAACGTAGGGTGTGTTAACGAAGTGTAACGCACCATCTGTGGAAGTGTCTGTAAACAGCGATCGCTACTATTGAAAATGAGATGGGTTTTTGGTGGGTTACGCTGTCGCTAACCCACCCTACCGCTAACCGTTTCCCCAATCAGAAGGGTACAATCCTCGATTGATAAACTGATGAATGGTGGAAAACTTCCAAGATTGAGGAGTATTGCACAAACCATGTTTAACAGGATTGTAATGAATATAATCGCAATGTCTAGCAAAATCTTCTTCGTCTCGAATTAAATGTTCCCAAAACCGACGTTGCCAAAGATTACTTTCTCTTCGCTTTTGTCTTGATTCAGAAATTTCCCGAGCGATCGCCAATTGATGACCATAGCCCTTGGTAACAAAAGTTTTAATCAGTCGCAATCTGACGGAAAAATCTTGATCTTCTGGGGGTAAAGTCCAAATACAATGAAAGTGTTCTGGCAACAAAACGAAAGCATCAATAGCAAAAGGATATTTTTGTTGTACTTTTTTGATCGCTTCCCTTAAAGCCTTTCGTCCAATTTCACTACACAGCCAGGGTTCTCTTTGATAAGTAACTTGCGTGATGAAGTAAGTACCTCCAGGCACGAATAATCTTTTGTAATTGGACATTGAACCTAATTGCGATCGCGCTATTGGGTAGGGTGCGTTAACGAAGTGTAACGCACCATCTGTAGAAGTGTCTGATCACAATGAGTAACGCACCATCTGTAGAAGTGTCTGATCACAATGAGTAACGCACCATCTGTAGAAGTGTCTGTAAATAGCGATCGCCGCTATTGAAAATGAGATGGGTTTTTGGTGGGTTACGCTATCGCTAACCCACCCTACCAGCTACGATGTCCTTAAGGATAAAAACCCAACTTAGGCAAACCTAGAGATTCTGACCAACCCATCATTAGATTTAAGCATTGTACCGCTTGACCTGCTTGACCTTTAATTAAATTGTCGATCGCCGACAACACAATTACCCTGCCTGTGCGAGGGTCTACCTGAACGCCAATATATGCCAAGTTTGTCCCACAAGCCCATTTGGTCTGGGGATAAATACCACTGGATAGTACTGTGACAAAGGGGGAGGAACGATAAAAAGCATTGTAGATCGTAATTAGATCTTCTCTCACTAAGCCAGGATCTCGCAGGGTAGCGTAGACGGTGGATAAGATGCCCCGAACCATAGGAATTAAATGGGGGGTAAACTGTACTGTAACTTCTTGACGAGCTAAAATACTGCAAATTTGTTCGATTTCGGGGGTATGACGATGATTAGCAACTCCATAAGCTCCCAAGGAATTGTCTGCTTCTGATAGAAGCATATTAATACTGCCTTGGCGACCACCACCAGAAGTCCCTGATTTGGCATCGATAATAGCGGTAGAGGGATCGACTAAGCCTTGTTTCAGGAGGGGAGAAAGAGCCAGTAAACTAGCGGTGGGGTAACATCCAGGGCAACCTACAAGTTGGGCTTGCTTGATCTGTTCCCGAAAAAGTTCAGGTAAGCCATAGACCGCAGCTTTTGCTGTATCGTAATCTGTGCGCTCTTTTTTATACCAGTCGCTGTAGGTGGCTAGATTACTAAAACGATAATCTGCGGAAAGATCTAATACTTTGCAACCTTTGGCAAGCAAAGCTGGAGCCAGATCACAGGCTAAACCATTGGGTAAACCGAGAAATACCGCTTCACACCTATCGGCGATCGCATCTAGGTCAATTTTTTCTACCGTCAGATCGACACAATGACTCAAGTGAGGATAGATGGAACTATATTGTTTCCCTGCACTGCTGTCACCACCTAAATAGGCAATATCTACTTGAGGATGTTCCAATAAAAGTCTGACTAACTGTACTCCTCCATATCCAGAAGCGCCTATAATGCCAATCGGCTTTTTGGATGTATCACTCATATTGCTGTGCCTCTGACTAATTCTGTGACTTGGTGAAAAGCTCTAAGCTTTAAGCTCTAAGCCCTTCGGGTTCGACAGTTTACTCAAGTCGGGGAACCCGCCCAACGTAACTGTCTCACCATAAGCTTTTTGATTAACTCGCTGGGTCTGATTGCGATCGCAAAGCTTATTGATGCCTTCTCTAAAGATCTATAGTTTATGCACAATTGGACGATGTTCAACAATAATTTTTGCCCACTACCTACTTACTACCTACTATCTACTACCTGCTACTTAAAACCAATCAATGTAGTTTCATGAATCAAATAGGATTGCTATATTGGTAATTTAAGATTTTTGCGGATGAAACGGCGATTTACAGGCTGGCTAATAGTTGGATTAATGGTTATTTTAACCCTTGGCTATATAACCCTTGACGGTAATCGAGTAGCAACGAGTAATTTAGCTAGTAGTTTAGATTCTAAGGCGATCGCGATCGCTCCTGGTCTAGATCTTCCCCCCCGCAAAGATTTTCGCCTGGTTGTCATTAGCGACCTAAATAGTCAGTATGGTTCGACGGAATATGAACCAGAAGTCTCTCAGGCGATCGCTTTAATTCCCCAATGGCAACCCGATCTGGTACTCTGTGGCGGAGATATGATCGCAGGACAAAAAGCTTCTTTAACTAAGTCTCAGATTGAGTCGATGTGGGCGGCTTTTGACGCTCAGATAGCAGCACCCTTACGTAAACATAAAATTCCCCTGGGTTTTACAATTGGTAATCATGATGGCTCTGGGGCGATTAAAAATCAGGCTCTGATCTTTCAAGAAGAAAGAGATCTTGCCCAGGCTTATTGGCAGCAGCAACAGCAGTATTTGAACTTTGTAGACCGCGCTAATTTCCCTTTTTACTATAGTTTTCAGCAGCATAATACTTTCTTTTTGGTGTGGGATGCTTCTACCGCTCAAATCTCTCCTCAACAATTAGAGTGGATTGAACAGGCATTACGAACTCCCACAGCACAAGAGGCATCGGCAAGAATAGTTCTCGGACACCTACCCCTCTATCCTGTGGCAAAGACCAAGAATCGACCAGGGGAGTATTTAGAACAAGGCAATAAACTGCGATCGCTGTTAACTGAGAACAAGGTACTTATGTACGTTAGCGGACATCATCATGTATACTATCCTGGTAGGATTGACAACCTGGAATTGCTTCATGGAGGGGCATTGGGACAGGGAGCAAGACAGCTAATCAACAGTGAATTGCCACCCCGCCACACCGTCACAGTGATTGATTTAGATTTGTCTGAATTGGAGCTTACTTATACTACTTATGATGCAACTACTTGGCAGCAAATTCTCCTCAAAGATTTACCAGCCTCTATTGACCACGAAGATGTGACTATCTGGAGGCATGATCTGGTTCCAAAAAACCAAGGTAAATTAAACTAGTAGCAACGAAATAGCTCATCATCGGCTCACTAAAATAAATTGAGAAGTAGGGAAAGTATCAGATATGTCATTAAATTTATTAACTCAGCATGACAGATTTAGAAATCAACCAGGCGTTAAGAATCATCGCCCAAATCTTAGAGCCAGAAAAATTAAATGGGGTACAGGAACTTGTGTTGCGGGAATGTTGGGGAGGTAAAACCTATCAAGAAATTGCCGATGTTTCTGGTTATGATTCTGATTACATCCGAGTAGTTGGTTCAAGGCTGTGGCAGAATCTGACCCTAGCTTTGGCAGAAAAAGTTAGTAAAAATAATTTTAAGTCCATCCTGAGAGAACAGGCAGACAAAGGTAAACTATTCCTCTCTACAATTGAGTTTCCTGATGGTCAAGTTCCCCTAAACTCCAGGTTTTATATTGAACGTCCTCCCTGGGAAGCTCAAGCCTATGAAGAAATCTTCAATCCTGGGGCATTGTTGGTTATTAAGTCCCCTTTAAACATGGGCAAAACTTCCTTAATGACTCGTGTGCTAGCCAAGGCGCGATCGCAAAGTTACCACACTGTGACCCTCAATTTACAGTTAGCAGAAGCCTCTGTGTTATCGAATCTAGAGAAATTTCTCCGCTGGGTAATGGCGAATATTACTCTCCAGTTGGAAATTAGTTCCGAAATTGATCGATATTGGGATCAAGATTTAGGAGCGAAGGTTAGTTGTAGCAATTATTTGCAAAGACATATTTTAAGTCAACTAACTGAACCATTGGTATTGGCTTTAGATGAAGTCAATCACTTGTTTGAATATCCTGATGTGGCTCAAGAATTTTTACCCCTATTGCGTTTTTGGCATGAGGAAGCCAATAATGTTAAGGTTTGGCAAGGTTTAAGGATTATTGTGGTGCATTCCACAGATGTTTATCTTCCTTTGGAGATTCATCAATCACCATTTAATCTGGGCTTACGGATCATTTTGCCTGAGTTTAATTTTGCCCAGGTGAAAGAACTCGCTAGTCGTCATCAATTTAAACTAGAAATTGCCGATTTAGACCAGGGTTTAACGGCTCTGATGGATATGGTTGGTGGTTTTCCCTATTTAATTAGACAGGCATTTTATGTTTTGTCTACGCAAGAAACTACCCTCCAGCAGCTATTGGCAGAAGCTCCTACCCCATCAGGAATTTATCGGACTCATTTACAGAAGCAGTTTGTTCTGCTCAATAAATATCCAGAGTTAATCAATACATTTAGCCAGATTGTAGCAGCGAACTCTCCTTTGCAAGTATCAAGTCTAATCTCTTATAAACTAAGTAGCATCGGTTTAGTTAAATTATCTGGTAATCAGGTAATTCCTAGCTGTCAACTATATCGCCTCTATTTTCAAGATTATCTGGCGTGATCAGCTTCTAGCCTCTAGCTTCTAGCTAGTTGCTTACTCCTTTACCTGGCAGAATAGAACCTATTGGAATCATTTTCCCCCTTTCCCTTTCTCCTTATGTTGAAGAAGCAGTTTAATCTCTCGCGGTTGGCAATTGAACATTCTCGTTGGACGATCTGTTTCTGGTTAGCGATCGCTGTTGCTGGGATTTTTGCTTTAGAGCGATCGCCAGAAAAAATATGATTGCTGTTCTCATAAGAGATTAAGTCAACGCTTACAATTAGAATGTGTAAACATCTCTCACTCCTATGCAAGCGTACAAACTAACAGGAAAAATTGATAACTCTGGTCAATTAATTATTACCGAGCCAACTAATCTTAACCCTGGTGATGTAGAAGTTATTATTTTACAGTCAGCTACAACAACAGAAAATAAACTTGATACGGCTAAATCTGACAAAATATTGAAGATGCGAGTTCCTGGCATTGATGAAGGACGTTTTGTTGTACCCAATGATTTTGATGAACCTCTTCCTCCAGATATTCTCAAAGCTTTTGATGGTGAAGATTAACTAAAATAATGCAAGTACTCCTCGATACTAACGCCTTTTTATGGTGGGTTACAAATGACAAAAAGCTATCTTCTGCTGCCCATACTATTATCAGTAACCCTCAAAATGATATTTTTTTCAGTATTGTTAGTGCTTGGGAGATTGTCATTAAGACTCAAATAGGAAAGTTACCTTTACCTGAATCGCCTGAAATTTATATTCCTAGTCGTCTTAGCTATTACGATTTTAAAACTCTTTCTATCAATATGGAAGATGTTCTCCAAACTAGGCAGTTAAAGCTACATCATAAAGACCCTTTTGACCGTTTATTAATTGCTCAAAGTCAGATTAATAATCTACCAATTGTTACAGCAGATAGTAAATTTGATTTGTACAATGTCAGTATTATTTGGTAATTATTGTCAAGCGATCGCTATTGCTAGAATTTTTGCTTTAGAGCGATCGCAAAAAAAACATGACCGCTGCTCTCATAAGAGATTAAGTCAGACATTCGACCTAATCTACGAGATTGGCGATCACACTAAAGCAGATTTCGCAGATAGTCTTTATTAATAGTGGCATTTTCTATTTGGTTACGAAAAATATCAAGTATCGCAACTACTTCTTCGTGTAACTCAATATATTCATCTCGCTCAAATATTGAATATTCGCCGTGTGCAATTTCGTTTCTTGTCTTTAAAAGCTTAGTATCTATTAATACTGATTTTGTAGAGTAGGGCGAAAAATCAATTCCCAGAGTATTTGTTATTTCTTTGAAGATTTCAGAAGAGAGGTTGGATGCAGTAGAAATTATATCTTGAGGTAGCGAACATCTTTGATCTAATTCGTCCAAAAAAAAATTGCAAACAGGTATATATAATGAAGGCTTATTTGTTTCCTTTGCCTCCTTAAGCTTTTCTTTCATCGCTAAAGCTAAAAAATTACTAGCAAGATCTTTGTAGCAAAGTTTTTGCATTCTAACGTACTCAAGATAAGAATTAGCTGCTAATTTAATAAAACCTTCCCAATGAGCATAAAGAAGACATATCCCACTCCGAATTAAAGCTTTATGTTTGGAAGCAGAAAATGATTTATTGTTGACTAGAGATTTCACTTCTGAAAGTTCTTTTTTTCGCCAAGCAAGATCGGCAGATAATCTATCACTTAGTTGTTCAGGAGTTCGGAGCTTCATGAGAGAGAAAACGCATCTCTACCAAGAGGAATAAGATAAGGTAAACGTCTTGCAGCATTTACTCCTGCTCCTGACCATTTTTTATAAGTTGTATTTGACCAAATACTTTTTATTCGCTCAGGTATTGCGTTCGCTTGAGGCGAATTTTTATATTGATATCCAATTCCTAATGCTATTACTTCGTATGCTGATAAGAGAAAGCCACCTAGAAATCTATCTTGCTCTGGTTTATATCTTCTAAAACTATCATCACCCAAAGTTTCATTAAGTAAATCGAATGTTTTTTCAAATGCTTGTTTTATCTGACTATAGTCTAATTCTTTGTTAGTAGCCATTTTACGCATTTCCTCTGTCAAGAAAACGCTAACATCTCCGCCTAACTCTTTAAGTTCTTCTTCATTTTTATTGAAAAGAAGAATAAAACGTAAGACTAATTCCATATCATACTGCTCTTCATAAAGTCTGTCGCTGAGAGCGATACAACTTCTAAATGATTCATAATTGGCGAGCGATCGCATTAATTCATATAAATCTTTATTTAACATTAAAAGAATACAATTTCTTACTTCTTGAGGAGTGGCGATTGAGCCTCCTGTATTAAGTCTCTGAAACAGTTCGTATTTAACCATTTCATCACTTTCTTTTTCAATAATATTGACGGCAATTTTAGTTCGTTTAATTAGCAACCGTTGTATTTGAGTAAGAGAGTTATCTGGATCATTTGAATCGTCCCATTTTTTGCCCTCTAAAGAAGGTAAATATGTGGTTTTTTGCAAGTTTACTGGAGAGTTACTTTGATCATCTACTTTTAAAATACCCACAAATTCATATATCGTTGATAGTCTTTGAACTCCATCAACCACGTCCCAAATACCATCATTTCTTTGATTAACAAAAATTGGCGGAATTGGTATGCCTAAAAGAATTGACTCAATAAAAGTTGATTTTTGATAGTCAGACCAGCGACAAAACCTTTGAAAATCTGGATGAATGTCAATTTCATTCTTTTCATACAGGCTGATCCACTCACCGATAGACATTGAATAGCCATCCGTCCGAATTTCCTGTCTTCTTTTATCAATTTCTTCTTGCAGCAGCATAGCTTACACTATTTTAAATATTGGTTTGTATAGTTAGTTTGATCCAATAGTGATACCTAGTCATTCTATCTCCAACAACAAGAAGAAAGAAAGATCACGAAGTGTATGTATCAAAAGAGCCATCTTATCTTTACTTCAATACCAATGTTATTTAGTAAACGTGATGATTCTCTTTCTGCGAAAATAGCGGTTAGACTACCTGTTTAATCTCTGATGTTTAAAAAATCGCAGTTTAACCTTTCTCGTTTAGCAATTGAACATTCCCGTTTGACCATCGCCTTTTGGTTAGCGATCGCTGTTGCGGGGATCTTGGCTTTTAGTTCTTTAAAATATTCCTTGTTTCCGACGGTTAACTTCCCTGTGGTGGTAATTCGCGCCAAAGCCCCCACAGAGACAGTTTTAGCAACGGAAGCCCAGTTAACTAAACCGATTGAGCAAGCTTTAGCCGACACTCCAGGATTGGCACAGTTGTATTCTTCAACTTACTTAGGGCAGACGGTAGTTAATCTTTTACTGGATACTGATATCGATATCCAAGAGGCTACTACTACGGTAAATAGTAAACTCCAGCAAGTATCTTTACCTGCTGCAACTGATTTAGATATTTTTCCTTTTAACCTCAATGAAACCAGCGCCATTAGCTATATAGTCACGGATCAAGAGGGGAATCTCGGTAAGTTAAACCAGGTAGCTGAGACGGAAATTGTGCCTGGGCTTGAGAAATTACCTGGAGTCGAACGGGTAGATATCTTAGGCAATGCTGATTATAGTCAAGTTAACCCCGAAAATCCCACTGCTAATAGCACCTTAATTCATTTTAATGGCGCGAAGGCGATCGCTTTTCAGGTAATTAAACAGGGAGATGCCAATACTTTAGAAGTAGTTGAGCAAGTCGAACAACAAGTAACTCAACTACAGCAACGTCTACCAGATATTCAGTTGATTTTAGCCGAAACTTCCGCAGGTTATATTCGCGATAGCACCCAAGCCACCATTGATGCTTTATGGGGGGCGGTAGTCTTGGCAATTTTAATTATTTTCCTGTTCCTACGGAACTTTAAAGCAACTTTGATTACAGCGGTGGCGATTCCAATTTCCCTCTTAGGAACTTTCATCGTGATGGCAGTCATGGGCTACAACCTAGAGACTCTAACCCTGCTGGCATTAGCCTTAGCAATTGGCATTATTGTCGATGATGCGATCGTCGAGATCGAAAATATTATGCGTCATCTGGAGGAAGGTAAGAGTATTCGGGAAGCTGCTTTGGCTGCAACTACAGAGATTGGTTTTACGGCTTCGGTGGCGACTTTAACCATTGTGGCGGTATTTCTGCCCATCGGCTTTATGGGGGGGACTTTAGGGCAATTTTTCCGACCTTTTGGGATTACTATTTCCGCTGCGGTACTAACTTCTCTGTTAGCAGCCCGCACCTTATCCCCTGTATTGGCGGTATATTGGCTGAATGCTCAGGGAGTTAAGAGGCAAAATAAGCAGGCTGGGGGAGACTCAATTACTAGGGGTTATCGTAATTTATTGCAGTGGGCATTAAATCATCGTCGGGCAGTAATCGGCATTGCGATCGCTAGTTTTGTCGCAGGCATTGCTTTAATCCCTCTAATTCCCCAAGGTTTCATTCCTCAACTAGATCGGGGAGAATTTAAAATTGTTTATACGACTCCTTTGCCGAAAATCGTAGGGGCGAACGGTGGTTCGCCCTCTTCAGGGATTCCTAACCGCAGCTTGGCTGGCAAAAATCAAAAATCCAATAGTTTTAGTTGGTTAAGTAATTTAGCGCGATCGCCTGAACGAATTTTATTACGCAAAACCATTCGAGTGGGGCAGGAATTAGAACAAGTAGTTTTAAATCATCCTGATGTGGACTCGGTGTACACCATTGCTGGGTTACGAGGAGAACCGAATAAAGGCAAAATATACATCAAACTCAAAGGTGAACGCAACTTAACCACCAGTCAAGTACAGACAGCAATTCGGCAGCAATTACCCCCAATTCCCCAGGGAGTAGTCAGTGTCGAAGATATTCCCTTTGTGGAAACTGGTGAAGATCCCTCCTTTAAAGTTGCCCTAACAGGAGAAAATATTGAACAGTTACGGCACAGTGCGATCGCCTTTCAAGGAAAAATCCGCCAGCTACCAGGATTTGCCGATGTCCGCATCGATGGAGTCAACGAACCGTTAGATAAACTGATTCATCTAGACCAAAAACGAGTCGCCTATATCAATGCCAACTTAAGCGCCGATCAGGGTATTGGAGATGCCACCGCCCAAGCCCAGGCGATCGCTGGCAAGGTTTTACTGCCAGGAATTACTTTTGATTTAGAAGGGGATTCCGCCCGTTCCCAAAAAATTCTGGGGGAATTTGCTATTACTCTCGCCCTGGCGTTAATTTGTATGCTGGCGGTGATTTATTTGCCCTTCCGTCGCTGGTTAGAACCGATGGTAATTGGTTTATCTCTACCCTTATCCATAGTGGGGGCAATGTTGGCACTACTCATAACTCAGAGTGATTTTGGCATGATCTCTTTGATCGGCTTGATTTTTCTTTTGGGGCTATTAGATAAAAGCGCGATCTTATTGCTTGATTATATTAACCAATTGCGGGCTGCGGGAGTAGAACGGGAGGAAGCGATTCTCCAAACTGGAGTTGTCCGTTTGCGCCCAATTATCATGACTACCTTTTCTACCATTTTAGGCATGTTACCCATTGCCTTCGGCTGGGGTGCAGGGGCAGAATTACGTCAACCAATGGCAGTAGGTATTATCGGTGGTTTAATTACCTCCTCTCTCCTCAGTTTAGTAGTTGTTCCTGTACTGTATACTTTGCTAGAAGATAAAGGCTTGAAAAAACAGTAGAGTATTATCTGATTTAAGGTGATCGCATTTCCTTTTCTTTATTAAACTAAGCATACTCATAACGACTATGAATAAAAGCTATAATCAGTAATAAAAAGAAGCTCGATCTAACTGCGATCGCTGAAACAGATGGCTAAACTAGCAAAACGACGTGGGGAAAATATTAGTGGTAATTTTTACGTAGATAGCTCTTGTATCGATTGCGATACCTGTCGCTGGATGGCTCCCGAAATTTTTACCGAAGCAGGAGAACAATCGGCTGTATACCAACAACCAAGTAACGAAGTGGAACAGCTTAAAGCGATGCAAGCATTACTATCCTGTCCTACCGCTTCCATTGGCACGGTAGAAAAACCAAAAGATATTAAAGTCGCACAACAAAGCTTGCCGATTTTAATTGCCGATAATGTCTACCATTGCGGTTATCATGCGGAGAATTCCTTCGGCGCAGCTAGTTATTTTATTCAAAGAGGGTCAGGTAATATTTTAGTTGACTCGCCACGCTATTCTCCGCCACTGGTGAAAAGACTAGAAGCAATGGGAGGAGTGCGCTATTTATATTTAACCCATCGGGATGATGTTGCGGATCACCAAAAATTTCACGACCATTTTCAATGCGATCGCTTGCTGCATATCGACGATATTACTTCAAGTACCAAAGATGTCGAAATTCAACTTGAAGGTGTTGAGCCGATTCAATTTGCCGACGATGTGCTAATAATTCCCGTACCAGGACATAGTAAAGGACACACAGTGCTACTTTATGACCAGAAATTTCTCTTTACAGGGGATCATTTAGCTTGGTCGAGATATCTCAAGCATCTTTATGCTTTCCGTGCCTTTTGCTGGTATTCATGGACGGAACAAGTGCGGTCAATGGAAAAATTAGCCAATTACTCCTTTGAATGGGTATTGCCAGGACATGGTCGTCGCTTTCAAGGCGATCGCGCTACTATGAAACAACAGATGCAGATCTGCTTAGATTGGATGAAAAACTCCGTCGATTCTTAACGTTGAAATGAACATTGTATTTGCTACGGCGAGTCAACTGGCACAGATGATTCGAGATCGGGAAATCTCAGTAGTGGAAGTTGTAGATGCTTATTTAAAGCAGATTGAGAGACACAATCAGAAAATAAATGCGATCGCTACTTTGGATGCAGAGCAAGCCATCAAAAGAGCCAGAGAAGCAGATCGAGCTTTAGCCAGGGGTGAAAACTGGGGAGCGTTACACGGTGTACCCATTACCGTTAAAGATACATTTGAGACGGCAGGGTTAAGAACTACCGCAGGTTACAAACCTCATAGATCAAGCCTTTGCAGCTTGGGATGTTTGGCTATGTCCAGTAGCGATGACCACAGCCTTTACTCATCGCCCCCAAGGTGTGGCTATTGAAGTAGAAGGAGTTAAAGTTCCGTATTTTTTAGCTAATGGTGGTTTCACCATGTTATTCAACTTGACAGGACATCCTGTAGTCGTAATTCCTGTGGGACAGACTAAAAATGGATTACCTATTGGCATACAAATAGTCGGTAAAAGATGGCAAGATCTGGAATTATTGGCGATCGCCGAACAGATCGATCAAGTAATTGGTAATTTTCAACATCCTCCTGGATATTAAGTTGTTTGTCTTTACGAGCGATCGCTTTGATGATAAAGTCGGGGATTTAATTAAGTACAGTTAATTGTTTTGCATATTCCAACTTGCGTAAATTATTACAAGTTCCTGTAGCCAAATATTCTTGGATATCTCTAAAAATTTTCTGGGCTAAAGCGTATGCTAAATTAACAGGTACAGCATTTCCCACCATTTTATAGCCGTTATTTATATACTCATATTTGAAGACAAAATCATCAGGAAATGTTTGTATTCTGGCACATTCTCTGACAGATAATCTACGATATGGTTTAGCAGATAAGGGGTCAAAGATTCTCTTGTCTTTTTCCACAAAAATCATTTTGTTGGCTTGAGGATGTAAAGGTGCATGTCTCCCTCCAGCCTGAATAGTAAAAGATGGTTCATCCCAACTTCTAACCCTATTTCTGGACATATAAATACTAGAAAAGCTTGTATCTAAGTATTCATGATTTATTACTAATTCACATTTGTTAGTGAGCTTGTCTTTAGTTTTAACTGGCTCTATTAAGCTTAAATCATAGATAGCATCTTTGATTTTTAAGCCTGAATTAATGAATGATGGAAAATCAAAAATACCATTTAGTTGATGATGATAGCCAACAATAATTACTCTTTGTCTATCTTGAGGCACTCCAAAATTATTAGCATTTAAAAGTTTGTAAGAAACTTCATATCCTATATTCCTAAATTGATTTAATATGTTAGTAAAGGCTTTGGTATGTCTTTGCGATAAGATACCGCTAACATTTTCAGCTAAAAAGAAAAGAGGCTGTTTATCTTCAACAATTTTAATATAGTCATAAAATAACTGTCCACGAGAATCATTAATTCCTCGACCTGCTCCTGCCTCACTCCAACTTTGACAGGGTGGTCCACCAATAATTCCTAAACATTCTGGTATTTCCGCAGAGTTAATATCTTTGATATTTCTGCGATCTAAAACAGTTTGAGGATGATTTAACTCATAAGTATCCCAAATAGTTTTATCATATTCATTCGCCCAAACAATCTTGAATTTTGCTTGAGAAAAACCTAAATCCAATCCTCCACACCCTGAGAATAAAGAAATAATCTCCATTTTGCAATTATTTATCTTATTTTATAGTTAATAATTCTAGCAGGTATTACTTGTTCTGGGTTATCAGGCGACTTGATATTTTGCAGATTTACACTTAAATCACGATTTGAGTTAACCAAAGACTCTAATGTATTTCTACTAACTATCGGCAAAGATAAATATTTAGTTTCTTTCATAATTGCAATAACTTGAAAGGTCGCTTTGGAATCGTATAAATTTAAATAATTGTAAACATCTAAAGGATTTTTTATGCCCCACATTCCTCTAATTCTTAGATAAGTTATTTCTAATGGATCTACTTGATTAACTCTGCCTAGTTCTTTTGTCTGAGAAAAATCTACATCTTCAATTCCACTAATTCCAGTGGCAATTATCTTTTTAATTCTGGTGTAATAATCTTGACTTGCTGCATAACAATCACCATAAATTAACCAAAGTAAATTAAGTTTTTTATCCTTAGTAACGCCAATTGCATAGACTAAATCTTTTTCTATCCAAGCTTCACACTTACGACAATCAGCAGAAATCATCGGATCATTAGCAAATAATTTTGCTTTGGGGAAAGAACTATTCAAAGCAATTTGAGAGCCAATTGTTCCTATTTTTTTGACTTCTATTGCATCCCCACCACGAATAATTAAGTCAGGAGGATTATTTTGACGACCTTGCCACGAAAATACTTGGTTATATTTATTAGTTGTACACTCAGGATCAGCTTCATTGATAGTATTGGCAAAAATATCTTTAATGTATGCTTCTAAAGCATCGCCTACGGCATTTATCCTGTTTTGGCTTTTACTCCGATAATGATCTAGCAAATTTGGGAGTGGATGATTAACCAGTGTAGTAATCGCTTGAAGAATATCTGTCATTTATTTTCATTAGTTTCCCGCACCCATTTAGTGTGCTATGAAAAATTTGCTACGTCCACTCAAATTGAGTATAGCGAGTATAGGGTTTATAAGTTCAAGGTGATTTTGACGAATAAAGGCGATCGCTTTGGCAATTTTTTGATAATCTTCATGTTCTATAAACACCTGCATTTTTGCTCATGGACTCTAAATCTAAGTTGTAACTTTCTTACTCTATCAATGGTATTGACTCAAAACCACCCGTTTCTTGCTGTACGCGATGAATTAATTAAACATACAGTTGAGCAAAATCAATAATATTGTCTGCACTATATTCTTGTTTTATTTGAGATCTTCAAGAATTAGGAGGGGTGTTTTTTAATGCTTTGCTTAAAATAGTTTTCAAGTATTTTACTAATTGGTACAATACTATGATAGTTCGTTGTACTAATCGGTCTAATAGTTTAAATGAAAACAATAGAACAACGCTTGCCACTTCCTCCTTTCGATCAAGAAACGGCGGTTCAAAAAGTGCGAATAGCAGAGAATGCTTGGAATACCCGCGATCCCAGAAAAGTAGCCTTGGCTTATACGGAGAATAGTATCTGGCGCAACCGTGATGAATTTTTTCAAGGTCGTGTCAAAATTACAGAATTCTTGACTCGCAAGTGGCGGAAAGAATTAGATTATCGACTGGTCAAAGAATTGTGGGCGTTTGATGATTATAAAATAGCAGTACGCTTTCAGTATGAGTGGCATGATGATTTGCAGCAATGGTATCGTGCTTATGGAAATGAATTATGGGAGTTTGATCGAAATGGCTTAATGTCTTCGAGAGAAGCGAGTATCAATGACGTTAAAATCAAGTTTGAGGAACGTAAGTTCTTGTGGTCAGGGGATATCAGACCATTAGATCACCTAGGTTTAACTTAAATTAGGTTTTTAAATCCATGCCTGCACCCAAGATTGACAAAGCACAAGCTATTGCAGCTATAGCTGAGTTGTTCAGGGAACATGGCTATCATGGTACATCCTACGCTCAGATCATCAAGGCTTCTGGCTTAGGAAAAGGAAGTCTTTATCATTATTTTCCTGGTGGGAAAGAAGATATTGCCAAAGCTGTCTTAAAACAAATTGACTGTTGGTTTGAAGAAAATATATTTACTCCTTTAGATACAGATCGTGACCCAGAAAAAGTCTTAGAGAAGATGTTCGTGACGGTGGATACATATTTTGCTAGTGGACAACGAATTTGTTTACTTGGCTCTTTTGCTCTTTATGATGCCAAAGAACCGTTTTCAGCTGAAATTAAGAGCTATTTTCAACGATGGATTAAAGCTTTAAGCACCTATTTACAAAATCAAGGATTGTCAGCCAAAGAAAGTCGAAACCTAGCATATTCTACTATGGTGACAATTCAAGGCGGACTCGTAATGGCGCAAGCTATTGATGACACAGATATTTTTAAGCAGGCGATATCAGAATCCAAAAAAATCTTACTCAAAGCAGTCAAATCAGTAAGCAATAGCTAAATTAGGCTTTTAATTTCTACTAAGCAAATCATCATTTCAAGATACAAGGACTTGCTTCGGCTCGCAGAAGCGCAAAGACGCAGAGAGTATGAAAGAATAGATAATGTGTAATGTGTCTTTCCTCTACTTATTCACTACTACGAAATCGAGACTATGACTACCTACTATTACGTTGCTGCCAGCCAAAAGTTTTTATTGGAAGAAGAACCTTTTGAAGAGGTAATAGAAGAAAGAATCCGTAACTATAAAGAGAGAAATCAGGAGATCAATTTCTGGTTTATTAAGCAGCCTGCTTTCCTCGAAGCACCTGAAATGGCAAACCAAAAGAGGGAAATTCCTCAACCTTCGGCCGCCGTTGTCACCACCAATAAGCAGTTGGCTACTTGGTTGAAATTAAGGTTGGAGTATGTCTTGTCTGGAGAGTTTGAAGCTCCTTCCCAAAGTATTCCTGAACCATTGGCTACCCTGGAAATCGCCACTTCATCTTAGATGTTAGTTGCTTGATCTATTATATCAAGTTCGGATAATCACTTTAAATGAGCTTGTTCCCTAACCCCCTAATTCCCTAATTCCCCATATCAAAATAGTTAACTGTTCAAGCGTACTTGATATTACTGATATCGCGTAAAATCAACAATTAATTTGTACTAGTTTTGTACTGAAAAAATAATTGTTGACTGGCGATCGCTGCATATGGTTTAATTAAATTTAAGATCTTCATAATGGGAGGCTTTGGAGCTAAGTGCGAGAGTCACCACTCCCATTATAAAAAAATAATATCATGACAGCGATCGCTGAGTCAACTGCCAATTTTTCAAATTTTCGCGCTCGAACTGCAAAAAAATCAATGAGTGCATAACATTCAGTTAATTAGCAAACAAACGCTGTTCTAGCCTCTCGTGGTGCATTTGAGCCATGTCAATAGAGGGCGTACCCGAACACATCTGCTCTAAATTCATCCCTGAAGCTGTAACCAAAACCTGTTCCATAATTGGTGCTAGATGTAGCAGTACTTGCTGTGCTTGCAGATGTCCTAAAACACTTAACCTAATTGCTGCGCTTAAAATACTCGTAACCAAGCCGTGTAAAAAAGCCAGAACAGCATTTTCTGTTTGTAACCCAGCGATCGCTGAGACAGCACCAAAGATCACTGGATGTAGACAGTACATCCTTCCTTGGGCAACTTCTTGCTGAAGCATTTCTAAACGTTCATCTTGCCAGGTAGCCCTAGCCACCATCAATAAAGCCCTGCCACTCTGTCGTTGAGTTTCGCGATATTTGGCGATCGCAGTTTGTACGTATAGTTGGCGATCAATTTGTCTTAGGACGGCAATATCTTCCTGATGATTAAGGCTGCGATGACTATGAATTAGGGCGACAACATCGGTAGTGCCAATTTTGTAGAGTAACAATAGCTCTAAAAAAGTCTGTAATTCACCCTTAGACTTAACTTTTCCCATTTGTGCCAAACTTTCTAAGCCGTGAGAGAGAGTAAAAGAACCAGTGGGAAAAAAAGAATCAGCGAGTTGCATCAGGGCAAGCTTTCGGGCAATCGGCGAGTGGAGCATACTAAATTTTTGTGGTCGTGTAAAAATCAAGTGAGTCAGAGGTCAGAAGTAAGTTGCAATCAAATGTGTAATATTTTGCTTGAAACCCTTTGAATCTTTGCGTCTTTGCGTCTTTGCGCGAAATGAAATTATTGTTTAGAAAGCAACTTATTATCAGGAGTGATTTGAGGACTTTTTGTCAAATTTTAAAGCTTTTGAACATGGAAATTAGTATCTTAATGCTTAATGGTGATGAGACTGAGGAGCAGAGTTTAGAAAATCTGGCGATTTCCCTCCGGGAACGCTCCGCGATCGCATTTCATAGCTCATGGTTAAACCAGGGATTTGCATTTGTTTAATGGTTTGTTCCACAATTGCTAGATTTGCTCCTGGCTGAAGATAGATTTTTTGATTAGCAATGGTGATGGGGTAGTGATGATTGCCCAAAACATGACCCAAGTGGACGAGTTCCGTTGGGGAGGCGGTTACAGGTTGCTCAAAGCTCAATACTAGCAATTCTTGCTCTTGGAGTTGAATCACCACCAGGCGATCGCCTTCTGTCCGAAATACATCCTCTGCTCGTAAAGTCCAGTCGCGACTTTTGATAATGCCGATCGCTTCTCCAGAAGTGGAATGGGATTGAATTCTACCCTTACTGCGATCGCCTTGATTCAGAGATACATCTAGACAAGATCCTTGTTGGCGAGCTTGAGCAACCTTGGCTGCGAGGCTGGGATTTTCTGTTAGATTACCTAAATAGTTTTGAGCAATTTCGAGCATTTGTCTATACCTTCTCAGCAGTTATGTCTGAGAGGATTTGCTGGGTTACGACGAGACTTTATTGTACTGTTTTTTCCCCTAGGATATTGACCGTCTCAACCCACCCTACAAAATTACTAAAATCCAACGTCACCTCAGCAGTAATGGATCGCTATTTACCGCTGAGACAGTCCGATGGAGTAGAAGATAAAATTTCTCTGGAATTTTCTGATTCCTGTCGTCATTTGGGAATATGAGGTAAGGTAGGGCGATCGCTTAAGTGGCGTACACAGTTTAAGACGTGAGTTATATATTTTTTGATCAGTGAGGTTTTCGGAGCCATGACGCGAATTAGTAAGCCTTTATTTTCAGGTAGGGTAGAACTAACGATAAGTATTCCTTGGCAGTCATCAAAAGCTAAATTAGCAATTTTTTGGCTTAATTCAGCTAAATCTACTTGAGGCTGTACCATAATTATATTTGCCAGGATTGGCTCGGCAGCAAATAAGTCATGATGCTTAAACGTATTATCCTTTCCTGTTAGGTGTATGACATCCCGAAACCACAGTTCTCCCTTGTCAGAGGAAATTTCCAGGCAACTATGATAGTGACGAAAATCATAATATTCTCCCCTTGCTAATCTGCCAGGGATCAGAATCTCGCTCCAAAACAGTCTAGCCTGGGGATGGAGGTTAATCTGGGTAGTTTGCTCTAAGGCTGCATCCGCAAACAAAATCACTGGTTCGGGGACTAACTCTAAACTCGCCCCCGCCCCGACAGCAATATTCCAAGCAGTTGTCGCCTGGGTTTTCTGGCATGGCATGGCATGAACCTTAGTGGCAGCCTGATCGGTAAGATACATTCTGGTATCTGCTGCCAGACTCAAAGACATACTCAAATGATCCTGAGCTAGTAAACCAGGAGAAGTATTAATCAGATAGAGATAGGCGCAATCAACATCAGCCTGATCAAGACGGAATACTCCAGACACCCGTAAGGGATAAGTCGTGTACTGATGAGCAACGATAGTTTGACCCAAAAGATTTTGATCACTAGCTGGGCGATCGCATTTGAGTTTCAGTTCTAGGGTGTCCCTCTCCCCCATTAATTAGCTCCTATAGTTGAGGAAGCACCATGATTAAATAGAACCTGCTTTTGAATAAAATCTACTACTTCGGGTAAACCTTCCCCAGTTTTACAGTTAGTGTAGGCGATCGCTTTTCCTTGACGATGTTCGGGAGCTTGGCGACGGATTAAATCTAAGTCTGCACCCACATAGGGAGCCAGATCAATTTTGTTGATTACTACTAGATCCGCCTGAACAAAACCAGGGCCATTCTTACGGGGAATATCATCCCCTGCCCCCACATCAATGACAAAGATATAAGCATCTACTAAATCGTAGCTAAAGGTAGAAGCTAGATTATCTCCCCCGCTTTCGATAAAAATTAGGTCTAGGTGAGGATGGAGTATTTCCAAATCCTGAACTGCCAGCAGATTCATGGTGGGATCTTCCCTGATCGCCGTGTGGGGGCAGCTCCCTGTTTCTACACCGATAATGCGATCGCTCGGCAAAATATCACTATTTTTAAGGCGTTCAGCATCTTCCTTGGTTAGTAAGTCGTTAGTAATTACTGCCACTTCAATCCCCTGCTCCCTCAATAGAGGCACAATACATTCTAAGAGTGCAGTCTTGCCACTACCAACAGGGCCACCAATGCCCATTCTTGCTGCTGTTGCCATTGATCATTTTCCTGACTTTTAGTCCAGTTTTTGATTGACCAAACCATTGAAACCATAGATTTCTCTAGTTCCTGCGATCGCTACCAGGTTAACGATCTTTTCGTCTCCTGGCTCAAATCTGACTGCCGTACCTGCGGGGATATCTAAGCGCATTCCCTTGGTTGCTTCTCGGTCAAATTCTAGAGCAGCATTCACCTCATAAAAATGAAAGTGAGAACCGATTTGAATCGGGCGATCGCCTGTATTAGCTACTTCTATTTCTAAAGTTGCTCGACCTGCATTTAACTCAATTGTCCCTGGCTGGGTAATTATTTCACCTGGAATCATTGTGATTACTAGTTATCTAAAAAAGCTATTAGCTAGGACACAGTCTTTATACTTTTCTTCCACATTTCATTATTTCACAGGTTTAATCTAATCTGCGGTCACTATGCGATCGCATAAGTCAGGTTCGCCAGAAACTCAAAGCCCTGATTAATTGAGAAGAGATCGATAAATTGCAGGATATTGCGATTGCAGTTTAAAGGTTTCGGTAAGGACAGCCAGCTAACAATAGCAATACGTGGCTCTGGAGTCGAGTACAGCTCAATCCGTTAGAGCAGACCAAGCTGTACTCGGATTGCCAATTCTACAGCAGTCATTTCTTCAGAAGTTATTTCCCCTGCCTTCTTCCTAATTCTTTGCTTGGAAACAGTTGTCAGTTGATCAGCCATTGCCTTCCCCGAACGACCTTGCAAGGTTACCATTGCTTCACTTGGGTATATTCGAGATACATTACTAGTTATCGGCACAACCTGAACTCGATTAAGATTTCGGTTTGCAGCGTTGTTGCTGACTATGATTGCGGGTCGCTCTTTCTTGATTTCGCTGCCGACTGACAGATCAAAATTAATCCACCACACTTCACCCCTGTTCATTTTTCACTGTCTCCAATCAGAGCCTCCGCCCACGCTAAAGCCTCTGTTTCGCGCTCTTCATCTTCAGCCATGAGCTTGTAGGCCGCATCTAGTTCATCTTTGACAACATGAGGACGTACCAAATCTTCAATAAACTGACTAATAGCCCCCTTCCCGACCACTGCATACAGACCGTTGTATACTTTTTCGTCAATACTGATCGTCAACTTTTTATGCATTTCCACTTTTTTATACGTATACGTATACGTAGAGCATATCACTTTTTTTGAGTAAGATGCTTTCCGTTAAGGTACTCTTTGAATTAAGTTTTTATTGTTAGTTTCTTAGCTAATTTCAGCTAAAATACGGAGCAGCCGACCTAGCTGTAACCCAGTTGTCACCATCAGTTTTTCGAGATATTGAGTATGTTGCGCGTCACCGAAATCAAGCTCCCTCTCGATCATCCAGAAGCTGCCCTGAAAACCGCTATTCTGCTGAAACTGCGTATCCAAGATCCAGAATTAATTAGCTATTCAATTTTTAAGCGTAGCTATGATGCCCGCCGCAAGAGTGAGATCCGCTTGGTCTATATCGTGGAGGTGGAAACCACCAAGGATAAACATTTACTGAAACAATTCCAGAAAGATCCACAGGTGCGGACTACGCCAGATATGAGTTATCGCTCGATAGCTCAAGCTCCCCATAATTTAGAACATCGTCCCCTCGTGATTGGGGCTGGTCCTTGTGGTTTGTTTACAGCTTTGCTGTTGGCACAGATGGGCTTTCGACCAATTATTTTAGAACGAGGCAAGCCAGTACGCGATCGCACCGCCGATACTTTTGGTTTTTGGAAAAAGAGGCTGGAATTCAACCCAGAATCTAATGCTCAGTTCGGTGAAGGCGGGGCGGGGACATTCTCTGATGGCAAGCTCTACAGTCAGGTGAAAGATCCCCAGCATTATGGGCGCAAAGTGTTGACCGAGTTTGTCAAGGCTGGTGCTTCCCCAGAAATTTTGTATATTAATAAACCCCATATTGGAACTTTCAAGCTAGTGGGGATTGTCCAAAACTTTCGCGCTCAGATTGAAGCATTAGGGGGCGAATTTCGCTTTCAGAGCAGGGTGAGGGATCTGGATATTACTGATGGGCAAGTGCGAGGTTTAACTTTAGCCAGCGGGGAATATCTGCGTAGCAATCATGTGGTACTAGCAGTGGGACACAGCGCCCGTGATACTTTTCAAATGTTGTTTGATCGAGGGGTATACATCGAGGCTAAACCCTTCTCGATCGGTTTTCGGATTGAACATCCCCAAACCATGATTGATACTTGTCGATTTGGTGAGCAAGCTGGTCATAAGGTTTTGGGGGCGGCGGATTACAAGCTAGTACATCATTGTCAAAACGGTCGAACAGTCTATAGTTTTTGTATGTGTCCAGGGGGTTTGGTGGTGGCGGCGACCTCGGAAAAGGGGCGAGTGGTAACCAATGGCATGAGCCAATATTCTCGCAATGAACGGAATGCTAATAGTGGAATTGTAGTGGGAATTTCACCGACTGATTATCCTGGGCATCCTTTGGCGGGAATTGCTTTACAGCGACACTTGGAAGAACGAGCTTTTGAGTTGGGCGGTGGTAACTACGAAGCACCAGGGCAATTAGTGGGGGATTTTCTAGCCGAGCGACCTTCCACTGCTTTAGGAACGGTCACCCCTTCTTATACGCCAGGAGTGCATTTAGGCGATTTGAGTTTGAGTTTGCCAGACTATGCGATCGCCGCGATTCGGGAAGCTCTACCAGCTTTTGATCAGCAAATCAAGGGTTTCGCGATGGCTGATGCGGTGTTGACGGGGGTAGAGACGCGGACTTCTTCGCCGATTCGGATTAAGCGCAATGAGTATTATCAGAGCTTGAATACGGTTGGTTTGTATCCAGCGGGAGAGGGGGCGGGTTATGCAGGAGGAATTTTGTCGGCGGGGATTGATGGAATTAGGGTAGCGGAAGCGGTGGCTTTAAGTATTACCAAAAAAAGCTTTTAGTTTTTAGTTTTTAGTTTTTAGCTTTAGAAGATTACTTAAATAAATAGCCAAGAGCTTATAGATAGGGCGAAGCCCTTTACTGAATTGGGTTATGGACTGTCACTAATTTTGTGCCGTCGGGGAAGGTGGCTTCCACTTGAACATCGTGGATCATTTCGGGGATGCCCGTCATAACTTCGTCTCGATGCAAGATAGTTCTGCCATAGCTCATTAGTTCAGCAACGGTTCTTCCTTCTCGCGCGCCTTCGAGAATAGCAGCGGAAATATAGGCGATCGCTTCAGGATAGTTTAATTTTAAGCCTTTATTTTTGCGCCTTTCCGCCAAGAGTCCTACGGTAAAGATTGTTAGCTTATCTTGTTCTTGAGGTGATAGTTGCATGTAATATTTGGTTTGACTCAATCTTAAGATCAAGATTTTAATAATTCTAAAATTCTAAGATTTCTCTAATCAGATACTTGTTTATTTTTATTGCGTTTTTCTTAAGATTAGATAGTAAGTTGAGAATTTTCTTTAAATTGACTTTATATCCCTTCATAATTTCAAGCTCAAAAGTGCTTGAGTAATTGACCTCGATTGCCTGCTAGGTATCATCTAACAGAACATTATACGTCTTAGATGAATTATTCATTTTGTATATTTGCTTGCTTTTTTTTTGGTATTGCAGAGTACAATTTCTTTTCAAGTAGAAATACTGTGAATTATCAGGTAACCTTCGGCTCGTAATTATCTTTAACAACAAGATAATCAAAGTCAGTCAACTAATTAAAAGAATTAATAAATAAAGAAGAGCATGTCACACATAGGAAGACGTAAATTTTTACTCTATGGTTCTACAGGAGTACTAGCAAGCTTACTGTTAAAAGGTTGCGCTAGCGGGGGAGACGGTACAGGAGGGGGCGACCAGGCAGCTACTCCCGATGCTCCTGATGCTGCTGCCGATCCCTGTGCTGCGGGGGCAAAAGATGGTATCAAAGTGGGTATCCTCCATTCATTAAGCGGCACGATGGCGATTAGTGAAACCACCGTAGTCGATGCTGAGATATTGGCGATCGATGAAATTAATGCAGCGGGAGGGGTACTGGGTAAGCAAATTGTACCAGTACAGGAAGATGGTGCTTCAGATTGGCCTACCTTTGCCGAGAAAGCAGCGAAACTAATCGACCAAGATAAAGTAGTGACTGTCTTTGGCTGCTGGACTTCTTCCAGTCGCAAGGCTGTATTGCCCGTGTTTGAGTCAAAAAAACATATGCTTTGGTATCCCGTCCAATACGAAGGACAGGAATGTTCGCAAAATGTTTTCTATACAGGGGCTACCCCCAACCAACAGATTGAACCTGCGGTAGATTGGCTGCTGAAAAACAAGGGTAAAGATTTTTTCTTAGTTGGTTCAGATTATGTATTCCCTCGTACCGCAAATACAATTATCAAAGAGCAATTAGCTGCTCAAGGGGGAAAAGTTTCAGGGGAGGATTATTTGCCTTTAGGAGATACTGAAGTTACCCCGATCATTGCCAAAATCAAAGCTGCTTTACCCAATGGTGGGGTTATCTTTAATAGTCTCAATGGTGACAGTAATGTTTCCTTCTTTAAACAAATGCAGGGAGCAGGATTGACTCCCGATAAGTATCCTGTGATGTCGGTGAGTGTTGCCGAAGAAGAAGTTAAACAAATTGGCCCTGAGTATCTTAAAGGACATTACGCTTCCTGGAATTATTTCCAAACCGTAGAAAGCCCTGCTAACGATAAGTTTGTTAAAGCTTTTAAGGCTAAATACGGTGAAGATCGTGTTACCAACGATCCCATGGAAGCTGCTTACATCATGGTTTATCTTTGGAAACAGGCGGTAGAAAAAGCGGGGACTACAGATCTAGAACCTGTTCGTAAAGCAGCCATCGGTCAAGCTATGGATGCTCCCGAAGGCAAAGTAACCATGCAGGCTAACCATCATATTTCTAAAACGGTACGTATTGGCGAAGTGAGAGAAGATGGTCTATTTGATATTGTTTGGTCTACGGAAGCCCCTCTAGAACCGATTCCTTGGAATCAATTCGTTAAAGAAACTAAAGGCTATGCTTGTGATTGGACTGATCCAGCCAAGGGTGGCAAGTACAAAGAAGCTTAATTACGGATGTTACGTACTCATTGATCTGTGTTGAATAGACTAGGTTTTTAGAAAGCTAATAGCTAATAGTTATTAGCTTTTTTTCAAAAGATGCTTATTGTTTTTAATTAAACACACTCTGAGCTTAGGTAAAATTTTGTGCAAGATCTGCTACAGAAATGGATAGAAAATAACTTTATAAATTTAAAGTTGCTGTGTGCAAATGCGAAGCAGTATCCTAAAACGGCGCAGGTAATCAATTAAGAAGCTTATGGCTTATAGCTTTTAATAAACAGAATATCAACAAAAATAGAGATAAAATGTGTCTACTTTAATCGAAGGCTTGTTTAACGGTATAAGCATTGGTTCAGTATTATTAATTGCTGCTCTTGGTTTAGCGATTGTCTTTGGGCTGATGGGGGTAATTAACCTAGCTCATGGTGAATTGATCATGCTCGGTGCATACAGTACCTTTGTTGTTCAAAACATTTTTAAACTTTTTGGCGATCCTTGGTTTGATTTTTATATTATTGCAGCGATTCCCGTAGCCTTCGTTGTTTCTGCTGCTGTAGGCATAATTTTAGAAAGGGGAGCAATTCGCTTTCTTTACGGACGACCATTAGAAACGCTTTTAGCTACCTGGGGAGTCAGTTTGATTTTGCAGCAGTTTGTGCGCAGTGTTAGCTGGTTACTGGCGATCGCCCTGGGTATTTTCTGCCTCTTGTTTTTTGGGGGGATGCAGTTGGTTAAAAGCCGAGTTGATTGGCAGAGGGTTCAGACTAAAGCGATCGCCTTATTATTACCTTTAGCTGCGGCAATTGCGATCGCTTTTTACTTTTTATTCAGCAAAAATTTGGCTTTATCTACTCCCTGGTTTAGTTCCAGAAACGTTGATGTCACCGCACCTGCTTGGTTACGGGGCGGTACGGATGCCCTAGGGTTTCAAATTCCTTATGCCCGCTTGTTTATTATCGGCTTAACGCTGCTTTGTTTGCTGGGGGTGTACTGGTTTTTGCAGCGTTCTACCTGGGGCTTAAAAATTCGTGCGGTGACCCAAAATCGCACTATGAGTTCTTGTTTGGGGATACCTACTGCTAAAGTTGATGCTCTAACTTTTGCCTTGGGATCGGGATTGGCAGGAATTGCAGGATGTGCCGTTAGTTTACTCGGTTCCGTCGGCCCGAATACGGGACAAAATTATATTATCGATACTTTTATGGTGGTTGTGGTAGGTGGGGTGGGTAATTTATTAGGCGCTATCCTCGCAGCGATGGGAATTGGGATTTTGAACTATCTCATTGGTTCGGGAACTCTGGCGTTGATCTTGACCAATCTTAAAGCCCCTCAATCACTCCTCGATTTCTTTTTCTTTTTTGCCACTAGCAGCATGGCTAAGGTGATGGTGTTTGCCTTAATTATTATTTTCTTACAAATAAAACCTGCGGGACTATTTCCTCAAAAAGGAAGAACGGCAGAACTTTAATAAATTGACCACGAGTAATTAGTAATGAACAGTGAAACTGGTATTCAAACTAAGAAAAGAAAACGCAGAAATCAGGTTATTGAAACTAGTGTAATTATTGCCTTGTTTGTTATTTTGGCAGTGATTTTACCTATAATTATACCTGCCTTTAGATTACGTTTAGTCGGACGGTTTTTATCGTTGGCAATTGTTGCCTTGGGTATCGATTTGATTTGGGGTTATACAGGTCTATTAAGCTTAGGTCACGGAATCTTTTTTGCATTGGGTGGCTATGCTTTGGCAATGCACCTCAATTTGCAAATACCAGTCGGGAAAATACCAGAGTTTTTTACCCTTTATGGAGTAGAAAAATTACCAGCGATATGGCAGCCTTTTCACTCTTTTCCTTTTACAATTTTGGCACTAATTATTATCCCTGGAATTGTGGCAGGATTAATTGGTTACTTGGTATTCCGCAATCGCATTAAAGGGGTTTATTTTTCAATTTTGACTCAGGCTGCTTTATTGGTTTTTTATAACTTTTTTAATGGTCAGCAAAAACTAATCAATGGTACAAATGGTCTAAAAACTGATACTGAAAAGATTTTTGGTGTCTTAGCTAGTTCCCCGAATGCTCAACGGGGTTTTTATATCACTACTGTTATTTTATTAGCTTTGGTTTATCTACTTTGTCGCTGGCTAACTAGCGGACGTTTTGGTAGGTTGCTGATGGCAATTCGGGATGATGAAACCAGAGTAAGATTTTCAGGCTATAACCCCACGGGCTATAAGGTACTGGTGTTCGCTATCTCAGGTGCGATCGCTGGTATTGCAGGGGCATTATATACCGTGCAAACGGGCATTATCAACCCCAGTATCATGCAGGTGGCTTTCTCCATTGAAATGGTAATCTGGGTGGCAGTAGGGGGCAGAGGTACTTTAATTGGGGCTATTTTGGGGACGATGTTGGTTCGTCTCGCTCAAACATTTTTGAGTGAGAGTTTTCCCGAAATCTGGTTGTTTTTTCAGGGGGCGTTATTCCTCATCGTGGTGACAGTATTACCCGATGGCATAATTGGTTGGTTGAAAGACTATGGTAGTCCCAAATTGCGATCGCTTTTCGGACGAGATCAATCCTTGGTTACTTATCCTAGCTTGGTAGAAGATCCCGAAGTGCAGCAGGAAAGAGATGAAATCGGCGATAGAAGATAGCAAGTAGTAATAGCAATCAGTAAGAGGTTTTGGGGATGGATATTAGAGGATGAGTAAGATATTAGAAATTGAGAATTTAACTGTTAGTTTTGGTGGTTTTAAGGCACTTAATAACTTAAACTTTAGTCTCGATTCAGGGGAACTGAGGGTTATTATTGGCCCTAATGGTGCAGGCAAAACCACTTTTCTAGATGTAATTACAGGAAAAGTGCAGCCAACTAAAGGAAGGGTTATTTTTAAAGGCAAAGATCTCAAAAAAATACCAGAATATAAAATATCCCGTATGGGTATTGGTCGTAAATTTCAAACCCCTAGAGTATATTTGAATTTAACCGCTAAAGAAAATTTAGACTTAGTTTGCAACCGCAACAAAAACGTTTTGCCAACTTTATTTGGTCAGTCTGACAACAATGAAAAGCGAACTGTTGCGGGGTTATTAGAAACAATTGGTTTAGATAAACGAGCTAATCTTTTAGCAAATTTACTATCTCATGGTGAAAAGCAGCGACTAGAAATTGGCATGCTGGTGGCACAATCTCCAGACTTGTTGTTAGTAGATGAACCCGCAGCAGGATTAACCGATGAGGAAACAGAAAACGTTGGGGCGTTGTTACTTTCTTTAGCGGAGAGTCATTCCATTATTGCGATCGAACACGATATGGAATTTGTCCGTCAAATTGCCAATGATAAGGTGACAGTATTGCATCAAGGGGCATTACTTTGTGAAGGAAAAATGGACGAAGTACAAAACGACCCTAGAGTGATCGAGGTTTATCTAGGAGAAACGCCCGACGGTAGTTAGCAGTGATAAGTAAATATAATAAAACAAAATCAGTGTTAACTAAATGATCATCAATGAAAATCGAACATTTTGAGGACACAAGGCTTTATTATCAGACAGTTAAAGATTATTTGTTACAACAAGAAGCTGCACATTGTTTGATGTTGGGTTTGTGTTCTTCAGAAAGTCGATTGGAGCAACCTTATTTGACAGTAGCGACTCAAGACGAGTTGATATGCAGTACTGCCATGAGAACCCCACCTCAGCAGCTAATTTTGTCCAAATCTAGCTCCGAAGCAGCGATTAGAGCGATCGCTTTAGATATAGCAACCAACAACATGTCTTTACCAGGTTTAATATCGCTAAAATCAGAAGCCATCACTTTTGCTCAACTGTGGCAATCCCTAACGGGGCAATCTTATCGTTTAAATAGAGCGCAGCGTATTTATCAGTTAGAAACCGTCAAGGCAATTGATTATGCTGATGGTCATTTGCGTCTGGCAACACAAAGCGATCGCTCTTTACTAGTCAATTGGATTAAAGCTTTTGAAGTCGAAGCACTAGGAGAACAAAAAACCGAACAAGATTATCAAAATTGGTGCGATCTGCGTATACGCAAAAATAGTCTATACGTTTGGCATCATAATTTCCCCGTATCAATGGCTGGGTTTAGTGGCTCGACTCCCAATGGCATCAGAATTAATCCTGTTTATACTCCTCCACAATATCGCCATCAAGGTTATGCAAGTTCTTGTGTAGCTGCTTTAAGTCAAACCTTATTAGATCGGGGAAATAAATACTGTTTTTTGTTTACGGATCTAGCTAATCCTACGTCTAATAGCATTTATCAAAAAATTGGCTATCAGCCAGTGTGGGATGTCGATAGTTACTTATTCAATTAGGATTCATCAAAACTAAAAAAATGACCCAAACAACTATAAGCAATCAACCAGCAATAGATTTAATGCTGAGGATATCTGACTTAAATGTTTACTATGGCGAAAGTCATATTTTGCGTAATGTAGATCTCAGTGTTCCCCCTGGACAAATGGTATGTTTAATCGGCCGCAATGGAGTAGGTAAAACAACGCTGTTAAAGACGATCATGGGTTTGCTACCGCCTCGTACGGGAGAGATTTTTTTAGGCGATCGCTCAATAACCAAATTAACCCCAGATCGCCGAGCAAAGTTAGGTATTGGCTATGTTCCCCAAGGAAGAGAAATTATTCCCAGGGTATCAGTTAAAGATAATCTGCTCTTGGGTTTAGAGGCTAAACCTGAAGGTAGAAAAGGCAATGAATCTATTCCTGAAGAGATCTTTGAGCTATTTCCTGTGCTGAAAACTATGCTGTCGCGCATGGGGGGAGATTTAAGTGGCGGACAACAGCAACAACTGGCGATCGCTCGTGCCTTGATGGGCAAACCTCGTTTATTGGTGTTAGATGAACCTACCGAAGGGATACAGCCTTCGATTATTCTGGAAATTGAAGCAGCGGTTAAAGGTATTATTGCTGCTACGGGTATTTCTGTTTTATTGGTGGAGCAGCACCTTCACTTTGTTCGTCAAGCAGATCGCTACTATGCGATGCAAAAAGGCGGTATCGTGGCATCTGGCACCACAGAGGAATTAAGCAGAGAAGTAATTCAGCAGTTCCTGGCAGTTTAAAGAGGAAAAGAAAAGTTTATTGATAATAAAAATCAATTAGAATATATATCTGTTGCGTCGATATTTATGCCATATTTAAGCTCATGGTCACAGTACAGCCCCTAGTTTCTGAATTTACCATTGTGGGCAGGTTAGAAAATTTTTTGGTCGGTTCCAAAGGTCGAGTTAAATCCCTCTCTATCTCTACTTCAGAAGCCGACTATACAATGGAAGTGGCTAAGGAACAGGGGAATTTTCTGAGTACCTATCTCAAACCTGGCTGCCATTTAAAAGTAGCGGGGATGCAAAAAAACAAGCTACATCAAGGAAATATTGACTATAAAGCCTACACCATAGAATTGTTGCCAGAACCAGCTAGCTCTAGCAATACCGAAATAAAACCTCGCAAATCAAAAGCCCAAATCCTAGTTTGTCAAGGTTCAAGCTGCTGGAAAAAAGGAGGCAGAGCCACCTATGAATTGTTAAAAGCTGAATTACAAGCAAAAGGGATGACAGAGGAAGTAGAAATTAAAACCACTGGTTGCTGGAAACAATGCCAACAAGCTCCGAATGTCATGATGCCCAATAATTTAGCCATCTAAAATTCCACCACTACAGGAGCATGATCGCTGGGTTTTTCTAGCTTTCTGGGTTCCACATCAATCCAGCACTTAACAGCTTGTTGATAGAGCTTCTCCGTTAGATATTGATGGTCGATGCGCCATCCGCGATTACGGGAAAACCCTCCAGAGCGATAATCCCACCAGCTATAGTGTTCTGGCTCATCGGTAAACTTACGAAAAGCATCCTGAAAACCTAAAGCTAATATCTGGTTCAAAGCCGCTCTCTCCATCGGGGAAGCCATGATGTGTTGTTCCCTTGCTTTATTAGTGTAAATATCCTTATCTTCTAAGGCAATATTAAAGTCTCCACAAACACAGATTTCTGGTGCTTGAGTTTGTAGCTTTTGGAGATATTGCCCCAGCATCTTGAGCCATGTCAGTTTATATTCATATTTATCACTAGAGATCGCCGAGCCATTAGGCACATAAAGATTAACGATCCGCACCCCATCAGCAATGCCACTAATGACCCGTTTTTGCGCGTCGAGTTCCCCTACTTCTTCCATTATGGGACTAAAACCACAGCTAACGTCTGTGAGAGGATTTAAACTAAAAAGAGCTACACCGTTGTAGGACTTCTGACCTGAAATATATATGTTGTAACCCAAGTCTTCAAAAGGCGATCGCGGAAAATCATGGTCTTGAACCTTGGTTTCCTGGAGACAAAGCACATCTACTTGATGTTGCTGTAGCCAATCGGTAACAATTTGCAGGCGAGTCCGAATTGAATTAACGTTCCAAGTAGCTACTTTCAATTGATCAAATCCTAGTGGTTAACAATTAAACAAATTATCATTATCCAATGAAATCTGAATCATCAACCCTTGATGTTTTTGTTTATGGCACTCTTAAACCTGGAGAAGCTAATTTTTCTGCCTACTGCGAGGGGAAAGTAATTGCTCAAACTCCTGCTTATACCTGGGGTGAATTATACGCTTTACCTGTGGGCTATCCAGCCATGACGGAGGGAAAAAACCAGGTTCAGGGAATGCTTTTATCCTTTAGAGATCGCCAGATCTTAGCCAGTTTAGATGTATTAGAAGGCTATCAACCCCATCGGTTAGCAGAACTCAATGAATATTACCGTACCTCTGTTCCAGTGTATGCTCTTGGCGATCGCTTGATTTGTCATGCCTGGGCATACTATATGACTTCAGCCAAAGTAAAACAGTATCAAGGTATTCAGCTAACTTCAGCAAGTTGGACTGGCAAAGGGACTTTAAAAGAGCTTTAGTTTAAAATGGCGACTAGTACCGCTGCGCGTAAGTCAGAAGTTAGAAGTCAGAAGTCAGAAGTATTTAACTGTAAAGCTTTGACGATTTACAAAAAGTGACCTCATTTACGTCCACGTCTACTAGCTAAAAGCCAATAACTACGAAAGCTAAACTGGATCATGCTCACCACCCTTCTTGTTCTTGTCTATGTCTAACCTGAAAGAATTACCCAAACCCAATGCTGAGATCAACGATTATGAGTGGGGAATTACGCCAACTTCCGTTAAATCAACCATCAATCAGCTACAACTACAGCTACAGCAAACCCAGCGGCATTTAGACAATTCACAGCAAGAAAATCAGTGGTTACGTCATCAGCTTGAAATCACCCTAGACAAGCCCAATCGCCCCCATGTACCTCCTTTGCCAGAAGTCATGCTGTGGACGGCTATTGGGGTAATCTTGACCGCTGCTGGCACTTTTATTCCTGCCTCTAGTTTTGCTGCACCTTGGTCATGGTGGGGGAGTGGATTTGGGGTACAAACCTTGGGAGTCAGTTATCAGGCGGGGGCTGTCTTATTGACTGCTTGCTTAGGGGGCAAAAATGCGGCGATGTTCTCCCAAATTATCTATATTTTGTTAGGTCTTTTGGGGCTACCAATCTTCGATCGCGGTGGTGGTTCGATTTATCTCCAACAACCCCACTTTGGTTATCTGATTGGCTTTGTGGTCGGTGCTTGGCTTTGTGGTTGGCTGGCGTTTCAGAGTCTGGCTAAGTTTGCGACTTTGGTAGCTAGCTCGATGGTGGGGTTGTTCACTATTCACCTAGTGGGGATTACTTACCTGACAATCATGTATTTTGTTACTGGTTTGGGGGCAGAAATCGATTCTTTGACCCAGGCGATCGCCATTTATTCGCTTCAGCCTCTTCCAGGACAAATAGCTGTGGTCTGTGCCACCAGTTTAATTGCTTTTGTGATGCGGAAAATTATGTTTACTTAAACGTAGCTATTAGCTATTAGCTTTTTAACTGTCGAGATCACTGACATTATTGATTTAGCTTTCCATACTGACATTAGACCCCCTAAGTAAAGTCGATTAAAGTACCTGGAAGTTATTTATGATTAGTCTAATTGTGGTATGTGCCTTGGCTTTTGGTGGCGGGGCAATTTTGGGGAAGAATCTGGCGCTCAAAGGAATTACCTCCGATAATGCCCTTAAGAATTTTCAAAAACCCTTGTTGTGGTTGCTGTTTACCGTCGTACCCTTGTTGGGTGGTTTAATTGCGATCGATAAGTTTAATCTTGCTCCCTTGCTGCCTAAGATCTTGCCCCCAAGACTCTTGATTTATCTCGCGGGTTACTTCAATGAAATTATTGTTGGCTTGGGTTGTTTTTTCTTAGGGTTGCTGTTCTTACTAGAATTATCAGCAAAACGTTCTCAACTAAAGATTCTACAATTGTTGCTAGGGATGGGGGCGATCGCCTTTGCCCTGAGCATTTTGCTATTTATGTTACGACCTGTACAGGATTTAGTTGCTGAACCTAAAATTATTAATGGGATTGTGATGCAGACAACTCCCTATACCTGCGCCCCTTCTACTATTGCCACCCTGGCTAGATATACCAAAAAACAGCCTAATTTTACCGAAAAAGCTGCGATCGCCTTAACTAACACCAACCGCTTTGGCACTACTACCCTCGCAGAAATTAGAGCCTTAAAAAAGCTAGGTCTGAATCCTCAATATCGACACAATTTAACCGTTGATGATCTGATTAGCTTGGGACACCCTGCTCTTATGCACGTCAAGGAAAAAAATAAAACAGGCAAAGGATTAAGATTTTCCCATGCTGTGGCTTACCTCGCGGCAGATCCCGCCAAAAAGTTAGTTTTAATCGGCAACCCTCTTTATGGTCTACAAATCAAAGCTTTTGATGAGCTTGATCAGTACTGGTTTGGCGAGGCAATAACGGTGAGTAGGAGTTCGGAAAGTTCATGATTAAAAGAGAATATAGTCGAAGAACTAGTTTAAATAGCCCTTGAAAAGGGTAGTATTTCTGAAACTATAATTACTGGCTCAGTAATACTACAGTGTTTAAAGCTTTATCTTTTTGGTTTGGACTTTCTCTTTGCACCCTTGGCTATCTCGGCACCACCAATAATCCTGCCTTCGCTCAAGTTACCTCTGATGGGACTGTCAACACGCAAGTTAACACCGATGGCAATACTGCCGAAATTACCGAGGGAGAAACTAGAGGGGATAATCTATTTCATAGCTTTGAGGATTTTTCCGTTAAGACAGGAAATGAAGCTTTTTTCAATAATGCGGATAGTATCTCTAACATCTTCAGCCGAGTTACAGGAGGTAATGTTTCGGATATCGATGGGGCGATTCGCGCTAATGGGAGTGCCAGCTTATTCCTGATCAACCCCGCTGGAATTGTCTTTGGGGAAAACGCCAGTTTAAATATTGGTGGTTCATTTTATGGCAGTAGTGCCAGTAGTATTTTGTTTGAGGACGGGGAGTTTAGTGCAGCAGATTTAGAGAATCCGCCTTTGTTAACGATTAATGCACCCATCGGGTTAGGCTTTCGTGATCAACCTGGTGATATTGTGAATCGTTCCAATTTTGGTTTAACTTCCAGAGTGATTGATGAAACTATCAACCCTGCTTTTGCAGGAGCAGAATTCACTATTTTAGAATCTGAGGGTTTGGTCGTTAATTCTAGTAAAACTATTGCTTTAGTTGGTGGTAATGTACTTTTGGAAAATGCAGCAGGCATTACTGCACCAGGAGGCAGAGTTGAGTTGGGAGGATTATCTCAAGCGGGGGAAGTTCTGATTAATGAGAATGGTAGCCTCACTTTTCCTCAAGGAATATCAAGAGGGGATGTAACGTTAAGAGAACAATCTAGAGTTAAAGCTGCTGCTGATGGAGGCGGTTTTATCAATGTTAATGCTAGAAACCTCGAATTATCAGGTTTGAGTGAATTATATACAGGTATAGCCGAAGATTCAGGTGCGCCTGATGCCCAAGGAGGGGACATTACTATTAATGCTACGGATTCAGTTCAATTAATAGGAAGTGGTGGAACAGAAGATAACCCTTACTTATTTGAAGGCAACGATTACGATACAGGAATTCGTAACTTTGTCGGATTAAAACCTAATAGTTTAGAAGATCCAAACTTAGGAAGAAATCCCAAACCAAATAGTACAGCAATAGGAAATTCAGGGTCAATCAATATCAATACTGATTTACTCCAAATTAGCGATCGCGCTGCCGTTGTTGCCAAAACATATGGACAAGGTGACACAGGCAATATAACAATCCTTGCTGACAATATACAGCTTGATGGAGGCGATTTTTTAAATCAAGTTAGAAAAGGAGCAATAGGAGATGCAGGAGATATTAATCTTCAGGCTAAATCACTATCGGGCGAAAATTTGACTTTTATCATTTCTAATACTGAAGGAAAAGGAGATGCAGGTAATATTACAATTGATGCTCCAGAAAAAGTTATCTTAGATGGCACTAACGATAATAATAGCTTTGGTACAACACAAATCAATATACAGGTAGGAAATAATGCAGAAGGAAACGGTGGTAATTTAGACATTAATACGAACAAGTTTGCTCTTGTTGGTGGCACTTTTATTTTTGCTGACACCAGTGGTAAGGGAGATGCAGGTAATATTGTGATTAATGCCCAAGAGCAAATAACTCTTGAGGGTACAAATGAAACATATAGTGAAATATATAATACTGTTGGAGAAAAAGCTCAAGGAAATGCAGGGGACATCACCCTTAATACTCAAAATTTAAATATCGCAAATGGTTCTATTTTCTCCTTCACCAATGGAAAAGGAGATGCAGGGAATATTACGCTTAATGCTCCAGAGACAGTTTTTTTGAATGGTAGCAATGATAATTTAAATGTTGGCATAACTCAGGTAAACGTTCAAGTACAACCAAATGGTGAGGGCAACGCAGGTAGACTTGAAATTAATACAGATAATTTTTCACTTCTTGGGGGTGCATCAATTCTGGCTGATACAAGTGGCAAGGGAAGCGCAGGAAATGTCGTAATTAATGCTCAAGAAGAAATAACTCTTGAAGGCATAAATGAGAGAGAGAGAGGAATATTTAATGTTTCTGCTAGCGGTAATGGCGGAAATATCAATCTAAATAGCAAACTATTAACTTTGCGTGATAGTGGCAAGATATCAACTACTGCTGGATTGCAAAATACATCAGGAAACGGAGGTAACATTAATATTGATTCTCAATTTATTATTGCTTTCCCGAATAGTAATAATGATATTACTGCTAATGCTTTCAATGGCAATGGAGGTAACATAACGATTACGACAGAAGGAATTTTTGGGATACAAGAAAGAGAATTAAATTCGCAAACTAACGATATCAATGCTAGTTCTGAATTTAATTTAGATGGCACGATTAACATTAACACTTCTCGAATTGATCCGCTCCAGGGTGCAACAGAATTACCCAGTAATGTAGTCGAAGCAACGCAAACTGCTGAACAAACTTGTTCTGCTGATCGAGATGGGAAGGTAAATAATGGTTTAGCGATCGCAGGTAGAGGCGGAGTTACACCCCCACCAGATGCTCCCTTAAACTCTGAAAATATCAATAATGAAAACCCTGCTCAAGCTAGCATTCCTGAACCGATAGAAACTGCTCAGGGAAAAATACAACCAGCCAGAGGTATTAAATTTACCAAAGATGGTCGAATAATTTTAACCGCATATCCCACTGACAATGCAGGGGAGAGGATTCCTGAAGTAAAAAATAATTGTGGTCAAATATAGGCGACTTTTGATGTTAGCAAAAGCGATCGCTTATTCTATTTACTGAGGTTGTTTGTGCGATCGCGATTTCATTTAGGCAAGAAGCCAAGGTAAATAATGGTTTAGCGATCGCTGATAATGAAATTTTCTTACCAAATACAGTCAAAAGACGGGACTAATTAGGGAAAATCCAGAAGTGGCTCAGAAGTAGCATTGAGATTCTGGTGTTACAAAAACTGTAACGCTCTCCTATTTTTAAATCAGAGCAGACATACTAGAAGCGTCGAATTTTTATGTCTTAAGTCAATGTTATTTCAAGATGCTCGCCTAACTCAAATTATCTTTTTGAGTTTGTTCTTATGGTTGGGAGTCAGTACTAGGGATTGGACTATCCAACCGAATTTAGTGCTGACCCTCATAGCTAGCTGTCTGGGGACTCAGTGGTTGCTATCATCGATGATGGAATATAGTAAAAGCGATCGCTTGGACAATCTTAAGTCCATTTTAACTAGTTCCAATGTATTGACATCTCTGCGAAGTGCTTTAATTACCTCCTTGGGATTGTGTCTCCTGCTGCGGAGTAATAGCTATCAAACGATGATGCTAGCTAGTTTTCTGGCTATCTCTAGTAAATTTCTGTTTTGTCATCACCAAAAGCACTTCTTTAATCCCGCTAACTTTGGCATTATTGCTGCCCTTACTCTCTCTAATGATGCTTGGGTATCCCCTGGACAATGGGGGACAGACGGGTGGTATCTGTTGCTGTTTCTGGGCTTAGGGGGGGTGGTCTTAAAACAAGTTGGTCGCTGGGATACGTCTATTGCTTTTCTGCTGTCCTACGGAGGCTTAACGGCTGTTCGTAACTTATGGCTGGGATGGAGTTGGGACGTTTGGCAACATCAATTTATGAGTGGTAGTTTGCTGTTGTTTGCCTTGTTTATGATGACAGATCCGCGATCAATTCCCAATTCCCAGACAGGGAGGTTGTTTTGGAGTATGGCGATCGCTCTCACTACTTTTATTCTGCAATATTATTTTTATCTCCCCACGGCGGTTTTTTGGTCGCTATTTATTATTTCTCCCCTGACGGTGGCAATAGATCTAATTTGGTCAGCACCAAGATTTCATTGGCTGATGTTACGTACTAATTGATTTGTGAAGATTGGGGAAAGGGGAAAAGGGAAAGGGGAAAAGGGAAACAAATTAATCTTTTATTGTTTTGCTTAACGCCAATGATCGGTTAAAAATGACCAGTCAACTTACAGCCGTTTTCAGTTGAATAAACACCGTTGTTAATTAGTCTGTTCGTAGCTTCTAGCAATCGAATCATTGTTTATCACGGATATATCGAAGTGTATCCCTAAAGGGACACCTTCGGATATGGTCTACTCATATGAAAAGCGCTGTAATTAATCGGCATTAACCACTTTGCGTCTTTGCGTCTTTGCGCGAAATAAAAGCGAAATAAAATCACTGCTCAGAAAGCGACCTAGTATAATTATGAAAATCTTCCGAGTATTATTGTCCTGCATCGTGACAGGTGCAATCTTGATCTTTGGTATTAAACCCGCCTTGGCGTTCTGTGGCTTCTATGTGGCAACAGCAGATAGCAGTCTTTATAACCAAGCATCCCAGGTAATTATTGCCAGAGATAAAGATCGCACTGTTTTAACTATGTCTAATGATTATCAAGGTGAAGTGAAAGACTTTGCGATGGTTGTCCCTGTCCCCGTAATTTTGACGGAAAAACAGGTGCATGTTGGGGAATCAAAAATCCTGACTAGATTAGATGGATTTAGTGCGCCTCGGTTAGTGGAATACTTTGATGAAGATCCTTGTAACCCCATTGTATATGAAAGCTTGGATCAGATGATGCGCTTAACAGCACCAGCACCTCAATCATCTGTTGCCAAAAGAGCCGAAGCTGATTTGGGAGTTACTATCGAAGAACAGTTTAGCGTTGGGGAATATGACATCTTAATCCTCAGTGCTAAAGAATCTGATGGGTTAGAAACCTGGCTGATCCAGAACAATTACAAGATTCCCAAGGGGGCTAAAGAATTACTCCAACCCTATATCAAACAAAATCTGAAGTTCTTTGTGGCGAAAGTCAACCTAGAAGAATTTGATAGCAGTGGTTTCGAGAAGTTAAGACCAATTTCGATCGCCTTTGAATCTCCTAAGTTTGTGCTACCTATTCGCTTAGGGATGATGAATGCTAACGGTGATCAGGATTTACTTGTCTATTTGTTATCTCCTAATGGACAGGTGCAACTGACTAACTACCGCACCGTAAAAGTTCCTTCTGATAGCGAAGTCCCTGAATTTGTGAAAGAAGATTTTAAAGACTTTTATACCGCTATGTTCCAAAATAGCTACCAACGGGAAAACAAACAGGTAGCCTTCCTAGAATACGCCTGGGATATGAGTAGTTGTGATCCTTGTTCCGCTGAACCCTTAAACCAGCAGGAACTAAAAGAGGCGGGAGTTTTTTGGTTAGATCAGCAAGATCCGAATAATTCATGGGGTGGTAATAGTAATGTCTTTATTACCCGTCTCCATGTTCGTTATAGCCGTGATAAGTTTCCTGAAGATCTGAAGTTTCAATCAACCAGCGATCGCACTAATTTCCAAGGCAGATACGTCATTCGTCATCCTTTTAAAGGCAATTTGAGTTGTCAGGCAGGCAAACAATATCAAAAGTCCTTGAAGGAGAGACAAGCAACGGAAGCTAAAACCCTAGCAAATCTTACTGGTTGGAATATTAATGATATTCGCGATCGCCTTAAGTTAGTCGAAGCCGAACCAATCCAATGGTGGGATAGTCTCTGGAAATGAGTAAAATGAGATAGAGAATCCTGAGTTTGCCGCTGATGCTAGCAGCAGCTCACGAAAGTAATTTTGTGCCTCAATTGCTAGAACTAATTGTGCCAAAAACATTACTGATGCTAGATAGAGGGTTCTTGAAGCAGTCCTAAAGGATATATCGAAGTGTATCCCTTTAGGGACACCTTCGGATATCGCTCATGGGGCTTGCGCCGCTTAGTTGGGTGGAAAGCCAAGGCGCGTTTTTTGTATGAAGATTCACACAAAAAAGCCGCCGTCCCAAGACCGCGGACGCGGAGCTTATGCCCTAAAGGATTCCCTTCGGTCACGAAGCGGTATGCTAAAGCACTAGCTGCGCGTCGCCCTTTAGGGAATCCTTTAGGGCTGCTTCGCTTTTGGAACTATAGCTTTTTTGAGCAAGTGGTTTTAGCTCAATCAGAATTTATAATCGCATCTTGGTAATCCTCCGTCTTTTCTTGTTATTGATAATCCGCAGATTTTTGTATATCTTCACACGCTTGATCGTATTGCCCTAGTTTTTTGTAGCTAATACCCCGATTGTAGTAAGCATCTGCATGTTCAGGATTAAGACGAATTGCTTCTGTGTAGTCGGCGATCGCTCTATCGTATTCTTCTAGTCTGATAGTTTCCTGGGGTATCGAGTACGTGCCAACAAGTGATAACTGTATAGGTATTTCCCTGATGTTCGATAATTGTTCCTGTACCTGATTCCTCTCCATCAATTTGGACGGTAAATTCTTTCGCTTTGGCTGCAATTTCCGAACTTTCTAAAGCTATTACAGATTGAGATGGCAAAATAATCCCAGGAACAAGGCTAATAATCGAAGCAAAGGGGAAAAATCGATTCACAGTCAGCAATTTGGGTGATGATTATCTAAAATAATACAGAAAAACACCCTCAAAACAAACTAGACCTCTTGCATGAATAAAAGATTAATCAGTTTTCCCTTTTCCCTTTCCTCTTTTACCTCCTGGACAGCTAGTTCATTATGATTCGTGCAAGAAGGAAGTCTACTATACATCGATAAATCTATTAGAGCGTCAATTGATTGGAATGACTACAGTTGTTACGGTTTAAGTGAAGGTGGTGCAGCCTAAATAATTCAATTAAAGTTTAAGAATTTCCGTATAACGGATTAATACAGAAAAACATGTGAAATTATTTTAGGTAATATAACCAATTATATAGAATAAAGCCCTACTAGGCAGTGAAATATGCACAAGTACAAGCAATTGATTTCTTTGGGAATTGTATTTTTAGGTTCTATGAATTTCTTGAATGTTGCTCAGGCGCAGGATCCATCTTTCTATCCCCTTTGGGATGCAAATTGGAGGGAAATCGATAGAATAGAGAGGGAAAGAATGTATGGGGAGGAGTCTTCAGAGGGAAGAAGCGACGATCCAGTACAGGGCGCAATCTCTTGGTCTGATAGTACAGGAAGGTATGGTTGGGTATCGGGATATGATGACTACTATGCTGCTGCAAAGGCTGCTGTTCAGGAATGCGGAATCTCTGATTGTGACAGAGAGGTGTTTAGCGGTTTTGGTGCCTTAGCACGGGAAAGTGACAACACATGGACTTTTGTGAGGGCACAGACTCAAGAAGAAGCAGCGGAGGATGCTTTAGAAAGCTGCGAAGTACACATTGTTACTACATACGATACTTGTGAAGTTCTTCTGATTGTCGGTGCAGAAGAAGGGACAATTTTTCAGAAATGAGCTTACAACGGCGGCTTTTGAACTACAATAAACAGTATGGCGAGCGCTTTGAATTATGAATTAGATTTTTACGAGAAGAGAAGAGTTTTTATTATAAAATCCTCGATCAAAGACACATCCGCTTATACAGTTTATAATTAGTTAATTGAAGTGAAAGATGCGGATTTTATTCTAATCTTCGTAGTTTATTAATCGCATCTTAGTAATCCTCCGTCTTTTCTTGTTATTGATAATCCGCAGATTTTTGTATATCTTCACGCGCTTGATCGTATTGCCCTAGTTTTTTGTAGCTAATACCCCGATTGTAGTAAGCATCTGCATGTTCAGGATTAAGACGGATGGCTTCTGTGTAGTCGGCGATCGCTTGATCATATTCTTTTAGTTGGTGGTAGCTAATACCCCGATTGTAGTAAGCATCTGCATATTCAGGATTGAGACGGATGGCTTCTGTGTAGTCGGCGATCGCTTGATCATATTCCCCCAAAGCATTGTAGCTAAAACCCCGATTGATGTATGCTTTTGCCTCTTTAGGATTGAGACGGATGGCTTCATTAGAATCGGCGATCGCTTTGCCATATTCTCCCAGAGAGCTGTAGCTACTACTCCGATTGACGTAGGCTAGTGCATATTGAGAATCCAGGCGGATGGCTTGATTCAAATCGGCGATCGCTTGGTTATATTCTCCTAGAGAATTGTAGCTATAACCTCGATTGTTGTAAGCATATACATATTGGGGATCCAGGCGGATGGCTTCATTATAATTGGCGATCGCTTTATCATGTTCTTTTTGCTCGCCATAAGCATATCCCCGATGAAGGAAAAAAGTAGGATTATTAGGATTACGTTTGAGGACAGCATCAAAATCTTGAATTGATTGGGGAAAATCATTTAACCAAAAATAAGCCTCTGCTCTTCCCGCTAAAGCATCGAGATCGTTAGAATTAGTAGCCAAAGCTTGACTGAATTCATTAACAGCACCTTGATAATCCTTTGCTTTTAATTTCCGTTTACCCACACTCACAAAATCTTGAGGTGGGGTAATATTTGTGGGAACAACTAAATCACTGCGGGTTGCCAGGTAAAACTGCAAAGGAATCCCTGCACCATATACCTTGGTTGTATTGGCATCAGAAATAAATTTGCCATTAATACCAATTAAACTACCATTCACATCAAAGATCCCGCCTCCCGAACCTCCAGGGGTGGAAGGATTATCATGGATGATAGTGTAACCTTTTTCTCCTTTGGCTAATTGACTAACCACATCTGCATTCAAGAAAATATACGCCCGTTCAGGAATACCAGGAATCGGATCTGGATAACCGACTACATAAGTACTCGTTCCTGGAATAATTGCCTGAGAATTTCCTAATTTAGCAGTTGGGTAAGCTTGGTTACTGGTAAATTCAATTACTGCCAGATCTGCATTAGGCAGATTTTTAATTCCCGTTCCTTGATATTGTTGCCCGTCGGGAGTAATAATCTGATAGTTTCCTGGGGTATCGAGTACGTGCCAACAAGTGATAACTGCATAGGTATTTCCCTGATGTTCGATAATTGTTCCTGTACCTGATTCCTCTCCATCAATTTGGACGGTAAATTCTTTCGCTTTGGCTGCAATTTCAGAACTTTCTAAAGCTATTACAGATTGAGATGGCAAAATAATCCCAGGAACAAGGCTAATAATCAAAGCGAAGGGAAAAAATCGATTCACAGTCAGCAATTTGGGTGATGATTATCTAAAAATAATACAGCAAAACAACTGCAAACCTTTTTTAATACAACAATAGCCGATTGAGCGCAATGGCAATCTGCGGAAAAGCCAGGGGTGAAACTGTTCCTGCTTTATACTCAACAATTTGAGCATAATTACTAGCTTGAGGTTGGGTATGAACTACGAGTTGGTTATTCTTTAAATCGATTACCCAATATTCAGGAATGCCATTACGGGCATAGGTAATCGTTTTTTGTTCTAAGTCTTTAGCCAAGGTTTCGTTAGACACTTCTATCAGCCAATAAATATTCTCTGGATAGGGGTGATGAGTATCGTAAATACTTTCTGGTAAACGGACGATAGCAATATCTGGTTCGGGTTCGGAATTATCCACAGTAATGGGATGAGATTCATATACTTCTGCTAGTCCGTCCAACAATTTCCTTAAGTATTTAACAACCCTATGATTGGTGTTGCGGTGAGGTATTCCCTCTGGACTCATCTCAATTATTTCTCCTTCTAACAATTCAACTCTTTGCCCCGCTAATACTCCTGAATTAACTAAATCGTGCCATGCTTCGAGTGACCATTTATAGGTAGTGAGAGTCATTTTAGGTTCAGAATATTAATTACTAATCAGGCGATCGCTATTTTCTGATTCTAAGATTAATTTTTCTAATACTTCAAGATCGTAGTATGTACGCCCATCTACATAGTTTTCTAATTTACCTTCCTTACCATTAACTTCAATTACTCTGCCACTAGCTAAACCTCTAGTATCCAAAAGCATTCTCGCAGCTTCGATCGGATCGCTATCTGGAGGTAGAGTAAGCAGTACATTCTCAGGATTACAAGACTCGTTTTCCTGAACAGTGGCGCAAAGCACTGGTTCCTGATTAACTTCACCTGTTCCAAGCTTGCGCAAAATACCATTGTCATAAAACCTTTGAAATCGCTGGGCTATTTCTTGACAACGATCTGGGATAGACCATCCTTGAGAAACATCTCTCGTGATCTTCAACAACCCAATGCTACCGCGTTCGGTTCGCGAATAAATACCATAAACACCATTAACTGCTTGACAAGAATACTTATCACTTAATGCTGCAACGACTGAAGCTACATTTAAGGTAGTAGTGGAAATAGCGATACCAGCAATAATTTTAATCAGTAACTTGATTTTCATCTTAAAGGGTAAAATTTAGTTAATTTAAAGCTATTCAAGAGCTTTGAACTGTCAATGAGTTTAAGTAATGAGGCTGTAATTAATAACAGTATAATATCCTACCCAAATCTACAAAAATTCATAATTTTCGGTTTTGATTAAGAAAAATTGAATGTTTAGTAGTTAACAATAAAACAAATTAAGAATTAATGGTGTCTTGGTGGTCATATATACCGTCCGTATTACAATAACTTCAATCAATTGAAAGCGATTTGAACCTGGATTTATCTTGCTTGCTCCTGATGAGAATAATCAAGATAACTTTAGGGAAAGAGTGAAAGTTTACATAGAAAACTTATCCAAGCCTTTATCGATTAATGAATATACAGAACAAGCTCTCAGGGAAATTAAAAAATCCAATACTATTATTGAACAACCACAAGACATTTCTTTTGCCAATCGAGAAGGTAGAAAAATTATTTATACTGGGCAAGATGGGATGAAGCGGATGGAAGTTTGGACAATCAAAAATCAAAAAGCTTATATTGCAACTTACACGGCAGAACCTGATAAGTTTGACAAGTTTGGCAAACAAGCAGAAAAGATTATTGAATCGATAAGGATTAAGATTTAGTCATTTTTACTGACCTGAATCAACGTTAATCAATAAATTGAGTAAGATTTGAGCATGAGAATTAAGTACAAAACACAACATTATCTTAGACTTAGTATAAAGGACACTATTACAGCTTGATTGTTGTTCCTTATTTACTTACGATACTATAGCCAGAGAACGCAACTATGAGCGCCACTATATCGATCGCTACATAGGCATTTTAGTGTCATTTAAGTCAAGTTTAGTTAGGAAAAGTTTATGAAAATTTTAGTGGTCGAAGACGATGAGCGGATTAGTGATGCGATCGTCGAGTATCTCAGCGATCTACACTACGCAGTAGAGGCGGTATACGATGGTCAAAGCGCCTGGGATTTACTAGATGTATTCACCTACGATTTAGTGTTGCTCGACGTGATGCTGCCCGAAATGGATGGGATTACCCTCTGTAACAAACTGCGGAAAAGAGGCTTTGATATTCCCATTCTGATGCTGACGGCGAAAGATACCCTGGAAAACAAAATTGACGGATTAGATGCAGGGGCTGATGACTATTTGGTCAAGCCTTTTGAACTGGATGAGTTGTCAGCGAGAATTAGAGCCTTACTCCGTCGTGGGGCGGGGAGTTTACCACCGATTTTAACCTGGGAAAGCCTGCGTTTAGACCCGAGTAGCTGCGAAGTGTTTTATCAAGAAGAACTATTGCCCCTTAGCCCCAAAGAGTACAAGCTGCTGGAATTTTTCTTGCGAAATGGTCGTAGGGTGTTTAGTCGCGCCCAAATCCTAGAACATCTTTGGTCTTTTGAGCAAGTGCCTGAAGAAGCTACGGTTAAGGCTCATATCAGAGGTTTGAGACAAAAGTTGGAAGCGGCTGGTGCGCCTCACGATTTGATTGAGACAGTCTATGGTTTAGGATATCGTCTGAAGGAAGAACCCCAAGAGGTTAAATAACCAAGTTAAATCAATATCATTATGCATCAGAGCTTGCGATCGCGCTTACTGCTGTACTATCTCATAGTCATGGCAGCTATTTTAAGTGTTTTTGGCTCAGGGGTTTATGTCGTTTTTCGGAACAGTTTGTATCAACAATTAGATAAGAAATTGATGACCCTAGCCCAATCCGCTACCCCCTCTTTTACCTCAGTACGGGATCTCGGCAGCAAGTATCTGAATCAGGTGGAGGAAGTTCCTTGGCGCGATATTTTTAATCGCGATCAGCAGAGTCTCGAATGGTTTGATGCCGAAGGCAACTTACTTGGTCGAAAAGGACTAATTGAGATCAATGCGGTGCCAAAGTTAGGAACTTCTTTTATTCGGAATCCTAAGACTGGAGAAATGTTTCGGACTCTAACTATATCGATGTTTATCGGTAAAAATGGTGAAACAGGGCCTCCCACATTAGTAGGTTTGATTAGAGCCACTCAATCTAACGAGGAAATAGAAGCAGCAGAATCAGAACTCTTCTGGATTCTGGTAACAGGGGGGATGTTGACCCTGATTTTAATTGGCTGGGGTGGATTTTGGCTGACGAGAAAAGCAATTGAACCCATTGAAGCCAGTTTTTTGCAGCTTAAACAGTTTACTGCCGACGCTTCCCACGAATTAAGAAGTCCCCTCACGGCGATTAAAGCTTCGGTGGATATCATGCGTACCCACCCTGAACGGGTTCATCCCAAAGATGTCAGAAAGTTAGAAGCGATCGCTGGCGCTACCCTACAAATGAATGAAATGCTGGGGGATTTGCTGTTTCTAGCTCGCTCTGATGCTGACTCTGACTTACCCGCTAATGAACGGAAACTGACTCCTGTAATGCTGAATCAGATTCTGCAAAATTGCTTTGTTTTGTTAGAACCCCTCGCAAACGAAAAGAAAATCGTTTTTCAGTCTAAATTCAGAGAAGAATTAAAAATACTAGGAGACATACCCCAGCTTTCTCGCTTATTTTCTAATTTATTAGAAAATGCTCTTCAATATACCCCCGATGAAGGTCGTGTAAGCTTAGATTTATATCGCCAGAATCGCTTTGCTGTAATTAGTGTCAGGGATACAGGTATTGGTATTGCTGCTGATCAACTGAACAAGGTATTTGATCGCTTTTGGCGAGCCAATAAAGCCAGGAATCGCCGAGAGGGAGGGACAGGATTAGGTTTAGCTATCTCAGCAGCGATCGCCAAACGTCATGGTGGGAGAATTTCTGTCACGAGCGAACCCAACATTGGTACTTGTTTTTTAGTCCGCATCCCTCTAGCTGATCAGCGCAAATCTCCTGTTGTCAAAGTGGGCAAATCAGAATCGAGCAAGCGACACTGAGGATTGGGGACTTGGGGACTTGGGGACAATAAATCAACTTTATTTACTCTCCCTAACTCCCTAAACTAAATTAAGCTCCTTTAGTTTTGTCCGTTCCCAATCTAAAGCCGAACTGACAATTTCATCAAGGGAATTGTGTTGAGGATTCCAGCCGATGACTTCGCGAATTTTTTTCCCTGAAGCAATCACACAGGCAGGATCACCCTCTCGACGAGGAGTTTCGACGACAGAAAAATCTACTCCAGAAATTTCCTTGATTTTTGAGAATACTTCTTTGACGCTATAACCAGAACCATAACCACAATTGAGAATTTGACTAGTGGATTCTTGTTCTAGATACTTCAGGGCATCAACATGGGCAGTGGCTAAATCTTCGACGTGAATATAGTCTCTAACCCCTGTGCCATCAGGAGTAGGGTAGTCCGTACCATAGATGCAAGCGACTGAGCGAAGACCTAAAGCAGCATCACACCCCACTTTGATCAAATGAGCCGCTTTTTTTCCCATCTGACCAATTTTGCCCGAACTATCTGCCCCTGCCACATTAAAGTAGCGCAGAATTATATATTTAAGCTCTGAAGCTTGTGCATAGTCGCGGATGATCTCTTCACTCATCAATTTAGACTTGCCGTAAGGATTGATGGGTATCGTAGGCGATGATTCTTCTACAGGAGATTCTTGAACTTCTCCATATACCGCTGCGGTGCTAGAGAACACAAATTGTTTAACCTGAAACTTTTTACAGCATTGCAATACATTGATTACATTGCTGGTGTTGTTGGCGTAATAATCTAAGGGTTTTTCTAAAGATTCGGGAACAGAAATACTCGCAGCAAAGTGAATTACGGCATCAAAATTATGTTGCTCAAATACTTTTGAGAGATGCTCTTGATCGTTGAGTTCCCCTTTGACTAATTCACCATACAGAACAGCTTCTGACGAGCCTGTGGACAAGTTGTCATAAACAACTATTTCGTAACCTGCTTCTCCTAATTTTTTTACCGTATGAGAGCCTATGTAGCCCGCGCCACCAGTTACTAAAATCTTATTCATAGTTATTTATGCTTATTTTCCTCTGGTCACAGTTAATTATAAGGAAAAATGTAACCTTTAATTTAAAAGTTAGTTTAAAGATTTTTAGTTAAAATCTAAGTAATAAGCTTTTGCTGAGATTATTATGCAATAACTTATAAAAACACCTAAAAGTGAATTGAAAAGGTAGCGATCGCTTATCTCAAAAACTTTCAATGGTTGGTTTCTTAATAACTTATTGCACAAATTTTTTTTAGTAATTCATTTGAGTGTAGAGTCAATAATAGACGAAAATGGATTGTAATTTGAGGACTCAAAGCGGGAAGTTAGTAACTTTATCAAAACTAATTATCATTATTCTTGGTCTAAATTGATCCTCTCGATTTCTTGTAGCATTCAGTGAACCACGTCATGCCTCGATCGCCCAAGCTAAAATTCGATCGCGGAACTCTATTATTGCATCCGCCACCCCAGGGTAGAGCCTGGTTAGACTATGCCACTTGGGACGATCGCGTGGAGAAATTTCGCATTCCTGCTATTTACTATCGCTCTTTGATAGAAGCTCTCCAGGCAGATGATAAGAAAATTGTTGATGAAGCTAGAGAATTTTATAGTCTAGAACTCAAGTCAGTATCTCAGTTTGAACCATATCCCCATCAAGCGGAGGCCTTACAAGCTTGGAAGCAGTCTGGCAGAAAAGGAGTTGTGGTGTTACCTACCGCAGCAGGAAAGACCTATCTAGCTCAGTTAGCGATGGAGGCGACTCCTCGCACTACCTTGATCGTAGTGCCAACCCTAGACTTAATGCACCAGTGGTACGCTCAGATCGAATCAGCCTTCCCCAACACAGAAGTCGGTTTACTAGGGGGCGGTTCCCGCGATCGCACTCCCATTTTAATCGCCACCTATAACAGTGCCGCTATCCACGCCGAGACTTTAGGGAATCGTTACGCCCTGCAAATTTTTGATGAATGCCATCATTTACCCACAGACTTTTTCAAAGTGATTGCCGAATATGCGATCGCTCCCTATCGTTTAGGATTAACTGCTACCCCCGAACGCAGTGATGGCATCCACCGAGATCTCGATACCTTGATTGGCAAAATTATCTATCGCAAAACCCCCGAAGAACTTGCAGGGGGAGCATTAGCAGAACATAAACTTGTTCAAATGCGGGTTAAATTATCTGAGCAAGAACAACTTAAATATGAACGGGCGATCGCCATCCGCCGTAAATTTCTTCGAGAGTCGAATATCTCTTTAGGAAGTCTGGAGGGATGGCAGTTATTTGTCCAAGCTAGTGCGCGATCGCCTCAAGGGAGAAAAGCCATGTTGGCTCACCGTGAAGCCAAAGAAATTGCTCTAGGCACAGACGCTAAACTGAGGGTGTTAATCGATCTGATCCAAAAACATCAAACAGAACGCATCTTAATTTTCACCAACGACAATGCCACCGTCTATCGCATTTCTCAGCAGTTTCTGATTCCTGCCATTACCTATCAAACAGTGGTTAAAGAGCGACATGATATTTTAACTAGATTCAAAGCTGGAGAATACAAAACCCTGGTGGCTTCTCATGTCCTTAACGAAGGAGTTGATGTTCCCGATGCCCGCATTGCCATCATTCTTTCAGGAACAGGTTCTACTAGAGAATATATTCAACGACTGGGGAGAGTTCTCAGAAAAGGCAACACCAGCAACAAGCAAGCAATTCTCTACGAGGTGGTAACGGAAAATACTAGTGAAGAAAGAACCTCCCAACGTCGTCATGGAGAAGAAACTGAGCAGCGATCGCAATATCAACAGTTAAAACTAATTCCCTCTAAACCAAAACCAATTAAAAAGCAAGAATTTAAAGCAGCCGAAACGTCGCAACCGTGGAGTAAAGAAGACGAATAATCAGATTTAACTTCTGACTTAGTTAATACTCTTAACCCTAACTTAATTTGAATAATCACCCCAGCAACCCCAGCTACTTTCCTGGAACTTAGCAAGAGAAGGAGGCTTAACAAAATACAATCCTAGGCAGTTGGGGGAGAATCAATTCCCCACTGATGACGAATAAAATCTTGATACATGTTGTCCTTCACGATCATTTGTTCGTAAAGTTTGACCAAAAACTCTTGAGCCTGCTCATGACTCATTGCTCTAACCTGAGTCTCGAAAGAGCGAATATTAAATTTTTGCTCTAAAGAAAGTTTTATTGGATCTGACATAAAATCACACTCCTTAATTTGAGATTAGCGATTAATTTGCCCCGTTACATTGTAAGCTATTATTACGTTAGCTTGACAAATATTTTACTTAGTTATAGAGACTATTATATTCGATTGTCAACTATCGAGATGAGTTTTAACCCTTTCCCCAGACAGAAATTTAAAAGAAGAAACATAAATAAACTGGCTAATGGCATAAACATTCTGTAATAATTAGACAAAGTGCCGAACTTGAAATCAAACTCAACTTTTAATTTCGATTCACTGGTTCTACTTTCAGATATGAATTTCGATCAGAGTTTATGTTCATTTTGGGGTAAGATTTGCCTTAGACTTTGATTAAACTACTGTGAGAACGATTGAGAGTAAAGTTAGTTTATACAGCTAGCTCATTTCAGTGTCAGCTTTGCTGGCTTAAGGCTTTTAAAACTAAAGGCTGTCTCAATGAGGTGTCTGGTAAATAGAAAAAGTTGATTTGTGTACTAGAAAATCCATCGATAAAAAACCTTTTGGAAGTTTAGATAATTAATTCATATATTGGCTTAACTGTCATTTAAAAAGCGTTCGCTCTGCACACATTTTTTGGAATTCAACCAGCTTGGGAGATTATTGTTTTATGTCTATTCGTTTGTACGTGGGTAACTTACCCAAAGAAGAAATTGAACGGGATACCTTAGCAGCTATGTTTGCTGATGAAGGAGAACAAGTTTCAACTAAGGTAATTAAGGATCGTAAGACGGGTAAGTGTCGTGGTTTTGCTTTTGTTACCGTTCCTACCGATGAATTAGCCGACCAGTTTATTGAAAAATATAATGGTCAGTCTTTTATGGAGAACCCCATTAAAATCGAGAAGGCTTTGCCTCGTTCTAAGAGCGAAGATGGGGAAGCAGCACTCGAAGATGGTGGTAATGGTAATAGTCAAACTGATGCCCCCAAACGTAAAACTGCCAATAAACGCAGCAGTGGCAAAAAACCTACCACTGCCACTACTACTACTCAAAAGCAACAGGGTAGTATTCAGCCAGATCCACGTTGGGCAGATGAATTGGCCAAGCTAAAAGAAATGTTGGCGGCCGCCAATAACTAACAGACTTTTACCTCGATTAATAGCGGTGACCATGACTCAAAAGGAAACTATGGGTGATTGGACACCGTTTTTTTGTGTCTTTGAACTTGGAATTTTCTAAGTTGTGGGACGAAGAGACGAAGATCTGAGAAAATAAACTCCAGATTAGATAATTAATACTTTTAGATAAGGAAACTAGATTCATGAGCGATCCTGTCACAACGATGAAGCAAGAAGTAGGTAGAGCAGCCGCAGCGCGAGTCAAGTCAGACTCGATTGTGGGATTAGGTTCAGGTTCTACTGCTGCCTATGCTATCGAGTATATCGGCGATCGCTTGGCAAAAGGAGAACTGAAAAATATTTTGGGAGTTCCCACGTCCTTTCAAGCAGAGGTTCTAGCTAAAGAATTTAAAATTCCTCTAGTTACCCTAGATGCGATCGACCATATCGATATTGCGATCGATGGTGCAGATGAAGTCGATCCCCAAAAAAACCTAATTAAAGGTGGTGGTGCAGCCCACACTAGAGAGAAGGTAGTAGACAGTCTAGCAAATGAATTTATCGTTGTGGTTGATGGCGGTAAATTGGTTGATAAATTAGGTTCAACTTTCTTGTTACCTGTAGAAGTAATTCCGATGGCGGTTGCCCCTGTAATGAGAAGCTTAGCCAAATTGGGTGGCAAACCAGAACTACGGATGGGGGTTAAAAAAGCAGGCCCTGTAGTTACAGATCAAGGAAATTTAGTCATTGATGTGAAATTTGACCACATTACTAACCCTGGTGAAATGGAAATGACTATTAATAACTTTCCTGGGGTACTGGAAAATGGTCTATTCGTGGGAGTAGCTGATATTATTCTGGTGGGTGAAGTTAAAGACGGTAAAACCGTAATTCGCGAGTTTTAATTATTTTTAGGTGTTGGGGAGTTTCCCTATCACCTATCACCTTCGATATTTTTCTTCATAGTTGCCTTCTTTAATCTGAATATTGCGATTATCAGTCATATTTGTATTTGTCTAATACTGATATGCGATCGCTCAAAGCTTTACTTTCAGACGTTTTCACATGGGTAAACCGCGATGACTTAGATTATGAGGCTAGAAGCTATATGCCCTAAAGGATTCCCTTCGGTCACGAAGCGGTATCCTCCTTCGAGGACGTAGTCCTTTAGGACGAACTAATCAATTGACAACGGAGTTTATTCAACTGAAAACGGCTGTAATGTTTTTTTGATAATTCATTAAATATGCTTGATAAGATAGTCTGCATGGTGTAAGCATTTATTCAATGTTCTCAGCTATGAAAAATAGAAAATACGTTTATTGGCAAGATGAAGAAATGTGGCTTGGTTATCTCGAAGAATTTTCGGATTATTGGACTCAAGCAGAAACCGAAGAAGAATTAAAAGAAAACTTAGTCGATCTCTACAAAGAATTAACAAGTGGAGCAATTCCCAACTTTAGAAGAGTAGCAGAACTTGAGGTATCGTGAAAAGACGAGACTTAATCAAAGATCTTGAAAACATGGGGTGTGTATTTATTCGTCACGGAGGCAAACACGACTGGTATCAGAATCCAAAGACCAAAGTGTCTCAACCTATTCCAAGACATAGAGAAATCAAAGAGCAGCTTGCCAAACATATTATCAAAATGCTTAGTAACAACGATTAGTATTACTTTATATTTATTGAAAGGGGATAAGTATTTTGCAGAGAGCTATCATCATAATTGCCATTACTTTCGTGATTATTTTATCAACCTTGATTAATTCTCCAGTACTTGCCGATAGCACGAATAATTTAGCTCAGGGGGCAAAAGTATTTGAGGCTAACTGCGCTGGCTGTCATGTAAATGGAGGCAATATTGTCCGACGGGGTAAAAACCTCAAGTCTAAAGCTTTGCAGAAAAATAAGCTAGATACTCAAGAAGCGATCGCATCTTTGGTGACTAACGGCAAAGGCATCATGTCAGCATATGGTGATAAGTTAAGTCCACAAGAAATAGCCGATGTGAGTGCTTATGTTTTACAGCAAGCAGCACAAGACTGGAAGAAGTAGCTATGGCAATCCTATTTGATTCATGAAACTACATTTCTGGGTTTTAAGTAGTAGGTAGTAGGTAGTAGGTAGTAGGGGCGTTTCCCTAAAGGACTCGCTTCGCATCGCGCGAAACGCCCGTACAGGGAGTAGGTAGTAGCTATCAAGATAAAGATACTCAAATCATCAATGTCAATTCAAGCGGAACAGAAATAATAAGTGGTTTATCAAGCGCAGAGGGTCGTTGCTGATATTTTAGAAAGGGCTAACCAGGGACAGGATATCTCGGTTGAGGAAGGAGTTCAGCTAATTGAACAACAAGATGCAGCAGGGAGATTGGCGATCGCCCAAACCGCAGATCGTCTTCGTCAGCAACAGGTGGGGGAGACTGTCACGTATGTGATTAACCGCAATATTAATTTCACGAATATCTGTGAGCAACACTGTAGTTTTTGTGCTTTTCGGCGGGATGCTGAGGAAGTAGGTGCTTTTTGGCTTGATAGTTCTCAAATAATTGCTAAAGCGACTGAAGCAGTGGCAATTGGGGCGACGGAAATTTGTATGCAGGGGGGGTTAAATCCCCAAGCCAAAGTTGATGGATCATCCTTAGCTTTTTACCTCAATTTAATCAAAGAAATTAAGACGAACTTTCCCCAACTTCATCTTCACGCTTTTTCTCCCCAAGAAATCCAGTTTATTGCTAGAGAAGATAATCTTAGCTATGAACAAGTGCTATTAGCTCTTAAAGAAGCTGGCTTAGGTTCCATGCCAGGGACGGCAGCGGAGGTATTAGACGATCGCGTCAGAAAGATTATTTGTCCCGAAAAAATCAATAGCGCCACCTGGTTAGAGATCATTGGCTTGGCTCATCGCCTGGGGATCAACACCACTAGCACCATGCTATCAGGGCATATTGAAACTACCCAAGAACAGATTGAACATCTGGCTCAGTTGCGATCGCTACAACAAAAAGCGATCGCCAATCGTTATTCTGGTAAAATCACGGAGTTTATTATCCTTCCATTTGTGGGACAAGAAGCTCCTGCACCAATGCGTCAGCGGGTTGGGAGGGATCAGCCAGAGCTGGGGGAAGTCTTGCATTTAACCGCCGTAGCACGGATATTCCTAGGGAACTGGATCGTTAATCATCAGCCAAGCTGGGTCAAAATTGGTTTATCTGGGGCAAAACAAGCTTTAAACTGTGGTTGTAATGACCTAGGGGGTACTCTAATGGAAGAACATATCACCTCGATGGCAGGGGCGCAAGGCGGAACGAATATGACTGTAGCTACCTTACTTCAGGCGATCGCTGATTTGCATCGTCTTCCCCAACAGAGAAGCACTGAATATGAGTATTTATGAAAAGATACCGAAAATTTACTGATATTAGATAAATTTTCTGCAAGGCTAAGTCTTTTTACTTAGCTAAAGATCGCAAATAAGACAAGGTTAGTTTAAGATTGTTCTTGAAATACTTGAAATAATCTAAAGTTAAATCTAGAAATGAGAATATTAGTAACTGGCGGTGCTGGTTTTATTGGCTCCCATCTCATTGATCGCTTAATGAAGCAGGGCCATGACGTAGTCTGTCTGGACAACTTTTTTACAGGTCACAAGCGCAACATTCGACATTGGCTTGATCATCCTTATTTTGAGTTGATTCGTCACGATATTACCGAACCAATCCGTTTAGAAGTCGATCAGATCTATCACCTTGCTTGTCCAGCATCCCCCGTTCACTATCAGTACAATCCTGTCAAAACCATCAAGACTAACGTGCTGGGTACTTTGAACATGTTGGGGCTGGCAAGACGAGTTAACGCCAGATTTTTGCTGGCTTCCACCTCCGAAGTGTACGGAGATCCTGACGTTCATCCTCAGCCCGAAGAATATCGTGGTAACGTCAACTGTATTGGTATTCGTAGTTGCTATGACGAAGGCAAAAGGGTCGCTGAAACCTTAGCGTTCGACTATCATCGACAAAACAATGTTGATATTCGAGTGATGCGTATTTTCAATACCTATGGCCCAAGAATGTTTGAAAATGATGGTCGCGTAGTTAGTAACTTTATTGTTCAAGCTCTCCAAGGTACACCATTAACTGTCTATGGTGATGGTTCTCAAACTCGTAGCTTTTGCTATGTAGCTGATTTAGTCGAAGGTATGATGCGCTTGATGAATGGCGACCACATGGGCCCGATTAACATCGGTAATCCAGGGGAATATACAATTCTCCAGCTTGCTGAAACAATTCAGAAGATGATTAATCCTGATGCGCAGCTAACCTTTAAGCCTCTTCCTCAAGACGACCCCAAACAAAGGCAGCCTGATATTACCAAAGCCAAAAACTTGCTAGGTTGGTCACCCACCATCAATCTTCAAGAAGGGCTGAAAATGACCATTGAAGATTTTCGTTCGCGCATGGAAGCAGCAGAGTCATAGTCCAGGGTAATAACCCAAAATTCGGAGTTCGAGAAGTATAATTTTTTCTTGATGTGTTTCGGGAAGTTTAAATCTAAAGCAACAAAAAATATAAGAGGTTAAATAGTTTTATGCGTGTTTGCGTCATTGGTACTGGGTATGTTGGTTTAGTTACAGGAGTTTGTTTATCTCACATTGGACATGATGTTATTTGTGTTGATAACAACGAAGAAAAAGTTAAGTTGATGCAGTCGGGACAGTCTCCTATTTATGAGCCTGGTTTATCTGAACTGATGAAGTCTTCTGCTGCATCAGGCAAATTAACTTTTACTGCCGACTTGTCAAAAGGCGTAGCTCACGGAGAAATCCTCTATATTGCAGTGGGAACTCCTCCTTTGCCTACAGGGGAAAGTGATACTCGATATGTTGAAGCGGTAGCTCGTGGTATTGGAACTCATTTGAAAGATGAATATAAAGTAATTGTCAATAAATCTACTGTGCCGATTGGTTCTGGTGATTGGGTGAGAATGCTTGTCCTAGATGGGAACAAAGAGTCTGGTAGCACCATTGAACCCAGCTTTGATGTAATTAGTAATCCTGAGTTTTTGCGGGAAGGTTCGGCAGTATACGACACCTTCAATCCAGATCGCATTGTTCTAGGTGGTAACAGCGAAAAAGCGATTACCATGATGCAGGATTTATATCTGCCTTTAGTAACCAGAGAATTTGCTGAAGATAAATCTTTGCCTAAAGTGCCAGTGGTGGTAACGGATCTCAGTTCCGCAGAAATGATTAAATATGCTGCTAACTCTTTCCTCGCCACTAAAATCAGTTTTATCAATGAAGTAGCCAATATTTGCGATCGCGTTGGTGCTGATGTAACTCAAGTAGCGAAGGGAATTGGTTTAGATTCTCGCATTGGCGGTAAGTTCCTGGATGCAGGCATTGGCTGGGGTGGAAGTTGCTTCCCTAAAGATGTCTCGGCGTTGGTTCATACTGCCGATGACTACAATTATGATTCTGAGCTATTAAAAGCTGCCATTAACGTCAACCAACGTCAGCGCTTGTTGGCCCTCGAAAAATTACAAAACGAGTTAAAAATCCTCAAGGGTAAAACCGTTGGTCTATTGGGCTTGACTTTCAAACCTGATACCGATGATATGAGGGATGCCCCCGCCCTAGATTTAATTGAACAACTCAATCGCCTGGGAGCAAGAGTGAAAGCTTATGACCCCATTGTTTCTCAATCTGGTTTAAGTCATGGTCTTTCTAATGTGATTATCGAAACCAACGTGGAAATGTTGGCGGATAAGTGTGACGCTCTAGTTTTAGTAACTGACTGGAAGGAATTCCTTAAGCTAGACTTGCCAAAAATTGCTAAATTGATGCACAATCCTTTGATCATTGATGGACGTAATTTCTTAAATCGTGAAGCTGTCCAGGCTGCTGGTATTCGCTATATCGGCATGGGTCGTTAAATCCGCATCACAAGACTTATCCGAATATTTCTAGGCTGATGGTGCAAAGTAGAAAAAACTCTACTTTGCTTTTTTTTGATTGCTCGCAACCGCAGTTAATTACTGCATGAACTTCATGGCATGAATCGGCTGAAATTTAGGCATCAAGGTATGTCTCAGGAGTTTTTTTAATCTAGGAGGAGCGTTTTCCATTGCTTCTGGTTGATAGTCAAATAAATTATTCTCTAAAGGATGAATATATTGCGGTGTATAGTTTCCCAGCACAGATACCCTGGGGCGATCGCTGTTATTTTCAGAAGTATCATGCCAACATAGTCCATGAGAAATAACTGCCGATCCTGCCTTGCCAGTAATTTTCTGGGCAATGGAGGCAAACTCCTCACCATTAGGTTTGGTAGCCAAATTTTGAGTTCCCGCAGCAAAAAGTGGTGCGCCATTGTCAGCGGTGAAATCTTCCATCAGCCAGATCACCTGAAGTTCTAAAATAGGATCTTTCGGGAAAGGTGATGTCATTGCCCAGTAGGGATAGTCCACATGAATTCCCATGCTTTTCGCCCCTGGATGGAGAATATGGGCAGAGAAACCACCCAAGATGGCATCCTCGCCGAGGATTGCGTCAATAACTGAGAGTAAAGACTCGTGTTGCGCCATCTGAGCAAAAATATCTGCCTTATAGATTAAGCCATAGAGACGCTCTTTATTTTCTCGAACAATTAACTGATTTGTTTTGCGTCTTCGTTCAGCTAATTCCAAGATTAACTGTCTGGCTTCTGCTGCTTCATTTGGAGTAATTAGATTAGGCAACATAACATAACCCTTGCCGTGGGTAATTTCATCAATCATTTCAGTCAATTTAGTCAATTCAGATTCATCTCTTTTCACGATATCTATAAAAAATCCTCAATCTCCAATTCAAGAGGCTGAGGACAAGGAATAGTTTATAAATCTTAATTTAATTAAACAAGTGGCTAAAACTACCAGCCGTTTTCTGCTTGGGACATGACATAGGTTGCTACATCCTCAATTTGAGCATCAGTTAAACGACCTTTAAATGCTGGCATCGCATTTTTCCCATTAGTAACTTGGGTAGTGATTGCTGCCAGAGAATTCATTTCATACTTATCGAGAGCTTCTTTTTTCAGGGTTTTAACTCCGTTAACTACGTTGTTTCCCCCCGCATGACAAGACGCGCAATTGGCACTAAAAATCTTCCCCCCACTAGCAGCATCTCCTGCCATAGCTGGAGTCGCAAAAGTGAACATTGCAGCGGTTAGGAATACCAACAACGTCGATAAAAGTTTGGCAAACATGGTTTCTCCTCTTAAAAACAAATTGATTTTAATCACAAGCCAATTGTGACCAACTGCCAATGTTCGGTGATCCACCCACCACTGTCAAAAGACAGGTCGTAGAAGTTCTACAAGTCGTCAAACTTGTGTAGTAATATATATAGTTAGGAATTGAGCCTTCTGGAAACTCTAGATTTTTAATCAAAGCGACTATATCTTTTAGAGCGACTTGAGAATCTGGGTTTTGAGAATTGCTCCTTAAAAAAAATCATATTTGACAGCAGAGAGTTCAAGAAAATGACTAAAAGAATAAGCTTGTTATTGTCCGCACTAGTATTAGTAGTATCTACTTTCTTCCTCGGCGTTAACCCCGCAGCAGCAGGAACTGTTTCTGTAAAAATGGGTACCGATGGCGGAATGCTTCAGTTTGAACCTTCTACGGTAACAATCAAAGCGGGAGATACTGTGAAGTGGGAAAATAACAAAATGTCCCCCCATAACGTAGTCTTCGAGAGTGCAACAGACAAGTCTCACAAAAATCTCATATTTTCTCCTGGAGAAGGTTACGAAAGTACTTTCAATGAAGCTGGAGAATACTCCTACTACTGCGAGCCTCATCGCGGCGCTGGTATGATAGGCAAAGTTGTAGTTCAGTAATTTCAGTAAGTTAATTTAGTTTGCTCGTTGATAGTAAGCTATAAACTGAAGAATCATTAAGTGATAGATAGAAGAGGTGGCTGACTTTTAGTTCACCTCTTTTTTTTCGCTAATATGAATATTAATAGCCAGTATTTAAACTTTTATGGTAGATTTATCCCCCGAAGAATTAGCCAGAGCCAGAAAAAACAATCTTTCACCAGAAAAATATGCTCGGTTAAAAGCAGAATCTAAAGCTCCCTATCGAGGCTTACGCCAGTTTTTCTATCTTGCTTTTGGAGCATCGGGTTTAATTGGTGCTTTTGTATTTCTGGCAAAGTTAGCGGCGGGTCAAGATTTGGCAACTAACTTCCCGAACTTCGCCCTCCAGATTGGTGTAGTGGCGCTGATGGTATTTTTGTTTCGGATTGACAAGGCTAAGGATGAGAAGTAACTCAAGTTTTATTTCTAAGCAAAAGGTAACTGCCTAGTACTTAAAATGTTTAAATCTCATTTTCTAATCTTTTTGAAGACAACGTATTCAAAAGTGGATAGTGGGGTAATGGACTGACACAGCTAAAATAATGCAATAGATAGACTCAAAGTTCCAAAACCCCCTCAATCTAACTACCCATTCCCCAAGCTACACCAAGTCATTTGCCATCGCTGCTAGGAGGAATACCTTCCATGTTAATAATTCCTTGAATTACAGAGCCGACAATGGGTGCAGCCACAGTAGAGCCAAAGGTAAACTCGCCATGAGGCTCATCAACCACCGCTAGCACAGCATATCGCGGAGCTTCTACGGGAAATATCCCCACGAAACTCGTAATTTTGGCGGTGGCATCATATCCCCCCTGTTCCACTGCTTTTTGGGAAGTACCAGTTTTTCCAGCAATACGATAGCCAGGAATTTTAGCGGCATAACCACTGCCGTCTTCCACCACCTCTTCCATTAGTTCTAAAACCGTCTTGGCAGTTTTGGGGGAGAAAATTTGCTTACTATTTGCTGGTTGAAAATAGTGGAGATAACCTTTATAGTCCGATAAACCTCTCACTACGTGGGGGGTAGTTAATTTTCCTTGATTAGCTAAGGCAGCATGGAGTTGAATTAACTTCAGGGGAGTTAAGGAAAAGCCTTGACCAAAAGAGGTAGTGGCAGGTTCAATTTCGCGGACAGTAAATTCCACCTCATTTTTTAATCTGCCAGGGGTGTAACCAGGGATATCAAAATCCACTGAATCTTCAATCCCTAACTTCTGGAGATCATGATAGTAATCCAAAGGTTTGATCCGTCGCATGATTTTAATCATGCCAACATTACTAGAATACTTAAGAATTTCCGCCAGGGATAATTCGCCTCTAGCACCTTCCTTGGTAAAATCATGGTTGCGTACCACCGCATCCTTAATCTGAATTTCTCCCGTATCCTCGAAGGTGTCGTCGGGAGTAATCACCCCCGCATCTAAAGCTAAAGCAATATTAATCGGTTTAAAAGTAGAACCAGGTTCATAAAGATCGGTGATCGCCCAGTTTTTAAATAGTTCAATCCCGTATTTATAGTAGGTGTTGGGATCGTAGGTAGGTTCCGAGACTAAAGCCATAATCGCTCCATCACGGACATCCATAACGATTACTGTACCCTTGTTAGCTTTATATTGATCCATCTGCACCTTGAGGGCATTGCGAGCAATCTGCTGTAATCTGAGGTCAATGGTTAGCTGTAGTCGCAGATCGTCGAAGTTGAATAGTTGTTGCGATCGCTTTAAATTCCCTGGATGATATACCGACTTGGAGTTTTCAAAACTGCGAGTCATCTCCCAGCTAATGGGTTCTCGTTCTAATAGCTTGTTTTGAGTATATTCTACCCCTGCTTGAGGAGTACGAGTGCTATCGCGGTTCACATATCCCGTCACCTCCGCTGCCATATCTCGGTGAGGATAAAAACGAGTGTAGTTTTGTTTTAGATCCAAACCATCAATTTGCATCGCTGCAATTTTCTCTTTCACAGATTCCGGTAGATCCCCCGCCAAGCGAATTCCCCAATCCTGTTGAGCAAAGATTGCCAATAGCTTCTCTGGGGTTTGATTCCGCAAGATTTTTGCCAGTTGTTCAGCGATTTCGGCTGGGGGGACGGGTTTTGAATTACGTTTAAATAGATGAGGATGGACGTAGAGAGTATAGGTAATGCGGTCTGAGGCTAAAACATTTTGCTGGCGATCGACAATTTGACGACGAGGAATATAAAAATTCAGCTTAGTTGTTTGCTGATCTTCGGCGATCTGACTTAATTTTTTCCCTTGGGGAGCTTGCTCATACTTAACCACAGGATCGATAACCTGTAGGTAGTACAATTTAGCACCTAAAGCAAAAGTGGCAAGCACTAAAATACCCCAGACCACAAATAATCTGGCGATCGCTGAGCTGGGAGTGGGCTTTCCTCGAACTACACCAGGACTCTGAGAACCGTTGTGGGACAAATGACGACGATCCTGTCGCTGCTGTTGAGCTAGTTTGGTTGAATTATGGTTATTCGACTTGAAAGGAAATTTAAACTTAGATTTGGGCATAGTTGAGTTTCTAAGCTATCTGACATTTAAGATTAGCCATCGTTTACTATAACCATAAAAATCTTGATTGACCGACAAAACCTTTAGGAAATACTGTATTGGTGTTGAAGAGCAAGCGATCGCTCTCTAAAGTTAAAGATTAATGAACTACTGATCGGCAAAACATCACTTCCGCCCAAAGTCTGCTGGAATTTCTCCCCAAGATACAGTATCCCACTTGAGGATAGGGTTAATATATTCATTATTTTCTAGCCAATTTAATGCCCGATCTACTATGTTAAAAATATTGATTAAAAATATTTTAAATCTTTAGGAATAATTCACAGGGTAGTTTAGGGTAGTTCGCGAACTACCCCTACGGCATAATTACGGCATAATTTACCCAGACTTATTAGATTACTGACGTTACGCACACTTTGTCGGTTGGGAGATGGGGAGATGAGGATAATTAGGGATAACAAATCACTTTACTTTCCCTAATCCCCTAAGCCCACTAAATCCCTAATATCAAGTCCGCTTGATTACCTCTTATATAAATCTTTGCGCCTTATGCGAAGCGGTATCCTTTAGGATTGCGCCTTTACGCGAGTTTTTCCTTAAATTGCGTAATATCAGTTACATTACTTGTTCTACTTCCACAATTTCAGGAATTTTTTCTCTCAAACGGCGTTCGATACCCATTTTTAGAGTCATCGCCGAGCTAGGACAAGAACCACAAGCACCCTGTAGTCTGAGTTTGACAATTGGACCTTCGATTTCGGCTAGTTCAACGTTACCGCCGTCAGCCATCAGATAAGGACGTAGTTCGTCTAGGACGGTTTCTACATTGTCCATTGTTAATGCTAATGTCATAGTTAATTGAATTGATTTAACTGTATTACTATAATCTGATCCTAGCGCGGTCTAAAAAAACTTGGGCTAAGTTATCAAATCTCAGGCTCTAAAACTCCGTCATTTAGTAGATGATGGGTTACGACGGATTGTTAAATCTAAAGTCAGAGTCAAGATCATCCTCGCCTAACCCATCCTACTTTTTAACTTCTGACTTCTGACTTCTGACTTAGTTAAGCGATCGCCGCTGGTTCTAACAGTTTACTTTCAGCAAAGATAAATTCAGTGGTAATTTTGTCCGAGTTAGGATCGATCGATTCGATCACCTGATGCTTCGGAACATAATATTTATCTAGCTTTTCATAACTTTCATCAAACTCTCGTTTAGCTTTTAAGTCATTGGTTTTAGAATCACGGAAGATGGCATTGTAACCAGTAGCAATATAACCTTCTCCAGTATCTAGACTTTCCTTGGTGTTAATCACAAATGCCATTGGCCCCATAACCCGACTCACTTGACAGATTTGAGTTCCCCGAATCTTGTAGTTAGAACCCATAGAGTCCCCTTTCACCAAAATTTCTACCGCCCCTGTACTATCTTCTTCTCCCAAAGTAAAAGTACTTTTACCGTGGGCATTTTCAAAGGTGTTGCGTTTACGGTGGGTGATAACATCCCTCATGTGGTTATAAACGCTTTCTGTGACTTTCTCGTCCTCAATACCCGAAACTTCTACTGATAGATCGCTCTTCACTTTGATCTCAGCGGTGTAGGTTTCATCCCCTTGCTTTAGTTCGAGTTTAGTTGTGTAGCCAGGAAAGTTGCTATCCCAGGTGTATCGTTGTTCGTAAGCTGCGCGAAAGCGATCGCGTGCAGTATTATCTGTCATATCTCACTCTTTGAATATTGTTGCTTGCTTATCTAGTGTAGAAAAAATTGCATCTCTTATGTGTTGTCGGCAAAGAAAAGATTCTGATGTATTGGGATTAACGCTATGGTAGATTCCTGGTGAATTCTCAGCGGAATATCATTTTCCTTAGTCAAAATAATCTCGGTAGGTGAAACAATTAAATCATCTGGGATTATTTTTGGGGGAGTGAAGATTAAGTCTATACTCACTAATGACTTCATAACCTGTAAAAGGGATTCGTGACCGCTATTGGTCTTTCGCTATTGGCTTTTAAAGATCAACCGAACAAGTTAAATCAAGTTAAATAGAGGAATTAGTTATCTGTGACTGAGATTGCCACTAACCAGCCAACTACGTCGAATAATCTGAATAAACTAGATTACGATATCGAGTCGGCGGTACTATCGAGATATCAAGAAGGTGCAAAACAACAACAACCTAGCTTATGTTGTCCCACGGAATATGAGGGCAACTATACTGAGAATTTGCCCGCCGAAATTGTTGCTAAAGACTATGGTTGTGGCGATCCCACCCGCTACGTTAACGAGGGAGAAACCGTAGTTGATCTGGGTTCAGGGGCAGGAAAAAACTGCTATATTTTGGCGCAAAAAGTCGGGGAATCTGGCAAAATCATCGGCGTGGATTTTAATGATGAGATGCTTAACCTGGCGCGGAAATATCAAACAGAGATGGCGGATAAGCTTGGCTATGGCAACACTAAGTTTGTCAAAGGTAAAATCCAGGATTTAAAATTACCTTTAGATCAGGTAGAAACCTGGCTACAGAGCAATCCTGTGACATCAGTAGACAAGATTGGGGCTTATGAGGCAGAATGCGATCGCCTGAGACAGCAGCAGCCCTTAATTGCTGAAAACAGCGTCGATGTAGTGATTTCTAATTGTGTTCTCAATTTAGTTCGTCCTCAAGATAAGCAACAGTTGTTTGCCGAGATCTTTCGGGTTTTAAAACGAGGTGGTAGAGCAGTTATTTCTGATATTGTCTGTGATGAAGATCCCACGCCCACAATCATGAATGACCCTGATCTCTGGAGTGGTTGTATTGCAGGGGCATTCAGAGAAGATCTGTTCTTGAAAATGTTTGAAGCAGCAGGGTTTTATGGGGTAGAAATCCTCAAGCGAGAAGAGACTCCCTGGCAAGTAATTGAGGGCGTTGAATTTCGTTCCATGACCGTCAGAGCGTATAAGGGGAAAGAAGGCATTTGCTTAGAAAGAAAGCAATCTCTGATTTATAAAGGCCCTTGGAAACAGGTTATTGATGATGATGGTCATGTCTTCTGTCGGGGGGAAAGAATGGCGGTATGTGACAAGACCTATAACCTTATGACTAGCTGTTGTAGTCCCTATAGTAGCGATGTAATTGGTATTGAACCCTATGAACAGATTGCTCTTGAAGAGGCAGCAGAATTTAACTGCAAAACTAAATCGGTGCGCCATGCCAGAGAAACTAAGGGTGCGGAATACAACCTGACGGAAACTAGTAGCGATGACTGTTGTTCCCCTGGGGATTGTTGCTGATCAGTAATCAGTGACTGTATATATTATGTGGACTCTAGCTATTTTTGTGGCAACGGTTTTTTTAGCCTATGCCAACGGTGCCAATGATAATTTCAAAGGGGTGGCAACCCTGTTTGGGAGTAAAACTACTAACTACAAAGTTGCTATTTCGTGGGCGACGGCTACTACTTTTGCGGGTTCTCTCTGTTCGATAATTCTTGCCGATGCGCTTTTGAAAAGCTTTTCAGGGAAAGGACTAGTCCCAGATGCGATCGCCGATACCAGTTCTTTCCATTTAGCAGTGGCTTTCGGTGCAGGGATGACGGTAATTCTGGCTACTATTACAGGGTTCCCGATTTCTACCACCCACGGGATTATCGGCGCTTTAACGGGGACAGGGTTAGCGGCAATTGGCACAGAATTAAACTTTGGGGCTTTGGGCAAGTCATTTTTTATTCCCTTATTACTTAGTCCTGTAATGGCGATCGCCTTGGGAATAGGTATTTATGCACTACTACATTATGGTCGCAATGCCTTGGGAGTTGACAAAGCATGGTGTGTCTGTGTTGGCAGCAAGCAAGAACTAGTACCCGTTGGTGGGGAAAGGGCATTTGCCCAAACCGCTGAAATTGCCATTGATACGATTGAAAACTGTAATCAACAGTATGTTGGTAAATTCTGGGGCATTAACAGTCAAAAGCTCGTAGATGGCTGTCACTTTTTGAGCGCAGGGGCAGTTGGTTTTGCTAGAGGTTTAAATGATACTCCTAAAATTGTCGCGCTGCTGTTAACGGTAACGGCTTTTTCCATCAAAGGAGGAATGTTGGCGATCGCTTTAGGGATGGCGATTGGCGGTTTATTAAATGCCCGTAAAGTAGCAATGACCATGAGCAACAAGATTACTACTCTTAACCCAGGTCAAGGTTTAGCAGCTAACTTAGTCACCAGTTTTTTAGTGATTTTTGCCAGTCGTCTAGGGGTTCCCGTGTCCACAACCCATGTGTCTGTAGGTTCTATATTTGGCGTTGGGGTTGTCTCGAAAACTGCTAACTTGGGAGTATTTTCTAAGGTTCTAAGCTCATGGGTGTTAACCTTGCCCATCGCCGCTGTAGTCAGTGGAATTATTTACCTCATATTGCCCAAGTGAAGCTAGAAGCTATATCTGAAGAGGTATCCTTTGGGAATAACTCCAAAATCTATCATATATTAATCACTAATGGAAACTTTGATCGCGATCGCGAGGGGGAAAAAGTGAGTTCTAATCAACTATACAATCGCGACTTTTACTCGTGGGTTGAGGAAACCAAACAGGCGATTTTAAATCGAGATTTTGAAAATATGGACTGGGATAATTTGTATGAAGAAATTGACGATATTGGCAAATCAGCAAAGCGCTCTCTAGAAAGTTATTTAGAGCAACTGATTGTTCATGTTTTGAAACTGCAATATTGGGAAGCCGAGAAAGAGCGAAATTATAAACATTGGAAAGTGGAAATAATCAATTTTCGCCGACGGATTAAAAGATTAATTAAACAAAATCCCAGTTTTAATGCTCTTTTGGCAGAAATATATGCTGAAGTTTTTCAAGACGTGGTTGATGCTTGGAGTATTGAGTTTGATATCCCCGAAAATAGTTTTATTGAATTGGAACAAATAATGCAGGAAGATTTTTTTGACATGCCTCCCAGCCTTTAGTTTCAAGATTAATACTGATAAAAACTCTGTAACCTCCTGAATAAATGCCCTTTGCCACAAATAGAGAAACTTCCATTACGCCTTTTGCGAAAAAAATCAATCAACCGTTAACTAAAAACCAAATTACAGTCTTACAAATCAACCTGGGTCGTAAATGCAACCTTGCCTGTAACCACTGTCATGTGGAGGCTAGTCCGAAGCGCACGGAAGAATTATCCCCAGAAATATGTCAGCAGCTTATTGAAGTAATTAATCGTTTTCCCCAGATCCGTACTGTCGATCTGACGGGAGGTGCGCCAGAGATGAACTATGGTTTTCGTCCTCTAGTTGAAGCAGCTAAAGCCCAAGGAAAAGAGGTAATAGTTCGTTCTAACTTAACAATCTTTTTTGAGCCTGGATTTACGGACTTACCCGAATATTTTGCGAATCACCAACTGCGAGTTACAGCTTCCCTGCCCTGCTATCTGGAGAACAATGTAGACCAACAAAGAGGTGCAGGGGTTTATCATAAGTCGATTCAGGCTATCCAACAGTTAAACCGCCTCGGTTATGGCGAAGATCCTAATTTAGTGATCGATTTGGTCTACAATCCACCACTGCCCAGTACCAATAGTTTTTCCTTAACTCCCAACCAACAAAAACTAGAACAGGATTATAAGACGTATTTAGCAGAACAGTTTCAGATTCAATTCAATAATCTGTTTACTATTACCAATATTCCTATCGGCAGAACTAAACAGTTTTTGCAGCGCCGAGGAATTTATGATGATTACCTCCAGTTTTTAGCAGAGAACTATAATCCTGCTACCCTAAGTAGCGTTATGTGTCGCCAGGAACTATCCATTGATTATCTGGGCAATGTCTATGACTGCGACTTTAACCAAATGGAAAACATTGTAGCTAGTAATGTTAATGGCGATCGCCTTACTATAGAAAAACTATTATCCTTAAATAACCTAGACGTAATTAAAAAAATTAAAACCGCTAACTATTGCTACGGTTGCACAGCAGGCACGGGTTCTAGCTGTGGAGGCTCGTTGATCTAAATCAAGCTTATGGCTCAATAAGAAGCCTTTATCAAAAGCTAGAGGCTAGAAGCTAGAAGTGAGACAGTTACGTTGGGCGGGTTAGATGCGGCTAAAGCCTTTCTCGACTTGTCCAAAAGGATACACCTTCGGATAAGTAAACTGTCGAACCCGTAGGGCTACGAATATCTTTCCAGATCAGCAATAGATTTAGGGACATCGGCGGTTAACACTTCATGTCCTTCCTTAGTCACCAGTAAATCATCTTCAATGCGGATGCCAATTCCTTTCCATCGATCAGGAATTTCAGGTTGTCCTTCGGCAGGTTTGATATTGGGGGAGATATAAATCCCTGGTTCAACGGTAACAATATTTCCAGGGACTAAATTCTGCCAAGTTTCCGCATCGTGCTTATAAACCCCTGCATCATGGACATCTAAACCGAGCCAATGTCCTGTACGGTGCATATAAAAAGGCTTATATTTCTCCTCTTTGATAATTTCTTCTAGATCCCCCTGAAGTAATCCCAAATCTAATAAACCTTGGACAATCACACAGACTGCCATATCATGAAACTCGTTATAGGGTTTCCCTGGCTGTACTTCTTCAATTGCTTTTAGCTGTGCTTCTAAGACAATTTCATAGATGGCTTTTTGTTCGGGGGTAAACTTGCCTCCTATGGGGAAAGTACGGGTAATGTCGCCGTTATAGTAACCGTAGGAACAGCCCGCATCAATCAGCAATAGTTCGTGATCCTGCATCTGGCGATCGTTTTCGATATAGTGCAGTACACAAGCATTAGCCCCCGATGCCACGATAGACGGGTAAGCAATGCCGATCGCTCCTTCTTTACGGAAAACATGCTCGATTTCTGCCTGCACCTGATATTCATAGACTCCAGGTTTGGCAAATTCACGGGCGCGATTATGTGCCATTGCCGAGATCTTAGCTGCCTGACGCATTAGAGCAATTTCTCCAGGACTTTTAACCAACCGCATCCCAAAGGTTAAGGGGCGAGTATCTTCCAGTGCTAGGGGAACAGTACCTAGTTTTTGATAACCCCGCATTTGTTTTTGCCAATGAGCAATAATTGTCTGGTTAAATTTCTCATCGCTGCCCAGATGATAGAAAATGCGATCGCTATTAACTAAATACTGAGGTAGTTTTTCATTTAACTCGGCAATGGGATAAGCTTCATCTGCACCATAAAACTCTTTGGCTGCCTCCACTCCACAGCGATATCCTGTCCAGGTTTCTTGTTCTGGATCTTTGGGCTGCACAAACAAAATATACTGATGTTCTTCATGATGGGGGGCAAATACCGCCACTGCTTCAGGTTCATTAAAGCCTGTCAGATAGTAAAAGCTGCTCTCTTGACGATAGGTATACTCCACATCATTGTGCATGGTTGCCAGGGAGGCACTACGAAAAATTGCTGTCCCCCTGCCAATCTTCGACATTAATTCCTGTTGCCGTTGACGATACTCTTGCTGCTCAATCCCCATGCTGCTTTGTTTCTCGAACTTTTTTAACACTCATTTATAGTTTATTATGAATCAAAAATTATTGTTGTAGTTGTATCTTGAAGATTAAAAGCTAAAAATGATGTTCTTAATTGATCCATCCCCACAAATGCAAAACTAACCCCATTAATCCCCCTGCAACCACTAACCAAAACGAGTTGATTTTAAATCGAACAAGGGCGATCGCACTTAAAATTGCGAAGATTGCAGTCAACCAATCGATCAGCGCAGCACGTCCTAGGGTATAAGTTACCCCTGCCATTAATCCCAAAGATGCAGCATTAACACCATCTAGAAATCCTCCAGCCCAAGGAGATTGACGTAATTTTGTTACCCAAGGATTGACAATTCCCACCAACAAAAAAGCTGGTAAAAAGATACCCACTGTTCCTGCGATCGCTCCTGCATTTCCTGCCAGTAAATAGCCGACAAAAGTAGCAGTAGTAAACACGGGACCTGGTGTAATCTGTCCGATTGCTACCGCATCTAAAAGTTGCTGAGATGTCAACCAATGATGGCGTTCCACTAAATCTCGTTGCAAGAAAGCCAGTAATACATAACCACTCCCATATAGAACACTACCAATTTTCAGAAAAAACCAAAATACACTACCCCAGCCCAGAGAAACGGCAGTTGTGGCGACTCCGACTTGTGCCAGCATTCCTGAAAAAGGCAATAGATAAACCCCGTTCGTTGTTTGATCACCAGAGGGCCTGTTTTTGATTAACATGACCACAACTCCGATCAACAGTAACAATAAAATTTCATTCAACCCAGCAAAATAAGCAGCGATCGCCAAAATTCCCGCAATGGTAGTAGGAGTATCTTTAGCAGCTTTTTTACTTAGCTTCCATAATGCCTGAAGCACTATAGCGATAATCACTGGTTTGATTCCGTAAAGCAACCATGCTACTTGCGGTACAGTTTGATAGCGGACATAAACTATTGCCAATAACCAGACTAATACCATTGCAGGTAAGATGAAACAACTTCCCGCTACCAATAAACCAGCCCATCCTGCTCGTTCATAGCCAATATGAATCGCCAATTCGGTGGAATTAGGGCCAGGAAGTAAGTTAGTTACTCCAATTAAATCCAGTAAATTGTCTCTACTCATCCACTGTCGCCGTTTGACCACCTCATCATCCATCATGGCAATGTGAGCAGCAGGGCCACCAAAAGCGATCGCTCCCAAGCGCAAAAATACCTGGGCTAGTTCTTTCAATCGTTGATTTTGTTGTTGACGATTCATTGGTTTATAAGGTGCTAGCTGATGGGATTACAAGTCAGGGTAATCCCATCAAATAAAGATGTAGAAAGAACGGGAAAATAAGGTATTTATTCCTATGCTCAAAGAGTCTTTAAAAGAATCAATAGAAAAGCATTTTGGTAAAATACCAGACCAAAGGGTGATCACTCTTTGGTTCTCACAAGCTAGTGGAGCAAGGCTTAAATAAAGTAACTATTAAGCGGTTAAAACCTTATCCTTGTAGCTCCGTAGCCCTTACAGCTTGTATGCACAAGCTTTTAATCATCTTAAACGCCATGATGAAAAATAATCAAACTTGGGCAACTTTAAATAATTAACCATTGTTAAATGAATTCATTAATACCCAAACATCAAAAAAACCTTTGATGTCAAATTGCGGTGTACGAAAATCTAAAAAATCTTAATAAGCGCGATCGCTTTTTAAAACAGATTATAGTCATTCCAAATAAAAACCACGCGATTATGTAAGGGCGAATGGCCATTCGCCCCTACGAGTAATTTGATTGGACGCGACATCTTATAAATATGGAAGCTAATTGGAATGACTATAAATTTGACAATCAAGACAATCGCTTTAAGGTAATCGCTAATTCAAGGACAACTAGTTAATTTACTTAGCTCCACCACAATGTCATCAATCCCTTGAACCACGGGGGTACTGGATTGATTGATGGGTTGATTAGTAATAATACTAAAGACTAAAGTTCCATATTCAGGATGATCTAGGTAGCCAGATAAAGCCTTGACCCCGCGAAGAGTGCCTGTTTTAGCCCTGACTGATCCCTGAGCGGTAGTCTGTTGTAAACGATTTTTGAGAGTGCCACTAATCCCCGCCACAGGAAGAGAAGCGAGGAAAACCTCATGTCCTCGTCCATCGTGCATCGCTTTGAGGATCGAAACCAGAGTTCGGGGAGTAGCCAAATTGTTGTGGGACAAACCAGAACCATCTCTCATCCGATAGCCATTAGCATCAATACCCAAGCTAGTGAGAGCTTGCTCAACGGACTGAGAACCACCTAAGTAGCTCAGTAAAACATTGGCATAGGCATTGTCACTGTTGAGGTTCGTTACTTTAATCCAATCGCCCATTGATATCGAATGAATTTGATTTTCAGGATTGAATTCTTGTAAAGCTGCTGCCGTAACCAAAAGCTTCATATTAGATGCAGGAACCATATAAGAATCGGGGTTAAGACTGTAGATATTTGTCCCCCCCAAGGATTGTACTAAGATAGCCCATTTACCTTGGTTTAGCTCAGGACGCTCGACAATCTTACTGATTGCCTCCGTAATATTATTCGAGCAGATACCAGGATTCTTGATAGTCGGTGATAGCGGAACGTCAATTGGATCTAAGCCATTGCCAAAACCAATTGTCGTGTCAGCACTGGCAGTAGAAAGGGCAAAAGGACTAGCTAGGGTAATGCAGGCAACAGCCAAGGAAAGATAGTGTATGAGATAGCGCATGAATTACGTCGAGTTGGAGGTGGTAACTGGTTGAAGCTTCGTTAGACAAAAGTGCAGGAGAATCACAACCTATGATGTCGTTTTAGCGTTGTTTTAGCTACGTCTAAACTTTTAAAGTCGGCGATCTTGGTTTTTTACTGTTGTTATCTTTAAACAACTCTGATACCAGTTGGGAGTCATCCAACAAATCTGAGGAGTAAAGGGGCTTTGCCCCAGCTATGTAATCAATTAGATTAAAGGCTAGAGGCTAGAGGCTAGAAGCTTTTTTAGTGAACTGAGGGTCTTAACCGACAAATGTTCTATTCAATCACGGTTTTAATCGATCAGGCTCAAAATCGTCAAGTAAAACTTGCCAATGATCTTCAAAGATCAGCAAGAATACTGGAAAACTCAGTAAATTAACGTTTGGCTGTCTCCCTGACTGATCTCAACACATGGAGGAATTATCAAGAGACTATGAAATTTTGATGAAGACGAGGGTTAAAAGTGTTCAATAAAAATTTTTAGAGCTAGTGTGGTTAAATTAAAGATGTATAGATGAAAATGATTACCAACTATCTAAATCATTACTAAAGTTAGTATTAAAATCAACCCTCAACAATGATTGTTAATTTAGAAATTAACCCTATTGAAGATGTTGATATCTGCAAGTCAAGTAATGTAGATACTTCTAACAAAGAATAAATTAGAAACATATATCTGAAAAATAAACATTAAATCACAATATTTATAGTTAATTGGCTGATTGATGATTTTAAATTTAAACAGAATAAAGAATATACATCATAAACTCAGAAGAGAGATCTACAGAGTACCTCCGCTTCAGGCAATGAAAGAGCATGCTCATCAAAAAGCAGTAGATTATCATGCGCCGTTTTTACCTCTGTTGGATCATCAGGGACAGTCAATAGTAGATACTATGCGCCGTAATGGTAGTTGTATTATTCCCTTGAATGAATTAAATCTATCAACCACAGATCAGATGATGACTAAAGCCTTATTTCTCGCAGATAAGCTTAAAAAGTCTTCTCGACCAAACCAGGCAGATCAAGCAAAAAAAAGCGAAATTAGCTCCGAAAAACAAGATGTTCATGAGTTTCCCGAATTTTTATTTTGGGCTTTAGAAACAAAACTGCTGAATATCATTGAAAATTACGTTCAATTGCCCATACTCTACCAAGGCTATGCTATGAGACGGAGTATAGCTGATAGCAAATATGTAGGAGTTCGGCGATGGCATATAGATTGGGAAGATCGATGCGTAATTAAAGTAATTATTTATTTGAATGATGTTGCAGCAGGGGGTGGTGCTTATCAATATATAGAGCGGCACAAAACTCTAAAGGCAATTGAAGCTTTAAATTACTATAATCTGGGATACATATCTGATGCCGAAATGAGTGAAGCTATCTCAACCGTAGACTGGACTACCTGTCTGGGGAAACAAGGAAGCATGATTATCAGCGATACTAGTAGTGTTTTTCATCGCGCTCAACCGCCTACCAATCAAGATCGCTACTCGATTACTTTTTGCTACACTTCTGCTAATCCTCTAGTTATCTGGCCAAATCCCCCAGTTTCTCGTCAGGAGTGGGAGGTAATGGAGAGTCATTTAAATCACAGACAAAGAAATTGCCTGACTAAAAGAAAGTGTAGCTAGAAGATCAACTGAGTTTGGTAAGCTATAAGCTGTAGGCTATAAACCTAAAAACTGTTGAGCTTTGGTCACGACATTTGCCAAAGAACCAGATTTAAAAGGAGAAACCAAATTAGCTGAACTAGTTAAGCTCCCAAAGGGCGCTTTGCCTCCAAGCTGACATAGAGCAATGTATTCGGATAACGCCCCTGTAAGATCCGATTCTGCCTTGACCCAAAACTGCATCGCACAGCAGAGAGCTAGGGTGTAGTCAATGTAGTAGAAAGGAGAGCAATAGATATGTTGTTTTTCCTGCCATAAACCACCCTCGGCAGGATATTCTAGATCTCCATACTGTCGCCAGGGAAGATAACGAGCTTCCATTTGCTGCCACATTTGATTTCTCTCTTGGGGAGTTGCTTCAGGGTTGGCATAAACCAGATGCTGAAAATGATCTACTGCACAACCATAGGGTAAAAAGAGAATTGATTGTGCCAAGTGAATTTCCCGAAAGCGGTGGGCATCCTCACCAAAAAACTTATCCATTTGCGACCAAGTGAGAAACTCTAGGCTCATAGAATGAATTTCGCAGGATTCTAAAGTCGGCCAAAGATAGTCAATCAGAGGTAGATTACGGCTTTGCCATGCCTGAAAAGCATGACCCATTTCGTGAGTAAACACTTCCACATCCCCTTTGGTCTGATTAAAATTGGCAAAGATATAGGGTACCCCCGCAGTGGGAAAGCTAGTGCAAAAACCGCCTCCAGCCTTACCAGGACGAGTTTTAAGATCCAGCAAATTCCCTGCCACCATCATGGCAAAGAAACTCCCCAATTCTGGGTGCAGGTTATCAAACATTTTTTGGGCCTGTTGCAACATCCAGTCGTGATCTCCTTGGGGTTTAGGGTTTCCTTGGAGGTCAAATACTGCCTCATCCCAGTACATAACTCGTTCTAGGTTAAGTTTTTGTGCTTTTTGGTCAATGATTTTTTGTGCTAGGGGAACAACTTTTGCCACCACCTCATCACGGTAGCTGGCTACATCCGCTTCAGTGTAGTCAATCCGCTGCATTCGCTGATATCCTAGACCAGTGTAATTTTCGTAGCCTAATTTCTGAGCCATAGAGTGACGCAGTTTAACTAGTTGATCGTAGATGCTGTCTAGTTGGGTTTGGTGTTGGCTAAAGAACTGCCAGCGAACTTGTTCTGCCTGATATCGAGTTTGGCGATCGCTATCTTCGGTATATTGGCGAATTCCTGAAAGATTAAGGGGTTTTCCTCTAAATTCTAGGCTAGCACTGGCTAATAGCTCTACGTATTGGTTAACTAGTTTTGATTCCTGGACTAAATCTGCTTCGATTATAGGCTCAAAGGTAGTCACGTCTGCCGACCAAAGGCTAAAAGCTTGTTGACCCAAGATCGATTCTAATTCTATTCGATTTGAACTGTTTAACAGCCGACGTTTCAGGGCAACTTCGAGGGCAGTTAATTTGGGTCTTAGTTCATCGCTATATTGCTGTGCCTGTTTGTAATCTTGATTGGTGGTATCTTGACTGAAATTGAGGGAAGTCATCGCCCCCCAAGTATCTAGACGACGACGCAAATTTTCCCACTGTTGTAGAGCCTGTTCTCTGTCTGACTTAGTTTGAGCTTGGTCTAGGGTGGCGTTGATTTCCTGATACTCTGCTGCAACTTGCTCTAGGGTGGGTATTTCTATTGGGATCTGGGCAAAATTAATTTGGGACTGACTCATGACTAGAACAAAGGAAAAGATAGCTATATCTAAGATTTTAGCGGAGTTACTGATTCTGGATTCTAATACCATTTATCTTTGAGGCTGCACCTAATATTTTTTCGCGCAAAGACGGACGCGAAGCTAATCCTTTAGGGCAAAGACGCAAAGAGTTAAATTTTATTTAACGCATTTTAATAGAGAGTTGGTATAAGTGAGTCAACCTAGTTAAATGTGAAACTAACTTCCCCCAATCCCCCAATCCAAAACCATTTTATGTTTAATTAAGGGGGATGGAATCCCCTTTGGGGTAGCTATTTATGGAAGTAAGATTAATACTCGAAATGAAGACAAAAGTTCTAAAACTTGGTGATGATATTAATACTGATGATCTTATTCCTGCTCATCGCAGTACTAATCCAGATCCTGAACACCAGAAACATTATGTCCTGGAACATCTAATTGGCATTGATACTTTGTTGCAATATGAAGTTATTGAGGCAGGGGAAAACTTTGGCTGTGGTTCTAGTCGAGAATATGCTCCCCTTGCTATTAAAGCAGCGGGGATTAAATTAGTTCGCGCTCGTTCCTTTGCCGAGATTTTTTATCGCAATTGTATCAATATTGGTCTGGCGGTAGAAGTTATTGGAGAAAGCCAAGACAACCCCATCGTTAAAGCCATTTCCGCAGCGGGGGGATTAACCGCTTTTAATCAGCAACGGTTACAAAATCAAATTGCTGTTCCTCCCAGTAGTACCCCTCCACGTCCCATGACGATGGCGGAGAAGATGCTGGCTCAAGCTTCTGGTAATGATTATGTACAGCCTGGGGAGGTAGTATTTGTCAAGGTAGATTTAGCCATGTCCCACGATGCGATCGCTGCTCCTGTATTTGAACTGTTTAGAGCTAATTTTGGCGAAGATACGCAGATCTGGGATGCTCATAAAGTGGTTCTGGTAGCGGATCATTTTATTCAGGTTAACGATATTCGGTACGATCCTCAAGCAACTAAGTTGTATCAAGACATGGTGGATTTTGCCCATCTCTATGGCTGCCAACTCTTTGATCTAGTGTCCCCTGGAGAGGCATCGGGGATCTGTCATGTTTTGTTGCCAGAACAGGGGCTAATTCGCCCAGGCATGATTATTGCGGGGACGGATTCCCATAGCTGTACCTATGGGGCTTTTGGCAGTTTCTCTACGGGGGTGGGGACTACCGACATGGCGAATATCTTAGCTACGGGGGAGATGTGGCTACGGGTGCCTGGGACGATCGCCTTAGAACTTTCGGGAACTTTGCCCCCAAATTTGAGTGCGAAGGATATTATGCTATTTATTTTGGGTCGCATTGGCTGTCAAGGAGCGATCGGCAAGGTGTTGGAGTTTCGGGGAAGCATCATCGAACAGTTATCAATGGATGAACGGATGACCCTAAGTAATATGGCGGTGGAGTGCGGTGCTATGTGCGGTTTGATCGTTCCTGATGGGATTACCGCCAAATATCTGCAAGACAAAAAAGTGTCTGACTATCTCCCCGTCGTGGGAGACGCTGATGCCGAGGGCGATCGCCTTTATCAATTTGATTTAAGTAATCTTGAAGCTCAAATAGCTTGTCCTCCTAAGCCAGATAACGTAGTTAATCTCAGTGACTTGCCCGATACTCCCATCACCCTCGCCTTTATTGGCTCTTGTACAGGAGGTAAACTGACGGACTTAGCTCAAGCTGCTGCGGTGTTAAAAGATCGCCAGGTAAATCCCCTGGTGCAGATGTATGTTGTTCCTGCTTCTCAACTGATCCGCCAGCAGGCAGAAGCTTTGGGTTATTTTGAGATTTTTGCCCAGGCTGGAGTACAGGTTCTTAAGTCTGGTTGTGGCGCTTGTATCAATTCTGGTAAGGGAGTTTTAGGTAAACAAGAAACAGGTATCTATGCCACTAATCGTAATTTTACAGGGCGTACAGGGGACTCCACAGGGAAAAATTATCTAGCTTCCCCCAGAGTGGTGAGTATTTCCGCTGTTCAAGGAAAAATCAGCGATCGCCTTGAGGTAATTAAAGAATATTAGAACCAAGAAGATAGCTATAATTTCTAATAAACGTTAAAGATTCCTATTCCCACATATTCTCGAATTTAGTTCCATGAATAAAGTCGTTGTCGGCTTATCAGGTGGCGTAGACAGTTCCGTCGCCGCTGCTACTCTCCATCATCAAGGTTACGAAGTTATTGGTCTTACTCTCTGGTTAATGAAGGGTAAAGGACAATGCTGTTCCGAAGGCATGGTAGATGCTGCTCGACTATGCGAAGAATTAGCCATTCCTCACCATATTGTGGACAGTCGAGAGGTTTTTCAGGAACAGATCATTGACTATGTGGTCAACGGTTATGAAGCAGGAGTAACCCCTCTACCCTGTTCTCAATGCAATCGTAGCGTCAAATTTTCGCCGATGTTGAACTATGCTCAACAAGAATTGGGGACAGACAAAATTGCCACAGGACATTATGCCCGCATTCAATATGATGAATATAGCGATCGCTATCAGTTATTAAGAGCAATAGATCACAACAAAGATCAGTCTTATTTTTTGTACGACTTAACTCAAGAATTATTGGCAGGATCGGTTTTTCCCTTGGGCAATCAAACGAAAGAAGAAACCCGTCGCCTTGCTGCGGAGTTTGGGTTAGCCACAGCAGAGAAGCCAGAAAGTCAGGATCTATGTTTGGTGGAAGCTCATGGTTCAATGCAAACCTTTCTTGACCGCTATATTAATCAGCAAGAAGGGGATATCGTCGACATGGCAGGGAATATCCTGGGTAAACACACGGGGATTCATCACTATACCATTGGTCAACGGAGAGGTTTAGGTATTGCTGCTCCAGAACCTCTATATGTAGTTAAATTAGATGCGGTGATGAATCGAGTGGTGGTAGGCGATCGCCATCAGGGAGGTAGACTAGAATGTACTGTCTCTAGAATGAATTGGGTATCAATCCCTGAACCCACTATCCCCATAAGTGCTGAGGTGAAAATTCGTTATCGTTCTCCATCTGTCCCTGCACAAATAATTCCCCTGGGAGATGCTCGGATTAAAATTGTCTTTGAATCCCATCAGTTTGGCGTAACTCCAGGACAAGCTGCGGTTTTGTATAACGGCGATTTAGTTCTGGGTGGGGGAATTATTGAAATCACTGGGGATTAGGTAATAGATAATCAATACTGTGGTTGAGGGAAATCGGAAATGGAACGGGGATTGTTATGGCTGCCTTTGTTGGTGGTGTTTATTTGGTTAGCTTGGAGTGGTTGGAATGAATATCGGAAGCTAGAAGCCTACAAAGTTTGGGCAAAAGATTTTGATAATGCCAAATTTGACATCTATGCTGTGTTAGGCAGAAAAGAGCGTCAGCTTACCTGGGGCAAGCCTACTCGTGGTGGAATGGTGGAACTAGAAAGTTTCTCTTTAGATGAGGTCGACCAAATTAAGCTGTTGGTGAGCGATCGCGTTGTTGATCCGAACGCCGAAAATCTACCAAGTAAAGGAAAACCTTTTCTAGAATTTGACCTAAAAAATCAAGAGGTGATCCGTGTTCCCTTTACCGATGTTTTATTAGCAACCAAATGGCGCAAGTATCTGTGGGAAGCCAGGTAATAGAAATACTTAAGTGTTTGCTACAAATAAAACGGTTTTTAGGTAGTGGGTAGTAGGTAGTGGGTAGTGGGTAGTTAGGAAAAGCCTTTGTGACTGCATGCGGACACACGAATGTCCTTTGCGACTTCTGACTTCTGACTCCTAAATCCCTATTTCCCGTTACCATTACTCAAACTTTTATTCTGGGATTTGGTCAGTAAAGCGATCGCTTTTCGTCGAGATTCCATCACCGCACCGATTTCCTGGCGCAAACGAGTACTTTGTTCTAATGCCCTCTGGACATCATCAATGGGAATCGTCAGTAACTCCAGATCAGACAAGGCTATCACCGTTACCGAACTAATTCCTTTACCTGAAAGAGCAGATTCCCCAAAGAAATCCCCAGGTACTAATTGAGCGATGGTGAGAACTTGGTGGGAATTTTCTGGTTGGAGGGTAACTTCAGCTTCTCCTTGGAGGATGGCATAAAACTCGTCGGTAGGCATTCCTTGAGTAATTACCGCTTCTCCTTCGCCAAAAAAGCGATCGCTAGCAGTTTGAACTAATTTCCCTAAAATTTCTGGATTCACATTGGCAAAACTGGGCAAATTCTTGATTTGCTCTAAATAGCCCTCCAAAATCGCTGCGGAATTAATCCGAGGAGAGGGATAGTTATAAACGGTTTGAATCGGAAAGGGCATCTTTAAGTGATTACGCTCGGCAGCGTACCAAACACGAGTCATGAATTCATCGCGAATTTTGGGTACTTTGTCATAATCAGCTAAGTAGAGTCTCACCTTGTAACCAACGGAGAAATCGTTATAAGCAACTGTCTGAATGATTGGTTCTGGCTTGTCTAAAACTCCCTTGGTAGATAAAGCCGTCTCCTTGATCACTCGTTTAACCTTGTTGGGAGCATCGTCATAGGAAAAACCCAATTCCATCACTTCAACATGAAGCTTTTGCGGACGACGATAGTTGCGAATTGTTGCTCCCGCCAACACCCCATTAGGGATAACTAACATTTCTAATTCCCGCGTCAGAATATGCACAGAGCGCCAATTGATTTCAATTACCTTCCCCTTGATGCCGTCCACCTCAATCCAGTCTCCTTCAGTAAAAGGACGCTCAAACAACAGGGCAATACCTGAAAACAAGTTACCGAGAGTGTCTTGGAGGGCTAAACCAATGACAATGGAACCAACCCCCAAAGCAGCAATTATCCCCCCTAAATCTGCCCCCCAAACTACGGACATTACCAGAGCAAGACCACAGAGAATCAGAAAGACGCGACTTAGATCCCGAAATAGTCTGGGAACATTGGCTTGCCAACTGCCAGTCTTCGCTTGATTAAATAATAGTCCGTTAACTACCGTCAGGGAACCGTGAATAGCAAACAACCATAATCCAGTCTGAACTATCCGCATGGGCGTGGTGGCGGGGGATAATCCTAAGATCTTATTTAAGAGAATAAATAGGGCTAAACTGGGAAAAATTAAATTACGGACAATCTGGAGGGTAGCTACCAGTAACTTATCTTTTGGTTTTGCTCGATAGATGATTTCTCCAAGGATCAAAGTTATTAAGGGAAAGCCCAGAATTAAGACTGCCCCCCAAATAAACCAATCCTGTTGCCAAAAAAAAGTTTGCATATCCTCATTTGATAATTGATAATTGATAATTGATAATTGTGACAAGTTAAGGCTGAAAGCCAATTGTCAAGAGGGAAAGGAGACAGAACGAGGAGGGGTTTAACTCTTTTGGGATACCGTGACGAATTTCTACTAAGGGTAGATTGAGAATTGGGTTTCCTTGATAGCCAGTACCCAAACGAACTAGAGTATCTCGGTGAGTAAAAGATTGACTTAAGATGGAAATTGATTCATACTGCGCGTTGGTTTTCACTCGGGTAATAATAAAAACTCTTCTCTTCTCGTAAAAATCTAATTCATAATTCAAAGCGATCGCCATACTGTTTATTGGAGTTCAAAAGCCGCCGTTGTAAGATCATTTCTGAAAAATTGTCCCTTCTTTTGAACCGACAACAAGAATAACTTCACAGGTATCGGGAATATCAGAGAAATATTGACAGTCTTCTAAAGCATCCTGCTCTGCTTGTTCTGGAGTATCTTCCTCTTGAACAGTAGAAAAGTCACTTGTCTTTGCTATGGCACCAAAAGCATTACCAAAAAACAAACTGCTACAATCAGAGACTCCCCATTCCTGATCAGCAGCGTTTATAGCAGCTTCGTAGTCATCATATCCCCATACATATCTCTCATTTGTTGTCTATTGATAACCTTCCAATTTTCATGCCAAACCCAACCCGGATCTTGCGCACTAACAGGCAGGTTCCAAATAGGAAGCAACAGTATCGACAGCAAACTGATCGATGAGAATTTAGACATTGGTTTTACCTTTAGGATATTTTAGGACAACTATTTGAAATTTTTTTCTCTTATTATGTGGTTAGGATAATCTAATATGTTTTTCTGTATTAATCCGTTATACAGAAATTCTTAAAAAGGATTATCAGGGTGCTGTTAATGAATTCAGTCAAGCTTTGGCTGCTAATCCTAACGATCTCGATGCCTACGTGGGTCGAGCTACTAGCTACAGCAATCTAAAAGAAAACGATAAGGCGATCGCTGACTTCACCGAAGCCATTCGCTTGAATCCTGAACTGGGAGAAATCTACCCGACCCGAGGTGTTAGCTACATGCTTCTAGGAAAACATGATAAGGGGATCGCCGATTTTAATGAAGCCATCCGTCTCAATCCTGAAGATGCAGATTCTTACAGGGGTAGGGGTCTTGGCTACAGCAATTTAGGAGAACATGATAAAGCGATCGCCGATTTTAATGAAGCGATTCGTCTTAATCCTGAAGATGCAGATTCTTACAAGCAACGGGGTTTGGTCTATGGCGTTCTAGAAGAATTCGATAAAGCGATCGCCGATTTTAATGAAACCATCCGTCTGAATCCTGAAGATGCAGAATCTTACAAACTACGGGGTTTGACCTATGGCTTTCTAGAAGAAAATGACAAAGCGAGTGTTGATTTATACAAAGCAGCAGATTTATATCAACAACAAGGTGACACAGAAGGTTATCAAAGGACGCTTTCTTTAATTGAGGATTGGAATTTATAGAATACTAGCAAGGAAATCTACAAAGCTTATGGCTTATAGCTTGAGGAAACTGGTTCTCGGATGTTATACCAATTTAAAAAGAGAGAGCGGCACATGATCCATCGTAGGGGCGAACGGCCGTTCGCCCCTACGATGGATCTCCAGATGATTTATAAAACAGCGATCGCCCATACAAGAAAATCTAACTCCAAGGGCGATCGGGCAAAGCCTGGCATGATTGCGATCGCGAGTGTCTAAAATAGCTAGAAAGCTGAAAGTAGGGTTAGCCGAATTTCAAAGTTTGATGATTCTCTTTATGATATAGATATCGTAAAAAAAATTAACAAAAACTAGATATTAATTCTTATGGGACTATTCGGCTTAGGCAAACCAGCCACAATACCATCTGCTCAAGAAGCATTACCAGGGCGCAACCAAACGATGCCCGTACCAGCTACTCACCACGTTAATGGCAATCCTCTCCAGCCTCCTTTTCCTGCAACTATGGAACAGGCTGTGTTTGGCTTGGGTTGTTTTTGGGGTGCAGAAAGAAAATTCTGGCAACAACCAGGGGTTTACACCACCGCAGCAGGTTATGCAGCAGGACATACCCCTAATCCTACTTACAAAGAAGTTTGTTCAGGCATGACGGGGCATAACGAAGTGGTGTTAGTAGTTTATGACCCTGAAAAAATCAGCTATGAAGCGTTACTAAAAGTCTTCTGGGAAAGCCATAACCCTACCCAAGGAATGCGCCAAGGAAATGATCGCGGAACTCAATATCGTTCGGGAATTTATACTTATACCCCAGAACAGAAACAACAAGCGATCGCCTCTCTGGAAGCCTATCAACAAGAATTGAGCAAGGCTGGTTATGATCCCATCACAACTGAAATCATTGAAGCACCTAAATTTTACTACGCTGAAGATTATCACCAGCAGTATTTAAGTAAAGTACCGAATGGTTATTGCGGATTAGGAGGAACTGGAGTTCAATTTTCAAGTTGCCAATCCTGAAAAGCTAATCTGGAAAATTTTAGTCAACCTTTCCAGATTATAAATTACGTAACTCCTTAACAAATTCGTAAGTATTCAGGTATCAAAAAGAGAGAATAGTTGCAAGAGAGAAGAAAAGTAGGTAATGTAACGGTAAGATGAGCCAAAAACCTGAGTTAGAGCAGCAAGAACAGTTAAACCAGTTGTCAA
>Ga0114940_10000024_pt1 | contig 103416 bp, 88 predicted proteins | sample ColdCreekSource_FD_87195 | JGI IMG/M metagenome (GOLD analysis project Ga0114940, IMG submission 87195) | Groundwater microbial communities from Cold Creek, Nevada to study Microbial Dark Matter (Phase II) - Cold Creek Source | ecosystem: Environmental > Aquatic > Deep subsurface > Groundwater...
CTCAACCTTGCTTTCCTTCCAAAAAAGCTAAGAAACATTACTACGATGCTATTTGGTTTAGTCGCATTCGTGAAATAAAATGCTCCACAATCTAGCCTTACTGAAATGTGTCAGGCAGTCAGGCTTACAGCTTACAGCTAAAAACGAGATCATTATCAATTCATATTTCCAATCAGCAACGCTTAGTATTTTAATTACTTTTTGTTAAAGATTTCCTCGATTTGGTACGGATACCCAGCACAAAGTCCGAAAATTAAAACAAGTAACGTAGTAGGTAAATAAACTTAAGATGATTAGTCTACGCAAATATCTGGTGGCTTTTATTCTGACATGCTGCCTCTTGTTCACTGCTTGTACTCAGCAAGCTCCTTCCCGTTTTGATGACGCTCAACAGCAAAGCACTAGCAAAGGGGCGACAGCGGTAGTCAATACTTCTCAATCTGGGAGCGCTTTTAACCGTTTTTTCCCCGACGGTAATGGTGAATATCAACGCATCTATTCCCAAGAGAAAAAAGGTTTTGCCGAGGCAAAATTGAAAAAAGATGGTGCTGAAGTTGCTATTTTATCCATCTCGGATACTTTGAATAATTCTAGTGCCATAGCAAAGTTCCAAGAAAGTAGCAGCAAAATTGCTGGTTTTCCTTCCGTGACTCAAGGTAGTACAGGTACGGCAGTGTTAGTCGGCGATCGCTACCAGGTTAAAATTCGTTCTAAGGACGCTTCCTTTAGTGCCAGCGATCGCGAAAAATGGCTGGGTCAATTTGACCTGAGGGGACTATCGAAGCTCAAGTAATGCCACTTAATGGGGATTAATTCGGATTAATTCTAAATGCAAAAATTATATATTTAAGGAGCAAAAGTAGTGAGTGATTCTATTTTTGAATTGGTGGATAATCTACCTCAGAACAACGTCACGACGATGATGTTAAAATCCCTAGATTCCATCGTGCCAGGGGAATGGTCAAACACGGTTGGTTTTGTCGAGACAATTCGTAAGGTGACTGGAGAAACTGATGAGGAGTTGATTCAACAGATTGGCGATCGCGCAGTATGGCTCTACAATGATAAGTCTCAGGGATACCAGCGAGCAATGTGGCTCTATCAGACGGTAGATCGTTCCGACAAGGCTTTGGGTTCGGCTGCATTAGCTAATAAGGTTGGGAATAAAATTCCTCTAGTGGGAGGCTTACTAACTAAAATTACCCCTAATCCTGAAAAAGCCCAGACTCTCGACTTAGCCATTAAGTTAGTAGTTGAACTGGTAGCTTTCTGTCAGATCAATGGCATTCCTGGAGATAGCATTGGCGATTTTGTGGGAGCTTTAGGCGACTATAGCGGTGAATCCTTAATGCGGATGGCAGCTTTGGTATGTGTTGATGGTTTGGTTCCCCTCGGCCCAGATTTCTTGCTTAAAGCTCAGTCAACCCTCAGTGGCATTGGCCCTAAAGATTTGGAATCTAATTCCACTTTCCAGGGAGTATCAGAATCGATTCCAGGGGGTAACTCTAAAGGAAAACTAGACTTTATTGGTGAAAGTTTTGGCTCAGTCAAAGGGTGGATGGCGGATTTTGTCAGCAGCAAAAATTTATCCCCAGAGAAAGTAATGAAAAATCTCCAGGGATTTTTAGAATTCTCTGACAACAAGCTCGATTATGTAGCTGCCTTTATTGATGTCTCGACTAACTACTATGAACACACGGGAACCCAAACCCTCGCGAGAAGGTTGATTGAACGAGCCTTCGATGAGATTTAACGGCAATCCCGAATCTCTTGTAGTCACAGATTACTCCGCCGCAAGACGACGGAGCCTGCTGTGACCGTTGGTCAATCAAGCGTAATTTTTACGCATTACAAGACAGTTACGATGATTGGGGAGATTGAGGTATTGAAGCTCATCGGTGAGCTTATTAATAAACTGCAATCCTCTTCCCCCTTCTTTTTCCATCATTCCAGCTTCCCGTTCACTCTTCCGTAGCTTCGCCTTAATATCGAAAGGCTGCCCTCGATCCCAAATACGCATTTCCAAAAAGTTAGGTAACAACTTAACTTCTAGGTCAATGGGTGTAGTTTCGGGGAGGTCTTGGTGAGCATGGCGTACCGCATTGGTAAAAGCTTCCACCAGGGCAACTTCGCATTGCCAGCCCACTTTCTGAGGAACGAGAGGAAAGACCAATCCTTCAAACCACTGCAACACCTCTCTTAAGGCTTCCAGCTCAGTTTTAACCTGTAAATGATACTGTTTAACTTCTGGGTTCGATTTCATTAAACACTGATGACTAAAAAGTCTGCCAAGGATTAATTAGTTTTAGCTAGTAAGATAATCAATTTTGCTGTGGGACTGAAATTCTGTATATTTGGTATCGGGCTTAACCCTAGCTAGTAGTTACGATAGCTTAATACCAACTAACTAAATTATAACTATTATTATTAATAGTTTACGTATTTAGTATACAGGCTTACAGATAGCCCCAGCAATAACTGTTAGGGGATGATCACAAACTACGAGCTGTTTATATCAGTGTCAACTGTCCGAATCCAAGTTGGACTCACGCCATTGTAAAAGCTGATGGACGCATTAGAGCCAAACTCTAGTTATGGGGGCGCTTCAGATGACGCTAAAATTGCTTTTGATCACTGGTGAGGCAATTGTTAATTATTATGATGTCTGGTTTTATAAATCTAAATAAACCCGTTGGGTTTACCTCTCATGATTGCATTGCTAAGTTACGTAAACTTTTGCACACCAGAAAAATTGGTCACGGGGGTACTCTTGACCCCGCAGCAACGGGAGTCCTGCCTGTAGCCGTTGGCAAAGCTACCCGTTTACTCCAGTTTTTGCCTGCACCGAAAGCCTATCGCGCTCGGATTCGCTTGGGAGTAACCACTACTACCGATGACCTAGAAGGGGAGATCATTAGGCAAGTCGATCGCTTTGAGCTAGATCAAGCACAAATTAGCGATCGCCTCCAGGGTTTTATTGGCACCATCGATCAAGTCCCACCAATTTACAGTGCCATAAAAAAAGACGGCAGAAAACTCTATGATCTGGCGCGCAAGGGGGAACAGATCACCGTAGAAGCGAGAAAAGTGACGATCAGTGAGCTAAAACTGCTGGACATTACCCAAAAAGAATTCTGGGAACTAGAGGTAGAAATTGCCTGTAGTCCTGGTACTTATATCAGAGCGATCGCCCGTGATCTGGGAGAGCAATTAGGAGTTGGCGGAACTTTAGCCAATTTGATTCGTACCGAAAGCTGTGGATTACGTCTAGAAGATAGTCTCACCTTTGAGGAAATTGAACAGCAATTGTCCCAGCAAACCTTTGAGTTGATTGAACCTAGGATGCTCTTAAGTCATCTAGACAAGGCAGTCCTCACGGAAGAAGATGCTGCCCTCTGGTGTCAGGGACAATTGGTTGATCTAAGTCAAGCTGTCGATAGTAGTAAGGAGATATCTACATTCATTCCAGAGTATTATTTGGTCACCTATGGCAAAGATCAAACCTTCTTAGGCATGAGTATTTTATATAAACGCAACGGGGTGCTTAAACTTAAGCCTAAAATAGTTTTAGACGTTGCCGATTGAAATGCATGAAACCGAAAGCAATACTGTTTGTAGCTCTAAGCTCTAAGCTCTAAGCTCTAAGCTCTAAGCTCTAAGCTCTAAGCTCTAAGCCATAAGCTAAACTCTTAGGAAGCCGCATTTGCTTGCTCTTGCTGAGATAATTCAACATGATAATGATCAGTTTCCCGCACGATCATGACTGAGCAAGGAGCATGGTGAGTCACATAATTACTCACACTGCCCAAAAGCATTTCCTTCACCACCGATAGACCTCTACTACCAACCACAATTAGATCTGCTGACCATGTGTGAGCAATGTCACAAATAGTGCGTCCAGGATGACCAAAGTCTTGGCTCAACTCGGCTTTGACTCCTGCTGTAGCTGCTTCATCCACGAGCGATCGCAATAACTCTCTACTTCGTTGTTTTAATATTCCCCACTGTTCTTGATAATTTCTGAAAACAGACCCCTCCATCACATCGTATTCATAACCAGAATAAATAAAAGGATTAGGATAGTTATTGTCATCAGCAGCAAGAACGTTTAACAACATCAATTTAGCTCCAGTTGCCTGGGCTAGAGGCAATGCAGTGTGAAACGTGTCCAAAGCGCTGTCGTTGGTTTCCGAGAGGTCTACCGCTACTAATATTTTCTTAAGCATAATTATTTTAGTTAGAACTCAAATCAATGAACCGATGGATATGGATAGTTCGGTTGTCTATGGTTCAGTTATAGCGGAACAACATGAGGAAATTGTGATTGCTAAAGTTGATTTTCTAGATTAGCTAAATAAAGTAGGAACTGGAATAGAATAGGCAAAAGATGATGATGTTAGTATTGTTTAGTTTCGTTAGTGAATAAGAGTTTTAAGGAAAACTAATATTTAAGATCCAAATCTAGATCTATGTATGTATGACTAAATAATTATGCAAATCAACCTCAAAATTTGGCGACAAGCAAGCCCAGAAAGCCCAGGTAAATTAGAAGAATATACCGTAGCAAATGCTCATCCTAATATGTCGTTTATCGAACTATTAGATGTCTTAAACGAACAGCTTATTAAAGAACATCAAGAACCAGTAGCTTTTGATAGTGACTGTGGGGAGGGGATTTGTGGCTCTTGTGGTCTGATGATCGATGGGGTAGCTCATGGAGAACAACGCCAAACGGCAGTATGTCAGCTACATCTGAGAAGTTTTCAGGATGGAGATACTCTAACGGTTGAACCCTGGCGCGCTAAAGCTTTTCCGATTGTTAAAGATCTTGTAGTCGATCGCTCGGCATTCGATCGCATTGTGGCTGCGGGGGGTTATATTTCCGTTAATACTGGTGCAGCCCCCGATGCTAATTCCTTACCTGTGTCGAAAGAGAAGAGCGATCGCGCTTTTGATTATGCAGCCTGCATCGGTTGTGGTGCCTGTGTTGCAGCTTGTCCTAATGCTTCTGCTTCCCTGTTTACCGCAGCTAAAGTAGCTCACCTAGCGTTGCTCCCTCAAGGAGATCCCCAACGGAAACAACGAGTTTTGAATATGACCGCCCAAATGGCAACGGAAGGCTTTGGTGACTGTTCTAATCATGGGGAATGCACGGCGGTATGTCCTAAAGGTGTACCTTTAGATGCGATTTCTTCTATGCGTCGGGAATATATTAAGGCGATGTTTTAGTTAATTGTTGAGAAAAAATACATTAAAATTCGCAATAATCAAAATAATGACCATGTTTTAATAATTTGCGTTTATGTGATTGTAGTCATACCTTATTTCTATTTAAGTAGTGAAAATCGTTATTAGAAGAAGATGTAGTTTTAATAGCTAATAGCAATAATAAATTTTGCTTTTTATTTCTTGCTGATTAACTACCCTATTTTTCTCAGAAAAAATCTAGATAATTTAAATTATTAATTATTGCGGAGCAGCTATGTACCATTGATTTAAAAGAGAAATGCAAAAATTGCTTGAATGTCTTCTGCTTCTAAATCATCGTAATCTGCAATTTCGGCGATTGAATGCTTTTCTTGCTCAAAATCTACCTTTATTCTAACTGCTGTAAGGCGATCGCTTTTTCAAAAACTGGAATGTTCAAGGCAATCGCGCTTTTGATTATGCAGCTTTGAGTTGAGTTCTAGGTGAATTGCTCAAATAAATCTGCCAGAATAGTATTAGAAAAGAGAAACCCTTCAGGATCGCCAAGGCGCAAATTACTGAATTCATTATTTACTGCATCATAATCTTCTAAGTTACTTAATCCATTAATTAATCCACCATCCTTTCTCATAATTTCGATCAATCCCTGCTTAAGGTAAGGCTGGATGCAGGACAAAATTGTCTGTTGAATCTGGGGGCTAAACTGAGAGAGAGTTACCCCTTCGGCTAAACGTAAACCCAGCATCAAAGTCTCTAGTAAATAGTCTGTGGGGGATATTTTGGGCGCATCGATAACAGCCCCCCCTTCTAGCCAAGCATAATATTCTCTGCGGGTGGGAGGACGGCTAAATCTTCTTTCTGCGACATAGCTGGCTGCACCCATGCCAAAACCGTAATAAGGTCGATTCTCCCAATAGACTCGATTGTGACGACATTGATAGCCTGATTGAGCGTAATTAGAGATTTCGTAATGTTCATAACCCGCAGCAGTGAGGGTTTGCTGGGTTAGTCGATACATCTCGGCGGTATCTTCATCATTAGGGAGGGGAGTTTCTCCTGGCTGATACTGTTTACCAAAGGCGGTAACAGGTTCTAGTACCAAATCATAGCAAGATAAATGCTGAGGAGCGATCGCGATCGCCTGTGCTAAAGATGTCTGACAATGTTCTAGGGTTTGATAGGGCAAGCCTGAAATCAGATCTAAACTAAAATTCTGAATTCCCAATTGTTTAATCATCTCAACTCCCTGCATCACGTCTGATAGATTGTGGGAGCGTCCACAGCGTTTTAATAGCTCTTCATCGAAGGTTTGGACTCCTAAGCTAAAGCGATTTACTCCCGCAGTCAGATATCCTGACAAGCGATCGCGATTAAATGTCCCTGGATCAATTTCCATCGAGATTTCTGCATTAGAGGCAATGCCCAAATGGAAAGCGATCGCGCCAGTAATTTCCCCTAGCTGCCCTGGAGATAACAACGAAGGTGTCCCCCCGCCAAAAAAAACCGTGGTCAATGGTTGCCCAGATGCAGGGGTTAGCTGAATATCTTTGATTAAAGCCAGAAGATAATCTTCCACCATCGTGGTAGCTGATTTTCCTTGATCTCCTACTACCGAAATTGGAAAATCGCAGTAATAACAACGACGACGACAGAAGGGGATATGGATATAGGCAGCGGTGGGAATTGTCTTCCACCAGTTATGTGTCGAATTATCGTTTCTGGAAAATGTAGTATTGGTCATTACCTAACTTTTATATGTCCAATGTGAATTAACTTCGTTCGAGTTAGCTAGTTTTTAGTTCTTAGACTAATATTAAGAACTCCCGTTGTTTTTCACAGAATCCCCTGGAATTTACTACAGTGAAGAAGACATAAATATCCAGATTATTTTATTCAACTAAAACAATGGTTGATGCCATCATTATTATCATTTGCATTATTGCAGCAGTAAACATCGGATTTGATGGGCTACAGTTGCTACCTCCAGATATCTTAGAAGGGGTGTCTAACATCTCCGCTTTGCGTTTTGTGATTGCTGGGTTTGCTGCCATTATCGGTTTAGGAGTAGGAGTTGCAGTACAAACTACCTACCGTCGCTTAGAAAATCAGATCCGCAATACCAAGATCGAAATTATCATCACTAGAGCGATCGGCTTAGTAATGGGTTTGCTTATAGCTAATCTAACTTTAGCACCAGTGTTTCTGTTGCCGATTCCCCAAGAATTAAGCTTTTTTAAACCAGCTTTTGCCGTCTTGGGTAGCGTCATGTTTTCTTATCTGGGGGTTAGTTTGGCGGATACCCACGGACGAACATTTTTACGGCTGATCAATCCCAATAGTATTGAGTCGATGCTGGTGGCAGAAGGTACTCTAGAAGCCATGCCCACCAAGATTTTGGATACCAGTTGTATTATTGATGGCAGAGTAGAAGAACTACTCAAGACGGGCTTTCTGGAAGGACAAATCTTAATTCCGCAGTTTGTACTACAAGAACTACAAAATTTAGCCGATGCCAGTAATTCCCAAAAGCGCATCCGTGGCAGACGGGGTCTAGACATCCTCAACCAAATGCAGGATAATTATCCCGATCGCATTGTGATCAACAAAGCGGATTATGATGACATTGAAACTGTGGATGCGAAGTTGGTCAATTTGGCACAGGAAATCAACGGGACTTTATTGACCAACGATTACAACCTCAGTAAAGTGGCTAACCTGCAAAAAGTACAGATTCTCAACATCAATGATCTGGCTCGTTCCCTCCGCCCCATTTATCTCCCTGGAGACTATTTGGAGCTAAAAATCCTGAAGCAGGGAAAAGAACCCGAACAGGGCATCGGCTATCTAGATGACGGCACAATGGTAGTGGTAGAAGAAGGAAGCGATCGCGTTGGCGGAGAGCTACAGGTAGTAGTTACCTCTTCCCTGCAAACTTCCGCTGGACGCATGATTTTTGCCAAACCCCAATCGGAATCAGAAAGCTATAGCGCTACGCTCTAGGGAAAAGGGAAAAGGGAAAAGGCGAATTCCGAACTCCTACTGAGCTTCTAACTTAGCTAGTCTGCTAGCCAAGTCTAAATTTGCTTGTTTTAGCTGCTCTATGTCGGTTCTCATTTCCTTAACGGCTTTGTCTGCCCCTAGATTTTTTTCTACTTTAGTTACTGCTTCTTCTGCTCGACGACGCACCCTACCATCGGGAGTTTGGGCTGCTAGATTGTTGAGGATCGCAATTGCCTCAGCAGTTTGCATCTGTCCCAATGCCCCTACCACTGCCACCTGAGTTAAGAAGAAAGATTCCCCAGCGATCGCCTCTAATTGTTCTAAGATTTCTCCTAGTTTTTCAGGGGTTTGACCCGTAGAAATCGTCCCTAAAGAACGGATTGAATTCAGTCTTAAAGCTTGGGGTATACCTGGTTGTGTATATTTCAGGATAATATCTACCGCCTCACCAGAAGTTTTCATTTTACTCAACCCTGCGATCGCGCCACTACGGACGACTTCATTCCAGCCCTGACGCTGTTCCAGGATGGTTTTGAGTAAGGCGATCGCCCCTGGTTGTTGCTCCTTGAGATTACCCGATACCATTCCTCCTAAACTTTGAGCAGCGGCAGCTTCAGTATAGTAGCTGCTATCCCCCTGATCGAGATAATTGGCTAGAGTTTCATAGCTAGCAGGAGTTTTAAAGTTACTCAAGCCGACAATAACCGCTCGACGGACTCGCGTATCTTGATCTTTTAAGCCCGTTTGTAATGCATCAAACCCTTGATTGAGCTTAATATTCCCTAGTTTTTTGGCTACTTCCACCCTGACTCCCCAGAAAGGATCATCCGTTAAAGACTCAGCTAGGGCTTTCACTGCTTCCAAGCCACCTTTTTTGCCTAATGCAGCAGCGGCATAAATTCGTGAGATGGGATCGGGGTCATATTTTAACTGATTTTTGAGTTCCGCCAGAGGATACTGCAACGACACAGTTTTGAGAAAATTGTTATTAACATCAAAACTGATAAAATCGGGCTTCTTCTCTAGGGGGAAATAAAAACTTTGTTCTGGCTGATGAATACGCAGGGATAAGGTAGTTAACTCTGGTGGTGCGGATTCTTCTCCGATATAACCAAATGCCACAGGAATCTTGAGGTCAAATAATTCCTTGCTGTCACTATCCTTCTTAGCCTGCTTTTGAGTAACGGTAAGTTTAGCAAGCTTACTATCCCCATCCCAGCTATAGACCACTTTGTATTCAGGATGCCCACCACGGAAAACATATTGATCGAACAAGAACATCAAATTGTAGCCCGTCGCCTGGTCGATCGCTCGCAGCAAATCTACTGTTTCCACAGTCTTATGGGCATTATCCTGAACAAAAGTTTGAATTGCTCGATCAAACAGTTCATCTCCCAAGATGGCGCGGATCATGTGGTAAACACAAGCACCCTTTTCGTAAAGATGACGGTCATAAAGTTCGATCGCTTCTCGATAGACGTTCGTCACAATGGGGCGACGGTAACGAGTACTATCTTCCGAGATATAGCTGCGGGCTTCGTTTAACAGGTAATAGGCAGCATCATCCTTGCCATATTCTGCTTCTGTCCAAAAAACCTCCGCATAGGAGGCCATTCCTTCTTTAATCCAGGCGTGAGACCAGTGTTTAATTACCACTAAATCGCCAAACCATTGATGGGCTAGTTCATGCAAGACTAAGCTTTCTGTCTGCCGATTATCCTGGGCTGCTCGTTCATCGAGTAAACAACGATCCGTTAAGAGAGTCGTGGAAGTATTCTCCATCCCGCCGAAAATAAAGTCATCAACGCATACTTGAGCGTATTTGGGATAGGGATAGTCATAACCGTATTTCTGAGACAAAAACTCCACCATGCGAGGGGTCTTACCCATACTGCGTTGACCGTCCGCCTCTCGTCCTTGCTCAACGTAATAGTTAATCGGTTTTCCCCGCCACTGATCTTGGATTTCGGCGAATTTACCCACCGCTAGGGTCATTAAGTAAGTAGGATGCACCTGCTGCTGTGACCAATGATAAATCATCCCATCTGTTACTGCCTCGGTTTGAAGCAATTCCCCATTAGAAATTGCTTTAAATCCTCTTGGTACTTGCACCCGAATCTCGGAAGTAGCCAATTGCCCAGGATAGTCAAAACAGGGAAACCAAAAACGAGAGTCTTCATCTTCTCCTTGAGTCCATACCTGGGTGGGTTTATCAGGATAATTTGCTGTAGGCTGAATAAAATAGAGTCCTCGTTGGGGATGATCCACTGAGTAGGCAATCTCCACCTTGATTGCTTCCCTCTTTCCAGACTGCTGTAGATAAATCTCAATTTGTTCCCCATCATAATCAAACTGCTGACTAATACCATTAACCAAAACAGATTCAATTTCGAGATCAACTCCATCCATCGTCAGACGAGCAATCGGCGATCGCACAGGCATAATGGTTGTGGTGCAAGTCCCTCGGAAACTCTGATTAGCTATGTCTAAAACCAAATCGAGAAAAATATGTTCTACTTGTCCAGGGCGATCTGGGTTGTAGTGGGGTTTTGCCCCTGGAAGCTCAAAAGATTGGCGTTCGCTTGCTTCAGCATCAAAAGAAAGATGAGACATGGATTAGTTCAATAATTGCAATATACCGTTATTGATTAGGGTATCTAATTCAGCAATATTTAACTTGGGGACATGCATATTTAACTACACTTAGGGAGCTGCTGAAAAATAACATACCATTATCTTGTAAGGGCGAATGGCCATTCGCCCCTACCCTAAAAGCGATCGCCACAGGGAATTAACCGACTGTTGTACTTTAGCAAAGGGTTGTTGTCTTTGAAGAAAAACGCGGGCGCAGTTACGTCCTGGCATTCCTGAGATCGATCCCCCTGGATGAGTTCCAGCCCCTGTCAGATATAGGTTTTTGATGGGAGTGGTATAGTTAGCGATTTCTGGGAGGGGACGCAAAAAGATCATCTGATCCAAGGTCATATCTAAGTGATAATAGTTACCCTTATAAGAACCTAGTCTTTCTCCTAATTCCGCAGGACTTTCTACCCGACGGGCAATAATTGAGTCTTGTAGATTAGGGGCATATTCTCCCAACTTCTTCAGGACGTTATCCGCAGTCCGATTTTTCAGTTCCTCTGTCCACCCAGTGCCATACAATCCTGTCCCTTCTTTCCCTGCGATTTGGTAGGGGGCAAAGAATTCAATCCACAGGGTATGTTTTCCTTCAGGGGCTAGGGTAGGATCGAGGACGCTAGGGATATCCAGATACATTGAAGGGTTAGCATCGGGAATTTGTCCCATCGTGGCAAGGGCGTGAGCCTGTTCTACATGGGCTACGGAGTCGGCGATTAATACGGTGCCGATTAAATGTTCATTATGATCTGTTTCTAAGGCAGTAAAACGGGGGATTTCAGACAGGGCGCAGTCGATTTTGAGGATAGTTTCGTTGTTGTTGGTAATACGGCGATCGACTTTCTCCCTTAACTCCGAAGGAACGACATCGGGGGCTACCAACTGTAAAAACAATCTACGAACATCAATATTGGAAATTACCCCTTGATTAGCTCGATAATCCTTGCCTCCCGCAACTTTTACCCCGATCGCTTGGTTGTCTTCGACGATCACTTCCTTAACCATCTGTTCCGTAAGAATTTTGCCCCCCTTGGCAGTAACTAATTTTACCAAGGCTTGGGTTAATGCCCCCGTCCCCCCTTTAGGTCGAGCCATCCCAGGATGGTGACGCATTGCCAACATCATCAGTCCTGCGGTAATGCCCTTTTGGGAGGGAGGCGCGCCTATTTCCGCTGCTAATCGAGCTAGGGGAGCCTTGACAATCTCTGTATCAAAATACTCATTCAACAAGTCTTCAGGGGCGGTAATCATGGTGCGGATAAAATTTAACGCCTTATCCTTCGACCCAGCGATCGCTAAAATATCTGCCAGATTTTTACCTTTATAACCCTTGGCAATTTCTAAAATAGACTGGGGTGGGGCATTAAAAAACGGCGCGATCGCACTCATGAGTTTTGACCAATAGGTAATAAACTCGCCATACTTTTCCGCATCTCTAGGGCTATAACGAGCGATTTCACCTTGGGTTTTGCTTAGGGATTGATGTGCCAGAAAATATTTACCATCTGGGTGAGGACAAAAAGTATGGGGGTCACAGATCAGATATTCTAAGCCGTACTTGTGAAGCTGCAACTCTTCAATGAGGGGACTCAAAAAGATAAATTCATGGTCGATAGCACAGAGATTAAACTTAAATCCTGGTGCTTCTTGGGGGATGGCTTCTTCCGTCGTCGCCGCCCCCCCAGGTACAGCACGTTTTTCTAGGAGTAGCACACTATAGCCAGCATTTAATAGATAGGCGGCACAGACTAGTCCATTATGACCAGCGCCAATTACGATCGCATCATAGGCTTCCATTAAATATTGATCTTTCCCCGATTGTGAAATTTGGATAATTTGAAATTTATTGATTCGATCCGTTGCTCAATTGAGAATAGCAAAATTAGCTGCATCAATTACAGTGAGATGCTAGTAGTCAATAGGTAAGGAAGATCTATCGTCATCATTTTGCTATACTGATTGATACTTTAATTTTTAAGAATTATTTAATTATATGAATTCTGTTGTTCAGATAATTGAACCCAAAGGTATTTTGGACGGCACCAAAAGTACTGAGTTTCAGCACCAGATTGAGCAAAGTGTCGAAAGTGGCGTACAGACTATCTTAGTTGATTTCCAACAGGTCACTTTTATGGATAGTTCTGGATTAGGAGCTTTAGTCAAAGCCTTGAAAACAGTCAACGCGGCTGAAGTCAATTTCTTTTTATGCTCCGTTAATGAACAGGTTGGGATGTTATTTGAGCTAACTAGCATGGATAATTACTTCACTATTTTGAGCGATCGCCATGAGTTTACCCAGCAATTAAGTAATTAAGTGATGATTCCTCCTTGGCTGGGGATTGGGATAATTACCCTGGCTATCCCCTTTACCTGTAACCGTTTGATTTCTAGCAGAGATTTTCGCTGGTTTAATCGCTTGCGTCGCCCTAACTGGTTAACCTTTGAATGGGCAATTCCGCTGATCTGGACGGTGGTATTTATCTGTGGAGCATGGTCGGCATATAATGTTTGGCAAGCAAATCCTGGTACCAGTTCTACCTGGGGGATCATGGGGTTTTATGTGGTGGTAGAGACAGCAATCTCTCTCTACACCATCGTGATGTGTAAAACTCGTAGTCTCAAAATCGGTACGATTATTGGCGGGACGGGTTTTTTCTTGGGGGCAATCTTGGCGGTAATGGTACAACCGATCGACCATAATGCATTCTGGCTGTTGGTTCCCTATTTGTTGTGGAGTCCTGTGGGAACTTTTGTTACTTGGCAAATGATGCAGCTCAATCCCCTAGATGTCTGAGAACTTGGTTGCTAGCCGTAGGGAGAGCAAAAGTTTACACCAGATAAAGTGAACTCCGAACTCATTTAGCCAATAACGGTGCCGCCGCCAGCAGTTTTTGAGTATAAGGGTGTTGTGGTTGAGTAAAAATTTGTTCCGTGGTGTCAATTTCAACGATTTGACCCGAATTCATGACCGCAATGCGATCGCAAAAGAATCTCGCTACCCAAAGATCATGGGTGATAAACAGGTAAGTTAAATCAAATTCGGCTTTTAATGCCAGCATTAACTCTAAAACTTGGGTTTGCACCGTCGCGTCTAGCATACTCACAGGCTCATCACAAATTACTAGTTTTGGATTGGTAATTAAGGCCCTGGCGATCGCTACCCGTTGTTGTTGTCCCCCAGATAGTTCTTTGGGATAGCGTCGATAATATTCGGCGGTGGGGGTTAAGCCGACTTTTTCTAGCATGGTAATTACCTGTTGTTTCGCTTCCTTGGGAGTAGCCAGCTTATGAATCAACAGCGGATCGGCAATACTTTCCCCTACCGTCATTAGGGGATTAAGACAGGCATGGGGATCTTGAAACACCATCTGTAGCTCTCTTCTCTGACTCCGCATCCCTGAGGGAGCAAGAGTAGTCAAATCCTGTCCCAAAAATTCAACCTTCCCCGATGTGGGTTTGAGCAACTGCAAGATTGTCCGCGAGAGAGTGCTTTTACCGCAGCCTGATTCTCCCACTAGCCCTAATATCTCCCCTGGATATAAATCGAAGCTGATATTATCTACCGCTTTAATTTCTGTGGCTTTGGCTTTCGAGAATAGTTGCTGAATTAAATTTGCTTCTAAAGAAAAATACTGTTTTAAGTTCTCCACCTTGAGAATGGGCTGTTCTCGTGGGATGCAGTCCCCAGGATCTTCCTCCACCGTTTGCAAATGCAGGGCGGCGTTCAGCAAAGACTTAGTATATTCATGGTGAGGGCTATAAAGAATCGACTTGACATCCCCTACTTCTACCATTTTGCCCTGGTACATCACCGCAATGCGATCGCAATACTCCCCGATCATTGCTAAATCGTGAGAGATCAACAACAAACCCATATTCCTTTCACTACATAGCCGAGTCAATTCAGTTAAAATTTCCGCTGCCACCGTCACGTCTAAACTGGTGGTAGGTTCATCTGCCACAATGACTTTGGGATTGAGCAACAACGCCAGAGCGATCGCTACTCGTTGACGCATACCACCACTGAATTCATGGGGATATTGTCCCCAGCGGTTCGCAGGGATTTTAACTGTCTCCAGAGTTTCTAGGGCTAGTTTCTTAGCAGCGGATTTTGTCAACTCAGGCTGATGAGCTTTAATCGTCTCTAAACAGTGATCACCAATGGTCATTAAGGGATCTAACCGTGTCATCGGATCTTGAAAGATCAACGCCACTACTTCCCCCCGAAATTGTCGTAACTCGGCTTTATTCAACTCAAAAACCGATTTATCTTGAAAAATAGCTTTCCCTGTCACCTGACTGCCTTCTGGTAACAGACGCATGATCGCTCGTCCCAGAGTCGATTTACCACAACCCGATTCTCCCACCAGTCCTATCTTTTCCCCTGGCTTCAGCTCAAAAGAGACATCATCTACCGCCCAGATTGTTTTTTCTTGGAGTTGACGAGGGTATGCCACTCTAAGATGGTTGACTGACAATAGGGCTTGAGTCATAGTCTGAGTCATGGTGTTTGGCGTTAGTCGAATTAGTCTATCGCATTGTAATCAGCTATTAAGCAAAATGGCTATGTTGTCACCTTTCCTAATCACAAGACAGAGATTTGAGTGCATAAGAAATACTTAGCATTTCTTTAATAGCCTTAAATTTTAGTTCTTAGTTCTTCATCTAATAATTTTTCCTTAATCATCTGTTAATCTAATATTTACCTAATGATGATGTTTGCCCAAACAGTTTGTAACGCATTCGTTACGGAGTCAGCAGCACCGTCAAAAATATTCTTAGCAGAGGTTAGATTAAATGCTATCACCAGTAAAAACCGTAGAAATATTTCAATCATCTCCAGAACCCCACTCTGTTAATGCTGGAGATGTGATCTTCACCTCTGGAGATGCAGGCAGCGTGATGTATGGCATTTTAGAAGGAGAAGTCGAAATTTCGGTTAATGGGCAAGTTCTAGAGACAATCTATCACGGTGATATCTTTGGCGAGGGAGCGTTAGTTCATTCTGATAGCAAACGTGCTTCCACTGCGATCGCCAAAACCGACTGTAAGTTAGCTTTTATGGAACGGAAAAACTTTCTCTTTGCCGTCCAACAGACTCCCATGTTCGCTCTTGAAATCATGCGCAGCTACAGCGATCGCATTCGTCGTTTAAGAGAGTCTATCACCAGCGATAGTTAAACCATGAACTGATAGCTGATAGCTATTTTACTTCCCCTTCTGAGGAGTTTTTGCTTGTTCTAGGGCGATCGCTTTAACCGCTTCAAAAGAATTACGATTAGATGTACCTTCAATCGCTTTAACCGCCAAATTCTGTACTTGCTGCAATGAACTATCAAGCTGTTGGGATAGTTTCTCGACTCTGGTGGCTTGATGTTTGATCGTTTGTTCTAAGGATTCGATTCTTAACTGATAGTTTTGTCTTTCCCCTTCTATTTCTCGCTCCCTGAGATCTGTCTTAACCTTGGCTTGATAAGCGCCGATCCCTTTCCCTTCTTCTGTACCCTGCTTAACTTTGTCCTGTAGTTCAGATTCAAAAGCGATCATCTTGTTCGCTGCGGTAGCATATTCTTGCTCTTGTTGGGCAATTTCTACTTCCTGCTGCTGCCACTGCTGTTCTATCTGTTGAAATATCTCAGCTAATTCTTGCTGTTTCAATTTTTGTAGCTGTGCATGTTCCGACTCATATAAATCTCTTCCCAGATCCAGATTGTACTGATATTCTGCCTGTTCTCTTTGACTATTTTTGCCATAGTCCTCATTCCTGGCGGCAACCAGTTTGTCATGAGTTTGCTGTTCTTTTGACCGCCTTTGTTCTAGGGCTTCAATTTCTTGACAATCTGTTTTTTGCTGCTGCTCGTATTCGGCGGTAAATTTTTTGCTCGATGCCCGATATTGATCTAGGAGAAAATCAATCGTAGACTCATCAATATCCGTAAGCTGGTGTAGATTTTCTAAGTCTTGAGTTTCCGCAGCGATCGCTATTTTAACCGCCTCTAGTTCCATTGCTTCAGCAATTAACTGCTCAGATAAGTTACTCACTGCTCCCCCAAAACTCCCCTGAATTTTTTCTAAGGATTGAATTGTCTTAGTTAAATCTGGATTCGTATTTTGCCCTGTTTCTGTTTCTGCTTTGCTCCCACTAACCCCGTGAGAATTAGCTTCTGCCTTGCTCTTGTTCAGTTGTCTAATTTCCGCTGCCAAAACCTGGTTCTGTTTTTCTAAATCTTTGTATGCTGCAAAAATTTCTGCCTTGCTACTTTTAGAATTAATAGTCATTTTAATTTCTAGTTTCTAGTTTTTACTTACTGATTCTGAAAGGCTTGCATAGCTAGATTCTGTGCTTGAGCATTGGCTTCCTGGAGCTGTCTGGTGATTTCGGCAACCTGTTCTGTCTGATGCTCAACAATGGTAGTTAGGGATGCTATTTTCAACCCGTACCCCTGCTCTATAGCTGCCCATTCTTTTTCTTTTAGCTCTGTTGCTACTTGATACTTTTGTTCCGCGTCTTTGATTGCTTTCCCCTTCGCTTTGCCATATTCTTCCTTGAGTTGTGTCTCAAAATTAGCGATCGCTTCTTGATGCTGAGTAAACTCTGCTTTGTGTTCTGTCAGATATTTTTCTCGCCTTGACCAGTCTTTAGCTTTAGCAGCCCCTAATTCTGCCATTTTTCTCTCCTGTAACCGTTGATCTGTTTCGTACTGATCCTGCTCAATGGTTCGCTGTCTGGCTAGTTCATATTGATAATCCGCCACCTCTAATTCTCTTTGTTGGATGCTTAACTCTGCTGCTTCTTGCACTTGATTAGCGAACTCTGTCTCTTCTATTAACCACTCCTGTTTGGCTTGAAAGATTTCCCCCTCAATAGTCTCCCTAATTTGTGTGGTATTAGCCTGTAAAGTGGATTTTTTTGCCTGATGTTCTTGATTTAGAAGATAAAGTGCATCTGCCACTAAACGCACTTGTTGTAATCGTTCTAAGTGTTCTCCCTCAATAGCGATCGCTTTTCTTAGTTCTTGGAGCTTATAAGATTCACTAGTTAATTCCTCTGCTAACTCACCCACAATGTTGCCAAAGCTCAACTGTAGGGTTGCCATTCCATTGACGATGTTATCCACCGTATAGTTTCTAGTCTTAACCAGCAATACTTGATTTTGCGTTTTGGCGACTTCTTCCTCTTTTGTCGCTATCTGGGACTTATTTTGTTGATATTGTTGCAGTAATTCCCTGAATGCCACTGAGATCGCTTCTTGATTATTATTTGCCTTGATTAGCCTCATTTTTTGCCTCCATATGATACCGCTAGGAATTGTTTTAATCGTTGTTCTACTGAAAAATTTCTTTATTGACTTAAAAGTCAACTGCAAATCATCATATCGATAATTGATTTTTAAGTCAACTCTTTTGTTCTTTAAATATTGCTCTTGGTTTTTTGAGAAATTTAGGACAACAAAAAGCAGGTTAACCATTGTTAACCTGCCGACACAAAATATTGATTTAAATGTATTTAGATGTGTTGATTTATAGGGCTAGAGTCGGTAGTCTAAACACCGAAAGATTTTCCACAGCCACAGGTTTGAGCGGCATTAGGGTTGGTGAACTCAAAACCACCACCAATCATCGCGTTGCTATAGTCGAGAACTAAACCGTAGAGATATAACAAACTTTTAGGGTCGCATACAATCTGAAACCCATCGTAATCAAAAACTTCATCGCTGTTGCTGATCTGTCCAGGCTCTTCAAAATCCATCATATAGGACATCCCAGAGCAACCTCCTTGGCGAACCCCTACACGGAGACAAAGCTCTCTACCCTGTTGTTCTTGCAGCATTTTAATGTGCTTAAAAGCTGTTGGGGTTAGTTGGATTCCTCTTTCTACTGGCTTGATAGCTTCCTTGGTAGCTTCTGTCATGGGTTTAAATAACTCCTATAAAATCAATCCTTTAGCTTGATATTATTATATCTTTCCCATACCTTAGATTCTTTAGATTAGATTTTTAGATCTTTTGTTGATGGGTTACGACGGATTGTTGGATTAAAAACAAATCCAGGATTACCACCGTCTAACCCATCCTACTTATGGTTGGTGAGCCTGTCGAACCACTGACTTGCGTACAGCGGTGCTAGCTCCCCAAAAAAACACTATTCAGTTAGGCTGCTGACACTAAGAGGAACTAAATCACCGTAGATCGTAAAGCCCAATAACATAGCTTCGTCTTCTTGAATCAGCTTGCCAGTTAGGGCGCAGCTTTCATCTTTACGAGCAGTTGCTTCCATCGTGGCGCGAATATCAGAGCGGGCAAACTGAGGGCGATAGTCCCCAGATTTTTGGTGGACATAGTTCCACAGAATATCTCTAATTAGAGCTTGATAACCTTGATTACCAGAAAGTTCTTTGAGCTTGTCTTTAAGACTCCGCTCCAAACGAATACTGGTAACTTCCATTTCAGTCGTAGACGTGCGAGTTAGGGTTCGCATATTTTTTTTCCTCTAGATACTAGACATATACGGTACTATAAGTGTAGTATTAAAAGCGCAATTTGAAAACCCCTTCCAATAAATTTAATGTTGTTTTGATCAATTTTTTCTTTCGATCTCGACCTTTAATGTAGCGTGTCTTAACAGTTGTTTGCTGATGGAGAACAAACATTGATGTTGTTTCAAGCAAGAAGAAAGCAACCCTGCATACTTATCAGAATCAAGACGTATAAAGACTTATAACCAAGAATTAGTCAGGCATTACCCTCTCAAAAATGATAATCAGCGATCGCCAAAAAAAACTTAATAGCAGAGCAGATTTACCCAAAATATTTAAGCTAAATTAATAGCTTACTTTAACAAAAATTAACATACTCTGCATTCTTGGTCATAGCTTGCGGGGTTTTTTATTGCTGATTTTTCTCATATTTTTCTCATGATATTCTCGTAGTAAATACTAAGGGGTGAATCAAAGTGAACAATTCTTGAGTGATTTGTGTCAATGCCAAAGCCCAAAAAATAGTTAACAGTTAGTTATGGACTAGTTCAAGTCAATGAATATTTACCAACCTGAATCTAGAGCAGGGACAACCAACCTTACCTTAGAGAAACGAACGACATCATGCTAAAAATCACATATTTAGAAGAAGGAATTAACTTAGAGTACTTAGAAGAATCCCTTGAAGTTTGGAAAGCAGATCGCATTTTAGTTAATTTACGTGCTGGGGTATCCGTTCACGTAGAATCAAGCATTGCCAACATAGTGGTAGCGATCAATTCTGGCATTCATAGTTTACTGCAATTAGCTCAAAATCAGCCAATTGAGTTAGTTCCCTGTGATGAGGAGTACTTAGAGGTTGGTTTACTGGGTAGCTGGATCGCTCAAAGAAGAGATAGTGAAGAAGGAGTCTTTGTTTGCGAGTTGAGTCAGGAAATCGAATATTGTCTGTACAGATTGTGGACGGCTTCTCAGGTGGGAACGTCCGTAATCAACTAGTAATTAATTAATGGTTTGAATTTTGTTTGAGCAGAAGAAACTGATTAGCTCCGAAAAACGAGCATTTGATTTATTTGGCACCAGAGTTTGAACCTGATTAATACTATCTTGATTTAGATAGATAAAGACTTGGTTGCTTAGAATCTGACGTATCTGGGGTGAGAACCCCGCAATTTCCTGCTCAAATCTGGCTTGTCTTTCCTCTGCTAAATCGACCGTGAAACGGGTCATAGCCAATAATTTGGTCCTAGTCAAATTTGGCGTTAAGTCTTGTTCGGGGGAATCAAAGCGATCGCTACTTAAACATAATTCCAGAAAATAGGGATGATCTTCAAGAAAAACTCCTATTCCATCCTGAACATATACCTTTGCTCCATCCATGCCTAAAGCACCTAAATCAGCTAGGGCAATAATGCTCCCGACGATGGAGATTTTTGTTTGAGCATCGTAAAGATAGGGTTGATAGATCGAGGGGGACGAAAAAGTTGTTGGTGCTTTACTCCCTTGAGGATCTCGGACACAGATTGTGGCAATAATGGCATCTTGAATAATTTGTTGTTCGCGATCGCTAAATAGCCATGAAGCATCAAGTTTTTCGTTAATCAAAGCCAGATTAAGATCTTGAATATATCGTAATAGTTTGTTGGCTGTTGCTGTTTCGCTAGAACCTGCAAGCCTTTTACGGGGATGGTTCAGTGGAGTGGGTTCAAATACCTGCACCATGTCGTGAGCCAATCCACAGATCCCAATCAAACTTTCTAGTCTTGTTAGCTCCTGGGTTGTATAGCACTCCGTTAACATCGGTTGAATTGCTTGAAAAATTTGAATGGCTCGCCGTCTTACCGTCAACCCATGATAGAGATTGTGATAGTAAAGTTGTTTACTTTTGGTTTCTTGGACGATTTCTCTTTGGACATATTGCTCTACTAGTTGAACTATGTCCTTAAAAGAGTCTGGTTTTTGCTCCCATAATTTTGCTGCCATAAACAATCGTTACATAACTTGGGGATTTAGGGAGTTGGGGGATCAATTATTGAACTTTCCTGTTCTCGAAACAGAACCAAGATGTACTTCACGAGAAAGATCATGCAGATTTTACCTGAATTATATTTATTTTTGCCATAATTGGGCGATCGCTTTTTCAGGGGGAATATCTTGCAAGTCACTGGTATCAGATGAGATTAACGTGCAGTTTTCTTTGATGGCAGGAACAGTATGGTTATCTTGATTGCTAGCTAGAGCAAAAGTATAAGTATCCGTCGCGATCGCTAGTTGCATTGCCATCCCACTAGTACACAGTATGAGGTTTGCTCCTGCAATAATGGCTGCGGTTTTGCCTACATCTGGAGGAGCGATCGCCTTGAGATTGCCATTCGCCGAAACCATCGTCGTCACCCAATCTTGGTTAGAATCGGTTTGCAAGATCACTATAGAGAGTCCTGTTTGCCTTTGTTCCATGTCTTGAACAATTTTTTGCCAACTATTGATGGGATAGGAACTGGTTGCCGTCGCTGATGGCTTATCCCACAGCACAATGTAGCCACCGTCCATTCCTCGTTTTTGCTGTTCCGATTCTGCCCAGGATATATCCTCCGTCGGGACGTTAATAGTAACGGGAGGACAAGGAGTCTGAATACCTAGTCCAGTGACCAAATCATGATACATTTGCGCCTGATACTGCTCTGGTTTACGGGTTACAACCGCAGATAGGTATAAGGGAGAATCATCCTGAAAACCGACTCTAGTGGGGATACCGTTGAGCCAGAATAAGAGTTTAATTCGCCAGGTTGTTTTGAGACTAATGAAGGCATCATACTCGCGATCGCGCACCGTTCCCAAAAGATTGAGATAATCGGCGAAGCTGTTGCGGTCTTGAAAATCAAACACTAGAACGTCATCAACGTTTTTACAGACTCGATAGGCTTTTTTCGAGCGGGGTTCGACTAAAACATCAATGGACGCTTGAGGATACTGCTGCTTAATAGTTTCCAGGGTCGGAAAGAAGAGAATTTGATTGCCAATATCGCCAGGCACGAGGGCTAGTACACGCATTCTATAAAGATGATATAGTCCTTAGTTTATCTGTGGACAATTTTAGTAGATGATAGAGCTAAAGCGGATTATTTTTAGGAAAACATCATTAAATGCACTTATTAATTCCCGCAGCAGGTATGGGTCGTCGTATGGGCAGCGATCGCAATAAGCTCTTATTGAAACTGCTGGAAAAGCCTTTGCTAGCCTGGAGTTTACTAGCCGCGGAAAAAGCTGCAACTATCCAATGGATCGGTGTTATGGGACAGTCTGAAGACTTCGCTGATTGGCAAAATATTTTGCAGCAATTAAACTTAACCAAACCAGTTCAGTTGATTATTGGTGGAGATACCCGTCAGGAATCGGTTTACAACGGTTTACAGGCTTTGCCAGGAGATGCAGAACGAGTTCTAATTCACGACGGAGCAAGGTGTTTGGCGACTTCGGAACTCTTCGATCTTTGTAGCGAAACATTACACACCTGTCAGGGATTAATTGCGGCTGTCCCAGTGAAAGATACTATTAAGGTAGTAGACTCCCAGGGCATAATTACCGATACTCCAGACCGTAGTAATCTTTGGGCGGCTCAAACTCCCCAAGGATTTGATGTGGAGTTACTTAAGCGTTGCCATGCTCAAGGAAAAGAGTTGGGTTGGCAGGTGACGGATGATGCTGCTTTATTTGAAAAATGCGGTCTATCAGTGAAAATTGTTCAAGGAGAAGAAACCAATCTTAAAGTTACCACTCCTGTAGATTTGGCGATCGCCGAATTTATTTTGCGTCAGAGGTTAAAATGTCCGTAAATAATCGTGATCTAGATATTGATCTGGCTACCTACATTGACCATACCCTGTTAAAGCCCAGTGCGATCGCGGAGGAAGTTAAGCAAATTTGTCAGGAAGCATGGCAATATAATTTTCCTGCGGTGTGTATTTATCCTGCTGCGGTCATCCAGGCGAGAGAGGCATTACATGATAAACAGCCTCATGTATGTACGGTAATTGGGTTTCCGACGGGGGCGGTAACTTCTGCTGTTAAGCTCTATGAAGCTCAGGAAGCAGTGGAAAATGGCGCAACGGAGTTAGATGTCGTAATTAACTTGGGTTGGGCTAAATCAGGGGAATCAAGCAAGATCTATCGAGAAATCGCTGAAATCTGTGGGGAAACAGGTCAAACGGTGAAGGCAATTTTAGAAACTACAGTCTTGACTAACGAGGAAAAAAGATTAGCAGCGGAAGTATGTCTAGATGCAGGGGTGGCTTATCTCAAGACTAGTACTGGTTGGTTTGGTGGGGCAACAGTAGAAGATGTGGCGCTACTCCAAGAAATTACCAGAGGACAAGTTGGGATTAAAGCTTCGGGGGGAATTCGGACTTATGACCAGGCGATCTCTCTTATTCATGCAGGAGCAACCCGCCTGGGGACTTCTCGTGGAGTGGATTTACTGCGGCAACAAAATGAGTCGATTAAGTCTTGATTATCCATTGTTGGGTTAAGCGATCGCGCTACTCAACCGACAAGAGTAGCAATCGCACTAAGAATTAGAAATTAAAGGCAGACGGCGAATTCTAAAAACTAGCTGCTGAAAGGGGTAATCCTTGATCAAGCAACAGTTTCATAAGTTTGGGGTAATTCTATAATGCGATCATCAAAATAGGAAGCAGCAAATATAAGAGCTTGTTGAATATCTGCTTCTTCAAGTTGGGGAAACTCTTCAAATAGCTCTTTTCTATCGGGATAGATGGCAAGCAAATCAATCACTCTACGGACTGTGAGGCGAAGATCGCGAATGCAAGGCTGTCCGTTCATTTTATTGGAATTGCTAATAATACGATCTAGTTTCATGAGAGAAAAATATAGCAACTAGGTGAGAAAATATACAGTTTTAATTATATCGACAATATTTTCATCAGTTTACTAATGTTCATGCGATAGGAGCTGAATGGTAATAAAATTGAGGGTCTAATAATAAGCACGATCGCTTGCTCTGTAAATCTGTAGATTGGCTTATCTCAACTAGAAATTGACGTTATCACAGTGGTTGGTAATTGTGGTCGCAAACACCAATAAATTAGAGCGCCGAATAGAGGAATAAAAGCGATCGCTTTAAGCCAGCCTGTCACTCCTCGGCGTTGGCAGTCATCTCCTAAGACAGTGGGCAAGAGTAGGCAGAGTAAGCAAAAGTCAATACTCATGATATGAATAAACTGACTGGTATGCCATTGCTCCACATAATCTGACCAATTTCCCTGAGTCAAACCCCAAATTAAAAAGGTAATTAAGCTAATACTAGTAGCGATCGCCGTTAGGGGAGAATCAAGGATTGTCAATAAGCGGTTCTTAGGCTGATTCCAGGTAAGATCTGGTTGACGCAGGGCAAGATAGGGCAAGAGGGCAAATGCGCCCAGTCCGAAGGAAGCAATGGAGAAAGGATAAGGGGAGAGTCGCTGATTACTGTCAAAGAGCATAAATGCTGCGTAAATTACTGGGAAAATGCCCATAATATAAAATATGGCAATAACCAGGGGATTGATACCTACAAAGTTGCCAGTAGACATTTTGACAATTAGTTCCCAATCTCCTTGCTGGTTTTTTGTCGAAGTAGATGCGATCGCATAAGTTATTAAAGTTAACCAGATCGAACCTAAAATAAGTTTCCGCACCATTTACATTTATATGTTTTCTATTATTTATCGTTCTGTTATTTAAATAATAAATCTTCAATCGGATAGATTTAAAGGTTTGCTAGAGATTAAATAAAATTTCTTCACTAGACTTTGGCAAAGTATCACCATCAAAATTAATGCAGAAATACAAAGCTACAGGAATTGTGTTAAAAGGTTCGTCCTTGAAGGAAAACGATCGCCTGGTGACGGTGTTGACTCCTGAGTATGGATTGATTAGGGCAGTAGCGCCAGGAGCAAAGAAGTATAAATCTCAGTTACGGGGGAGAACTGAACTATTTGTGATTAATGAGTTTTTAGTCATTAGAGGGCGATCCCTTGATAAGATTATTCAGGCGGATACGATCTATACTTACCCTGGGTTGAGTCGTGACATAGGTAAGTTGGCAACTGCTCAATATTTGGCGGAACTGTCTATTGCTTTGGCGGTGGATGAACAGCCTCAACCAGAGTTATATGAACTGCTCAACGAGCATCTACGCAGGATTGAAAGGTGTGAACCGGGGGAATCGGTATATCCTTATTTGGCTCAGGCGGTATTTCATTTAGTGGCGATCGCTGGTTTGATTCCTCAAGTTTTGGAGTGTTGTGTAACTCAAAAAGCCGTACATCCCAACCTGGATTCTGTTGCCTGGCGAGGGGGATTTAGTTTTGAGGGAGGTGGCATTGTTGATTTAGAGGCGGTGCAGCAGACTCAACCACAGCGAGATCCCCCATTACCTGAACTGGATGAAGTGGAAACATACAATGTTCGCTTGCCCAAGATTGACCACCGTCTTAACGGAATGGAGTTAACCTTGTTACAACAGTTAGTTAATCGAGATCTTCCCCCAACAGAATTATTGACGGCTCTAGCCCTTGGTAATTTTGATTTGGAAGTAGCGTGGATCAGAATTGAAAAAGTTTTGCGTGAATATATCCAATATCATATTGGTAAGAAGATTCGTTCGGCTACTTTAGTAGATAATCTCTATATTGAATTTTAAACTTCAGACAAACTATTTAAGCTATTTAAAATGCGCCTATCGGAATCAGAATCTCCCTCAACTTCAGATAGTGAGACAGAAATATCAACTCCATCAGAATCCCAAGGATTTACTCCTGTCTTAAAAAACCGACAGTTTTTAATTTTGTGGAGTGGGCAAATCTTCTCTCAGCTAGCGGATAAGGTTTATTTGGTCATGATGATTGCGATCGTGGCGAATCAATTTCAGCTACCTAACCAGCCGATTAGCCCTTGGGTATCACCAATTATGATTGCCTTTACGATTCCTGCGGTGTTGTTTGGCTCTTTGGCGGGGGTATATGTAGATCGCTGGCGTAAAAAACCTGTATTGGTGATTTCTAACATGCTCCGAGGAGTTTTGGTTTTGACATTACCTTTTTTGCTACTAGCTTCCCAGGGAAAGAGTTTATCTCCCTCGATTCCTTTGGGCTTTGGGGTGATGCTGGGGATTACCTTCGCGGTTTCCACCTTAACTCAGTTTTTTGCCCCCGCAGAACAGGCAGTAATTCCTTTAATGGTCAAAGACCAAGATCTGTTGGCGGCTAATTCTCTTTACACCACCACCATGATGGCGTTACTCATTATTGGTTTTGCCATTGGGCAGCCATTACTGGATCTTGCTGATGGTTTAGCTGCTCAGGTAGGTTTCCCCGCTAATATCGGTAAAGAAATCTTAGTAGGGGGGGCATATGCGATCGCTGGAGTGATTTTACTCACCCTCAAAACAGGAGAAAAGTCAGAGTCATCAACCAAAGAGTCGCCCCACGTCTTCGCGGATATTCAGGACGGGATTAAATATTTGGGAGAAAATAGGCGGGTACGAAATGCTTTAATTCAGTTGGTAATTTTGTTCTCAATTTTTGCTGCCCTAGCAGTGCTAGCGGTGAGCATAGCGGATCAAATTCCCCAGATCGCAGCGGAACAGTTTGGTCTTTTACTGGCAGCGGCAGGTATCGGCATGGGAACAAGTGCCACGATCTTGGGGAGCAGAGGACAAAGTATTAGTCGCGCTCGCCTGAGTCTGATTGGTTCGATTGGCATGGCAGCTTCTTTAATTGGCTTGTCTTTTTCGACTCACGATCTGTGGTTGGCTTTGGTGATGACTACCTTAATTGGGGTATTTGCAGCTTTGGTGGGAGTACCAATGCAGACGACCATTCAGTCTAGAACCCCTGAAGCGATGAGAGGGAAAGTATTTGGGTTACAGAATAATGCGGTGAATATCGCCCTTTCCTTACCTTTGGTGTTGGCAGCGGAAGCGGAGAGTCTGTTGAGCTTACCTGGAGTGATTTTGAGTTTGGCAGCGATCGCTGCTATTGGCGGAGTTTTAACCTGGTATATGATGCAGGGAGATGATGCGGTGGAACAGCAAAAGTCCCAGATTGATGCAGAAGTCTAGTACCGCTGCGCGGAAGTCAGAAGTCAGAAGCTTTTAATCGTAAGGTTTTGACAATTTACAAAAGGTGACTTTATTTATGCCCACGTCTACTAGTACCAAGTTGCAATCAAAGCAGAATAAACGTCTTTGCGTCTTTGCGTCTTTGCGCGAAATAGAAATTACTGTTCATAAAGCGACTTAGTCTAAGGCTTCAAATACGGATTTTCTGGAGAAAGAGCCAGAGTTCCCCCCTAATCTGGTAAATTAACTAAAGCTAATAAATAGCTATCACATCTGATAAACTACTTTACTATCGTAGCTGCCTAAGAGCATTTGCATGCATATCGCTTGGCTGGGAAAAAAAACGCCTTTTTGTGGCAATGTAACCTATGGTCGGGAAATAACTAATGCCCTGTTAGATCGAGATTATCAGGTTAGTTTCCTGCATTTTGCTCAACCTCCTGCTCAACCCCATACAAATTACGCTCCTCATCTGGGTCAGGATTCACCAGATTGGTCAAATTGTCAGGAGGTATCTCTACCGTTTATTTATAAGTCTCAGGTTTATACAATTCCCACTTTCAAATCGAGCAAGGTCTTATTGCGATCGCTGCGGCGGTTAAAACCAGATTTAGTCCACGCTTCTTTAACCCTATCTCCCCTAGACTTTCTCCTGCCAGACATCTGTGAGGAGTTAGGTATTCCCCTGGTGGCTACTTTTCATCCCCCCTTCGATAGTAAGATTCGCAATCTGAAGTCTAGTACTCAATACCTCACCTATCAGCTATATGCGCCGTTTCTCGCCCGTTATGACCGCGTAATTGTCTTTAGTGAGATTCAGCGGGATTTATTGATTAAGTTGGGAGTCCCAAGCGATCGCGTGATGATTATTCCCAATGGTGTGGATCAGCAGAAATATTCCCCTGGTTATTCTAGTCTCAAATACCAACTCAAAGCTAAAAGACTGTTTGTTTATCAAGGACGCATTGCCACAGAGAAAAATATTGAGGCGTTATTAAAAGCCTGGAAATTATCTGAACTGGGGGATAGTTGTCAGTTATTAATGGTGGGGGATGGCCCGCTGAGAACTTCCCTTCAGCTTAGTTATGGCAAGGAGCATAATATTATCTGGCTTGGTTATGTTGCTGAAGAGCATCAACGCATTGATATTTTGCGGGCGGCGGATGCCTTTATTTTGCCTTCTTTAGTGGAGGGTTTATCTATTTCTCTATTGGAAGCAATGTCTTGTGGAGTGGCTTGTATGGCTACGGATGCGGGGGCAGATGGGGAAGTATTAGAAGAAGGTGCGGGGGTGGTGTTGGATACTCAGGATGTTGCCTCTCAGTTAAAAACTCTGCTGCCTTTATTTCGTGATCATCCTGAAATGACGGATTTATTGGGTCAGAAAGCTCGGCAAAGAGTCCTCGAAAGATATACCCTTCAGCAAAATATTACGAAACTAGAATGGCTCTATTCAGAAATTGCTAATCGACAATTAATCATTAATAACTAATAATCGCTACTGGTGTTTCGTTTCTGGCAACTAACTAAGATGGTGGTCAAAGTCAGTGTTGTGATTCCTGCCTATAATGGCGATCGCTATTTAGCCGAGGCGATCGATAGTGTGTTAGCGCAAACCTATCAAGATTATGAAATTATTGTCGTTGATGACGGCTCAACGGATCATACGGCGCAGGTAGTTAAACAATATGGCAAAGCAGTACGATATTTACGCCAAACTAATCAGGGAGTAGCAGCTAGTCGTAATCTTGGTTTAGCAGCAGCCCTGGGGGACTATATCGCCTTCTTAGACCAGGATGATCTTTTTCTCCCCCACAAACTATCCTCCCAAGTAGCTTTACTCGATCAAGAACCTGATTTAGGCATGGTTAATAGTGGCTGGCAAATTTATCATGGAAATTCTTTTGGCGATCGCCAGCAACTAGTAGAAAATTCGGTACAGCCGTGGCAACAAATTCCCCATCTCACTTCGGCTAATCTGATTATTTGGAAACCTGTTTTTTTAGGGGCAATGTTGTTTCGTCGTAACTGGCTGGAGCGCTCAGGGGGTTTCAATACAACTTTGGAACAAACTCCAGATGTAGATTTAGTCCTGCGTTTAGCTAAAATCGGTTGTCCTGCTGCTTGGGTAAAACAAGTAACGGTGAAATATCGGCAGCATGAAACTAATGCCTCCCACAATGCTTTGCTGCAAGCTCAAGAATTAAACCAAATTACGGCAAATTTTTTCGCTCAACCCAGTCTGGCTACAGAAATAAAAACTTTAGAAGCGCAATCTCGTTATCAAAGTCTGATCTGGAGTGCCTGGCGATTACATCAGACAGGCTACATCACTGAAATGAGTAATTATCTCAGGGAGTCTCAATCCTACAGTCAAGAATATCCCACCAAGATCCCTTTAGACTGGCTCGAATCTTTCAAGAATTATTCTGCTGAATATGGTCAACAGTTTAACGCTACTACTTTGCTTTCTTCTAAAGAATGGCAGAGTTTAGTGCATCAATGTATATTGTAGCGCTAGGGTAAAGGGTAAAGGGTAAAGGGGGAAGGGGGAAGCTTTCAAAGACAAACCATGAGATGCTACTATCATACTAAATGCTTAGTTTGCTATAAGTAAATAAGCAAACTTAATTAACTTCAGTGCGAGCTTAAAGCTTTTATTAAGTATTAATGTACCTATGCGACCAAATTGCATTTGTTACTTGAAAACCAGTATCAGAAAATATCGTGATGACGTTGACGCAGTTACAATCGCCACGAAAAAAATTTCTCAGTTCAGTTAACTATTTTAGGGGCATAGCAATTGTTCTGATTGTTTTAGGTCATTGCTATGACCTGTCCCGTTGGGATATATCGAGTGTAGCGGAGAAAATTTTCTACGTCACAACCCTTAACGGTAGTGTTTACTTTGTTTTTATTTCAGGGTTTCTTTATTATCATGTCTTCTACCATAAATTTGAGTTTAAAAAATTTATGGTCAAAAAAACCAAGTACATAGTAGTGCCTTATTTATTTTTTTCTGCCTTGCCAATACTATACGAAATTTTTGTTAATGGTGGAGGAGAATACTTACCTACTGAACTAAAAGATAATCATCTATTGGCAGCAGCTTGGTATTTAATTACGGGGAGGGTTTCTTATGCTTATTGGTATATTCCGATGGCAATTTTACTGTTTGCTATTTCACCTATCATTAATAAAATTATTAAGTCCCAAAAAGTATTGCTAGTTAGCTTGTTTTTGCTACCGATCTCATTAATTGTGCATCGATCGCTAGATAATCTCAATCCTGTCCATTCCTTAGTATATTTTTTGCCAGTGTACCTAATCGGCATTTGGAGTTCAATTAATCATCAAAAAATTGTTAATTACCTTAAAAGCAACGTGAGAAAGCTGATCTTGCTGGTGATGATATTTGACTTAGCAGCGGTACAAGTTTTGCTCTTTCAAGAACCAGGAAATTTTCATAAGGAATTTTGGTCAGTGACGGTTCCTGATGTGAATCTATTGCAAAAAATCCTGCTCTGTTTCTTATTTATGTCGATTTTAAACAGATATGAAAATACTGACTTTACTCTAATTAAGAAAACTGCGGAAACTAGCTTTGCAATTTATTTTATCCATCCTTTTTTGATCAACGCCCTAATTTCTGTACTTTACAGGCTTAATGTCGACTATGAGGGCAATTTTCTGCTCTTGATTTTGGCTACTTGCATGATAACAGCGGTGTCTATGGCGATCGCCCTAGGTTTTAAAGCAGTCTTCAAGGAAAATAGTCGCTATCTCATTGGCTGGTAAGGATGATAAATAGTCATGCAAAATTAATTACTTAGTTAAGATCAAGAAAAGCGATTCAGCGCGTTGCGGGGGTTCCCCCCGTTGAAGCGACTGAATCAAGAAGGGAAAAGCGCAAGTCGAGTGTGTAATCAATTTGCTTCAGGTACTTAGCTTGATGTGGCATTTTCCCTCAATTTGTTTCTTCGGAGTTATTGAGGGATTCCAACTGTTAATTAACCTCACGATTGAGCTTTTTCGACCTAGTAGACGTGGGAGTAAGTTAAGTCACCCTTTGTCAATCGTCAAAGCCTTACAATTAAGTGCTTCTGACTACATGCGGACAAGTCCTTTGTGACTTCTGACTTCCCCGCAGCGGTACTAGTTATCTTCTTTCAAGAAATCCTTAATCACCTTATGCTCATCCAATTCCTGTTCAGAATGATTGTTGCGAGTATCAGTAATTAACCAATTTAGGGCCGCTGCCTGGAGATCGATCGCCGCTCCAGTTTTATCCACGCAGTAGCGTCCAAACACCAACTTATCAACTAAACGAATCCCTTCTCCTAGACGAGAATATTCAAAAATTACGCTATTATCTACCGTTGCTCCACTACAGATATAACAGTTAGGGCCAATCATCGCGGGCCCAACAATTTTTGCCCCGTCTTCAATTTTGGTCATACCACCGATGTAAACAGGGCCTTTAATGTCTACCTTGTCCCAATTGACCGCAACATTTAAACCAGTGTAGATGCCAGGGGCAACTTCTGTTCCAGGAATGTTGACGTTTTTGATTTCTCTGGTGAGGACACCCCTCACCGCTTGCCAGTAGTCAGGAACTTTCCCAATATCAACCCATTCAAAATCCATCGAAACGGCATAAAATGGCGCTCCCTTCTCCACCAACTTGGGAAATAATTCACCCCCAATATCAAACTCTTGTTTGGGAGGAATATAATCAAATATTTCTGGCTCAAAAATATAAATACCTGTATTAATGTCAGTACTTAAAGCTTCCTCTACGGAGGGTTTTTCTTGGAAAGATTTAATTCTGCCGTGGTCGTCTGTGACCACCACACCATAGCTGGAAACATCTTCTTTTGGCACTTTTTTGGTAACTACCGTAGCGATCGCACCACTGGCTCGATGTTGTTTAACGGCAGCGGTTAAATCCAAGTCAATTAGGGCATCACCACACAAAACCACAAAGGTATCATCAAAAAAAGCGTTAAAATCTTGGATTTTACGTAACCCACCAGCAGAACCCACTGCTTCCCCGACTAACTTACCATCAACAATACTGCCTTCAAAAGAGTAGCCAATATCTACGCCAAAACGCTGACCATCGCGAAAATACCCTTCTATTTCATGCGCCAGGTGACTTACATTGACCATGATTTGATCAAAACCGTGCTGACGCAAGAGTTCTAACAGAAATTCCATCACTGGTTTCTGGAGGATCGGAATTAGTGGTTTGGGTATTGTGTATGTTATGGGACGAACGCGAGTGCCTTTGCCAGCCGCCAAAATCATGGCTTTCATTAAAGCTTTCTCCTCAACCAGACTTAAAAGTAACTATTTAAACTATTCCAGTGTATCAACAATGTCCACCGAAGAATCAAGTTTGTAGGCAGGAATTTAGGGGACGGATACTTAAATCCTGATAAAACTCTTCCTGAAACAGTTCAACTTTAGATTGGGCTGAAAGCAACAGCAATGCCCAAAAAACCCCTGCCCGATCTGAATCTAAATGCTCTGGAGTCTCCCCCTTGGCGGATTCATTTATTCGCCATTTTGCTAATAGTTGTTCCCAATCTACATAGTCTTGGTTAGGGGATAAATGAGCTAAATTGAGATGGAGAAAATTTTCTAGCTGGGCGGCTAACTCCGTCAGATTTTCATTGTGAGCCAGGTTCGCGATCGCTTTGATGGCAGCACTACGAGAACGTTGAGAACGTCGAGGAGAGACATCCGTGCCAACCGCTTCGATCTCGGCGGCAATATGCTCTAGCTGTTCAATCAACTCCTGGAGGGTAACCCGTCGCTTGCCGATGGGTTGAACTGAAGTACGACGACGCAAATGCTGTTCTAAATTGGCAGGGAGTGGTAGTCTTTCGGGGTCTAGATAAATTTCTTCGGCAAAAAAATCATCGGCATCGATATCTGCCAGTTCCTCTTCGATTTGATTGAGGCTGTCGGCTTTGAACAGGACTAACATTGATGCCCAAAGAAAAGCTTGACCAGAACGGGGCAGATCTGCTTCCTGTTGGGGAGATTCCGTTTCTCCCATTAATCCTAGTTCTGTTAAAAACCGATCAATGATACTGATCACAGGAACGTCCCAAGGGTCAATTTCCCCCCGTTCCGCCAGATTGATTAAATTAGCGATCGCTTCCTGTGCAGGAGTGATGGTCATATTTTGCAAGTTGAACCTGACTATTTAACCAACTCGTTTGATTTGATTAAAAAACACTCTTAATCTTAAAGCAAGAATTAGTAGCAAAACAGTATTCAGCCTAAAGTTCAGTGTTTACACTTAAATGACTGGTGCTGCACACCCATTGATCTGTGAAGACGGGAAAAGGGAAAGGTAAGTCTTCACTTGTCAATTGGGTGAAAAGTCTGTTAACTTATACGTAGTCATAATGAGTATGAGTTAGATGTTGAATATGGTTAAAATAGTTGGAATTGTGGGCAGTCTTCGCCCAGATGCTTATAGTGCCTTAGCTTTGCAACAAGCGATGGAGCGAGTTAAGGAATTAGGCGCGGAGGGAGAAATATTGGACTTAAGGGAAATGCAGTTACCTTTTTGTGATGGTGGTAGCGAATATCCAGGATATCCCGATGTCGAAACATTGAGAGCCAAAGTTAAAGCGGCGGATGGGTTAATTTTAGCAACCCCAGAGTATCACGGTAGTGTAAGTGGTGTCTTAAAGAATGCCTTGGATCTGATGAGTTTTGAGCATTTATCAGGGAAGGTAACGGGACTGATTAGTGTTTTAGGAGGACAATCCAATAGCAACGCCCTGAATGATTTAAGGATTATTGTTCGCTGGGTACATGGCTGGGTGATACCAGAACAGATTGCCATTGGGCAAGCATGGCAAGCATTCGATCCATCAGGCAAGCTCAAAGATGACAAGCTAGGGGAAAGGTTTGATCAATTTGCCCAGAGTCTAGTTAACAGTTCCGCCTTGTTACGGGGCAAAAAGAATTGAGGAATTAATGGTCATAATATTGCCAGAATGCAGCTATAGTTAAGCAAAACCCAGAGTATTGACCTCAAAACCTCTAAGAACTGACTAAATAAAGAGTTATACTACGGACTTGTTCCCAAGACCCCTTTATGGTTAGTTTGTTGCGCTGTTCTGTTGGCATAACCTTATGGGTGTGTTTGCTACCGTTGTCTGTATCTGGAGTGGAGTTGCCAAAAGTAGTAAATTCCGCTGCTGTTTTACCTCATAAATTGCGTCCAACTCTTGATCGTAATACTGTTGCCCCAGAATTTGCCCCTGCTGCGACTCGCCAGTTAATTACTCAATCGCGGGATGGCGATGATCGCCAAGAGTTTACCATCCCTGTGGTTAAAACAGAGCGAGATGCTCCCGCGACGATTCCCATCGAACAGGCGGAGGTAATTGAAGTCATTGCTGATCACCAAGAATATGATCAGTTGACGGGGACAATTCGGGCGGAAGGGAAGGTGGTAATGCGTTTTGCTCAATCGGTAATGACAAGCGATCGCCTGGAGATTAACTTGGATGATCGCCTGGCAGTTGCCCAAGGTCAAGTAGTCCTGACGCGAGGAGAGCAGGTTCTACGGGGCAGGAGATTTGAATATAATCTGGTGGCGGATCGGGGGGTGGTATTCGCCGCGGGAGGAGAAATCTATCAGCCTAGTTTAAGTCAAGATACAGACTTGAAACAGCGGTTAAGTCCTAACATTGCTGAGGAGACTTTAAGCGATCGCTTAATTAATAGTCAACCATTAACAGGGGTTACCGCCTCAGAAGGAATTGGGATAGATTTAGGCAGCGAAGGGATCGATCTGGAAGGAGACAATAATACTGCTACTAGTTCAACCATTAAGCGACTCAGGTTTGAGGCAGATCGATTAGATTTTGAAAGCGAGAATTGGACGGCGGATCATCTCCGCCTCACTAACGATCCCTTTTCCCCACCTGAATTAGAGTTAAGGGCAAAAAAAGCGACTTTTCAGCAGCTAGGATCTAGGGGGAGCAAACTAACCACTACTGACTCGAGGTTAGTACTGGACGATCGTCTTAAGATCCCACTGCTAGTAAGCGCCTTCGCCTTTGATCGCCGTGCTACCAGACCAGGACTGTTCACCATTGCCTTTGATGGTAGTGAGCGGGGAGGATTATATCTGGAGCGCACCTGGAGCTTATTTGAAGGTGAAAAAATTAACTGGGATATTACCCCTCAATATTTTTTACAACGGGCGTTATTGCCCACCACCTTTGGCTTGAGTGATGACGATGAGGGGGGAGTGTTCAATCCATCAGCGTTGGGTTTAAGCAGCACAATTAAAGGGAATTTTAGTCCTCGAACCGATTTAAATGGCAACTTTTCTCTGGCTGGACTGGATTTGAGTGATTATGAAGACAATCTGCGGGGCAAGATTGAGTTTCGGCATCGACTGGGCAACCTCAATAATCCCTACCAGCTAGCTTTAGAATATAACTATCGCGATCGCCTCTTTAATGGCTCATTGGGTTTTCAGACGGTGAGAGCAAGCATAGGAGGCGTTCTAACTTCTCCCCAGATCACTTTAGGCAAGACTGGGGTTAATCTAAACTTTCAAGGATCAATCAAAAATATTAATGACGATACTGATCGAGCAGATTTACTAAAGTCCAAGCGAGATGATAATCAGATTAACCTGACTCGCTATCAGGGAGCCTCATTTCTCAGCAAAAGCTTTTCTTTGTGGACTGGTCAACCATTGCCTAGTAGTAAAGAAGCGGGATTACGCTACACTCCTGTTCCTGTAATTCCCTATCTGAACCTATTTACTCAAGTTTCAGGAGTCGGCAGTTTATACAGTAATGGTGATTCCCAGCTTTCATTAGAGGGAAAAGTTGGCATTCAAGGACAAGTCGGTCACTTTTCCCGTAACTGGCTAGACTATACGGGGTTTCAATTGAGTTATTCCCAAAATCTGCGGGGAGATGAGTCGCCCTTTCTGTTCGATCGTCTAGTAGATCAACAAATTCTGTCCGTCAATCTGACCCAACAAATCTATGGCCCAATTCGGTTAGGTTATCAAACAGCGATCGAACTTGGCGATCGCGATACTATCAGCACTGATTACATTTTGGAGTATAGTCGCCGTACCCACAACATTACTTTTCGCTACAATCCTGTCTTAGAAATTGGTTCTTTTAGTTTGCGGATCAGCGACTTCAATTGGCAAGGAAATCCCCAGCCTTTTAAGGATAGTGGTATTAAGACTGTGATTCAGGGAGTTGAGTAATTGGGGAATTATAGTCATTCCAAACAAGAACCAGGTGATCTTTGAAAAAAGTAGTAGGTAATGTTTAACCCGCTCATCAATACAAAGCTACTAAATGTTGACTCTGAAGATAAGCTGATCTTGCTTTAATTCTTAATGCCCACTCTGGCATAACAAGCTTCTGCTTCAGTGATTTTCCCTTGACTGTTTAATAATTTGCCCAAAGCTACATAAGCCTGAACAAAATTAGGGTCTAGTCTAATGGCATGACGCAAACAGGCGATCGCTTGTTCTACTTGGTCTAGCTTCAAGAGTTGTCGTGCCAAACTAAAGTGTTCTTGTGGTTTGGCTAAATCTGGCTCTAGATTAAACGCTTCGTACCAACAGAGTATTGCCTGGTCTTGTTTTTCAATTTTGCTGTAAGCTCGGGCTAAATTACGGTAGGTTTTACTGATCTGAGGATCGAGTTCTACTGCTTCTTGATAGCAGCTAATGGCTTTAAGCCACTCTTGTTTTTGAGCATAGGAACTGCCGAGGTTATTCCAAGAACTAGCTGAATTTGGCTGTTGTGGGGGGGGCAATGGTGGCAGATTTTGCTGAACTTGATTGTTTGCTGAACTGTCTAATGCAGAAACAACCTGGCGTTTAGTCTGATTTGCAGATTTCCCTTGAGACAGGAGATGTTTAATGGGTTTAGTTAGAGCTAAATTATCGTTGACAGATTCACCATTCGATAGAGAAATTAGCTTGTGATAGAAAACTACTGCCTGCTGCCATTCTTCTAGTTCTTCTAAGATTTTTACTAGTTGTGCCAACTGAGTTTCCGCTTGGGGATTAAGCTCTACTCCCTGAATATAAAAAATACTAGCTTCTTTGAGCTTGCCTTCTGCATAAAGGCGATCGCCAAAATTAAAATATTCCCTGGCGGAAAACTTTTCTGGTTCTAGATTTACCGCTTGACAAAGACATTCTAAAGCTTGTTTCGGCTCCCCCAATTCTTCCCAAATACGTGCCAGACTGCGATAGGCTCCCGCAAAATTAGGATCAATAATTACTGCCTGTTGGTAATAGTCTAAAGCCTGTTGCCAATTTTTTTGGTCAGCATGAAAACTGCCTAAATTAGCGTAAATCGGCGCAGAATTAGGATTAATTTCTAACGCCTTGGCATATACTCCTAACGCCTCTGCTTTTTTGCCTTTGATCTTTAAAATGTTGCCCAAAATTTTATAGGCATCTGTATTTTGAGGATTCAAGAATAGGGCATTTTTACAAGCCGCGATCGCTTCCCGCCAATGACGATCTTGAAAATAAATCCAGGCTTGCTCGACATAAACCTGGGCGATCGCTTTTTTCTGTTGTTGATTGGTGCGATCTGGTTGACTAGTGGATTCAATCAGCGCCAGAGAATGTTGGAGATGTTGTAAAGTGTTCTCTGGCTTGTCATTTAGAGGAACGAGGTTAGAAGATTTTAAAGTATTGTTCATTAAAAAGCCATGAGTAAAATAATTTAACGCTGCACAATCAATCACCGAGAATCACCGAAAACTACTTTTGCACAGTGGTTAACGATGGTCAATCTTATCTCAGGAAAATAGCAAGCGCCAGCTTTCTTGGTTTTTGTCACTCCAAGCTAACAACTAATCGAAATGCCCCGACTATTCATCATCTCGACAAACAACTCCGTGGATAATGCTTGTTCCACTAGATAAATACCTGGTTGCTTTAATCTCCCCTCTAAAATCAATTGGGCGATCGCTCCTGTGCCTGCTCCTGCGGCGATCGCTGTGTCGTGATGTACCATGGTGCTGCAATAACGGTAGGGTTGAGAGTCCTTATATCCTGTAATTTCCGCTCGCATTGCCACTCCAATACCACTAAAGCGATCGGTCACTTTGGTCATGGCGTAACTGACTTGGGCAAAGAATTCAATGCCTTGAGGACTACTTACCCATGCTTGAGGAAAGATATGCGCGGTAATCCAAGTTAAATGATTATACCAGTCGGGAATTGAGCCAAACTTTGTAATGACGGTATTTACAGGAAAAGAATCCGCAAAAGTATAGGTTTCTGGCACATCAAACCAATACACTCCTGTTTTACCGTAGGGAGGGGGAAACTCTACCATCTCTCGATCTGTATAGGGCAAAATATCCTGCCATTTGCCATCGATCCAGGCAGAGAATTTGTGCTTTAAGCCCAAAAAAGTAGTCCGCATGACCGTTAAACCAGCGCCTCCTGATCCTGCTACCACATAGCTGAGATGGATTTTCTCTGGTCGCTCTAACTGCTCGATTCCCTGTTTCACCATGCTGTTAGAAATACCAGGAAAAATTCCCGTATTTAAAATAGCCGTAACCCCAGAAGAGATCGCCTGTTCTCGATATTTAATTGCCTGTTGATAAAAAGAACGATGATCGCTAACGTCGATATAGTCTATTCCCTGGTCAATACAACTAGCTAAAACTCGACCGTCCCGATGATGAAATGGCCCCCCACAGTGGATGACTAAATCATGTTGGGGGATTCCTTGATGGAGTTGCTGGCGATCGCTTATGTCTAAAGGGAAGAACTTAAACGGCTTAATCTCTGGCTGAGGCTGACGAGAGGTAATAGTCACTTCGGCATCAGTATGTTGGCTGATATCCTGAGCGACACGACGACCAATTCTGCCATAACCGCCAATTACTAGTACTTTTTTAGCCATAACTTTCAAGAAACAAATTAATCTGCTTCGCTTTTCTCTTTTCCCCTTTCCCCGATCTTAACTAGGTAATTAATTTTGCACGACTACTTAATTAATGCACCCAGAAAAAACAACAATTAGATCATTTTACCTTGGCACGGAAACGAATAAAGCCATAGGAATCCGATGGTACACCTGGTGCAGTTGCTTTAGGCAGGTTTGGTAATTTTACTACTACCGCACCGTTATCATTGTTTGTGCCGTTAACGTTAACCAAAGTGTTGCTAGGAGTTACTTTTTTACATAAATCTGTTGGGGGAGCAGTGCCTGGAGCGTAAAAGTCTCCTTGGTCGTCATTAAGTAAATTAGACAGCTTGAGATTTGGCGATGCTGGCAGAACTGTTAAATCAAATCCTAAACCGATGCCCAGTTCAACACCATAGGTATTTTTCACAAAAGTCATATTGTCTGGTACCACATCACAAATTTTGACTTCTTTGGCGTTTACATCGCCGTTAGAAAGAAGATACACTGTATATTCCACTACGTCACCAGGCTTAACCTTCCCTGCATCAATTACACCTCGTAAATGTACATTAGAATTTGACCAAAGAGTGTCATTGTCATTAGATGAGGTAGGATCATCAACAAAATTGTTAAATTGAATTGCGTCTGTTTGACCAGGATTAATAGCTGTAATCCGCTTGACGAGCAGTAAATTGGGATCAGATGCTATAGGTTGAGCGATCGCAATTGGATAATCTTCTACTTCTCCGTTAGTAACAGCATTAATTGAGGTAGCATCACGAGTAGAACCAGATGTAGTCGAATTTAAACTATCAGTAGTTAATCTAATTCTGGCGTAACTGTTACCACTAGTAATATTTGCACTCGTGCCACCAAGATTATTCCAGAAGAGGGTTACTGTACCACTGCTACCTGTAGGGACTTTGCCACCGCTCAAGGTAATTGAACCATTGCTTGCTGTGGCTCGTTCATCTACATCGAATTCGTTGTCGCGGTCAAAATCTAACCAACCATATAGATTAGCTGGGCTGTCATTAGGATTGTTAACCTTGACAGTCAGACTATAGCTGGTAGCATCTGCGCTTAAGGCAGGGAAAGAAATAATTCCATCTTCATCATCAAGATTGGGAGTAACGACAGCATCATCCCCATCGGCATTAGCAGAACTCTGAGCAGCAGTTTCAGCATCGGGCAGTATATCCCCTAACTTGAGGTCAGAAACCATCCCATGACGAGCAGAATTGTTCCCTTCATAGCCTGCTGGGGCATCACCAAAGTCTTGGATGATCTGATTATTATTTTTACCTACGCTGGTAATGCGCTGGTTGGAATTAATAAAGGCAATGTCTGTATCTATGGTGTTTAAAAATCCTGTACATCTGCCACTGGCACTATCTAGATCTGTATTTAAAATAGCTGTTTTTTCCCAACAAGCGCTAGAGTTGCCATCAACCCCATTGGGTGTGAGACTAATAGACTGTCCTGAAGGTGCTTGATCTAGTTTATTTTCATAGGTGTTATTCCAAAGATTAAGGTTAGAATCAGGTGGAGTTTTGATAGCATCGCTGCTAGAAAGACCGTAAGCCATGTAATCTATTATTTTGGTATTAGCGTCATAAAGCCAAACATCATCACCAGCATCATTAAGTTTAGGTGATTTACCTAACCAAGCCTGAAAAGCAGCACCAGAGGCAGAATGTTCGGCAGTTTGGTCACCAATCCAAATAACCGCATATTGTCCTGGTTGCAAGCTAGTTCCGTTAGGAAAGACATAGGGGAATTGATTACCAGTAATACTATCTGTACCATCTAAATCGTTTGTGTTGTTTGTTAACAAGTTACCGTCTATTAACTTAAAATCACTGAGATCAATAGTATTGCTAGAGTCGTTGTAGATTTCAATAAATTCATCATTGCTGGCAGTACTAGTACCTGTTTGAGCATACAAGACTTCGTTGATTACTAGTTGACCTGCTAAAGAAGATATAGGAGATGCGATCGCAATTTGATAATCTTCAATTTCGCCATTATCAGTGCTGATGGAAGTTCCCGTGGCGGATTCGGCTGTAGCTTGAACTTGACCTAAACGAAAGCGAGCATAGGTATTGCCCGTAGTCATACCAGCAGGAGTAGTAAAAGTAACGTTAACAGTTCTAGGGTTAGTGGTACTACTAGTAGGTACTGTTATCGTCGTTGATTTTTCTCCAGGATCTAAGAAGTCACCATCTTTGTTGAAGTCAATATAGCCGACTAAATAAGCACTAAGCAACGGCACATTATTGCTGACGGTGACAGGGACAGTATAGGTTTGATTAGCTGTAGTGGTTAAAGCAGGAAAACTAGCAATTCCATCTTCATCATCGGGCGTACCGTTATTATCGTCAGCATCAGCAGTAGCATTTTGTAAACTACCATCGTCAGTATCAATATTGCTGCCTAAACTCAGAATCTGACCAGCAGTATTGATCTTAACTTGGGCGGCACCACCATCAATGGCGGTAGTTTGATAATTTCCTGTTCCAGTACCAGCACTCGCATCGGGAGCATCACCATAATCGTAAATTGGAACGGCTATAGTTACTGGATAATCTTCTACTTCTCCGTTACTGGCAGTACCAAGGGAACGTTCATCAACGTTGGTTGTCCCACTGTTATCGGTCAAAGCATTGTCAGTAGTTAGACGGAAGCGGCCATGAGTACTGCCAGGAAGAGTGCCAATGGGGACAGTCCAATTCAGGTTAGCACTGGTAGCATTATTATTGACCACAGCAGATTTATACTCTCCTGCTTCAAATTTACCGTTCTTGTTGAAGTCAACCCAAGCATGTAAGGTGGCAGTACCGCCACTAGTATTGGTTACAGGAACAGTAAGATTATAATTACCGACAGTAGAGACATTAGCTAAGGTCGTAAAAGCATCTTCATCATCAGGTGTCCCATTACCATCATCCCCTGCTGCTGCTGCGCCAGCATCAGCCCCTAACTGAGTACTTAATTCTTTGTCAGGTTTAACGCTACCTAGATATACAGTAGGGGTAAGAGGAATGTCATGGATGGCATCGCCAAAAGTACTGGGAGCATCACCATAGTCGTATCTGGCGATCGCAATTTGATAATCTTCCACTTCTCCCGTGCTTGTAAACCCAGTTGCGCCAACACCTGTAGCTGCGGAAAATCTAAAGCGCAGGGCAGTATTCCCCGCCGTAGCCGAACCAGGAATCGCAATGGGAATGGAACTGTTAGTAACAGTAGTGCTATTGATTGCTAAATCATTGGTAACCTTTTCTCCTGCATCTAAAAAATCACCATCTTTGTTAAAGTCTAGCCAAGCACTAAGATATCCCGTACCAAAGGTTGCAACATCTAGATTGGAAGTATTGTTAGTAAATAGGGTTTGATTGTCTAAAGGCTGATTGTTAAGCTTAACTGCATCTTCATCATCAAATTTACCTCCGTTTGTAGCACCGTCAAGATCATCCCCATTGGCACTAGTTGAAAATTGATTGGTAGTTTCATTATCTGGTAGGATGCCAGTCCCCAAAGAAAGATTAGCAGAAGCTGCCGTTCCTGCCACTCCGTAGGAGGTGTTAGCATCGCCGTAATCTTGAATGTTAGTAATTAACTGGTTGATATAGGAAAAATCAAAAGATAGTTGAAATCTCCTCAGAGCAGGAGCATTATCATTTTGTACTCTTAGTGTTACAGAGGAAACAGTATTAGGTCCATTTGCACCGTTGACAAACATTGCTGCTCCACGACAGGCAACATCAATCGTTCCACCAGTAGCGGGACTATCATTACAATTGCCACTGGCTTGTCCTTTTAGCTTAGTCTGGTATTGCCCTCCAAAAAAAGAGCCTGTGGTCGCTGTTACGTTGCTGCCAGGACTGATAAATGTTCCATCAGGGTCTTTAAAATATATATCATCTGTGCCTGTTCCTGTCGTACTATCTAAATCAAATCCACTGACAGCTAGGCGATCTATTTCTACTGGGGTAGCAGTACCTTTTTTAACCACCGTAATTTTTAAATCCATAAACGCAAAATTATCTGCTGCATCGCCATCCGTCACGTCCACTGTAATTGAATTGCCCGAGAAATAAATACAGTTACTTGTTTGGTCGTTATCTTCACCCAGTACTTCTACCAAAAGGTCAACGGCTTGACCTTCATAAGTGGTGTTGGTGCCAAAACGATAGGTAGCAATTCCGCAGTCTGTACCGCCTAATACCGTCCTCGTGCCACTTAGCTGAACTGAAACAGCACCAGCAGCAGGGGGCTTCAATAGTATTAATAATAAAAACCCGCTTAAAAAACTTAGAAATCTAAGATTTTGCCGACAAGAGATATTTTCAAGGAAAATATACCGTATAAAAAAAAGTAAAGTGTGTTGTAAGCTCTTATTCAACTCAGGTTTAATCTTAATTTTCAGAAGTGCTTGCAAAAAATTCATAACAGTTTAGTTTTAGCTTGAGCATTAAGCTATAAAAAATCAAATATTGATAATTTAGAATATAAATAAAAAAGATTTTAAAGTAATCCGAAATACACGTACTTTTCAAGAAATGTAATCTATTTAACACTATTTTTACTTAGCTTTCGCTAACATTTGTTTTCAACAAAACTCATCTTTATTTACAACAAAAAAACTTGACTCTTCTATTGACAACTGCGATTCATACAGCATAATAGTGAATCAAGAAGAGGTTTGAAGTTGATAAGATAGCTCTTGGTAGCAATAAAATGCTTAAGACTTATCATTGTTATCCATAGCCTTAGATTGATTGCTGGTAAAACAAAAAGCCAGTTGAATTATTTAGTTCAACTGGCTTTCTTTGGTAATTTTGAATCAAAAAGATTTTATTTGCTAACAGTAATCTAGATTACAAAAAACAATCGCGATTATAAATTTAATTGAGCAAATGTAATTTAGAACACGGTGAAATTAGTGATTTCAAATCTTAATCACTCATGATATAGTTAGTCATATTAATGCACCTAGAAAAAATAATAGTCAGATCACTTTAGCGGAGCTATTTCATGCTCGATAGCCAGAAAATAAATTCTCTGCCTCATAAAAAAAGTCCGTTTAAACGGACTTAGGTTTTAAGCCAAGAAATGAATTTCTTGGTGAATTAAGTTAAGAATGAAATAGCCCTGTCATTTTACCTTGGCACGAAAACGGATAAAGCCATAGGAATCCGTTGGACTACCTGGGGTACTTGCTTTAGGCAAGTCTTGTATTTTTACTACTACCGCGCCGTTATCGTTGTTTGTGCCATTAACGTTGACTAAGGTGTTAGAAGAGATTACTTTTTTGCATAGATCTGTTGGAGGAGCAGTGCCTGGCCCGTAGAAGTCTCCCTGATCGTCATTGAGTAAATTAGATAGTTCAAGATTAGGATCTGTCGGCAAAGCCACGGAATCCAATCCTAAACCGATGCCCAGTTCAACACCATAGGTATTCTTGATAAAAGTCATGTGGTCTGGTACAACATCACAAATTTTGACTTCTTTGGCGTTGCCATCACCGTTGGAGAGGAAATAGACCGTGTATTCTACCTCATCTCCAGGCTTGACTTTACCTGCATCGATCGCACCCCGCAAATATACATTGGGGTTTGGCCAAAGAGGATCGTCATCATTAGTTGTGCCAGAATCATCAACAAAATTATTAAATTGAATTTCGTCTGGTTTGTCAGGGTTAATTGCTGTAATCCGTTTGACCAGAAGCAAGTTAGGGTCGGAGGCTGTGGCGATCACAACTTGATAATCTTCCACCTCTCCATTTTTGGCAGCACCGCCAGGAGTACTACTATTAATAGAATTATCGCTGGTTAAACGAAAACGAGCGTAGGTATTTCCTGTTGTTCCCACAGTGATTCCACTCCAAGTTAAATCAGTGCTAGGATGACCACCATTGGTACTTAGAGGGACTGCAACACTGGCATATTCTGTCGAGTCAAACTTACCGTTTTTATCGAAATCAATCCAAGCATGAAGAGTAGCAGCAGCACTTGGGGTTGTAGTGTTCGTAACAGTAATATTGCCAAGAGGAATTGTATAGCTTTTCTTGCCTGCGCTTAGGGTAGGGAGAGTAAAGTTATCTTCATCATCACCATTCCCTGTACCTGTTCCGATCGCGTCGTCATCATCAGTACCATCGCTATTATCATCAGTACCATCAACAAAGCCATTAGCGTCGGCATCGGGAGCTGTTGCACCTAAAAACAATCCAGCAGAAATCGCATGATTTGCGCCTAGAGGCTCGCTGGCGTTACTGCTGTTGTTAGCAATATTATCTGTACCGTAAGTATCGGGAACATCACCGAAGTCGGCAGGACATAAATTGGCTAGGAAACCGTTTGTATACTGAGTTTGCAGAGTATCGTATTTGCTAATGTGTACATAGTCGGCTTCAAGTATGTTGGAACCATTATAAATTACACTATCGTCTCCATCTGTGATTGGCTTAAAGCCACTGTTGATAGTTAATCCATCTATGCCTATTCCATAAATATGTGCGCCAGCATTTTTAAACTGTGTGGCTTCGTCTTCAGGACTGTCGCCAGCATTTTGTATTCCATCAGTAAAGAAAAGTACTGCATCTGGCTGGTTAACTCCAAGGGCAGTACCTGCTTGAAAACCTGCTTCCCAGTTTGTAGCACCACCAGGAACACCATAGCTATCTAAAGCATTTTTAAAAGTGGTTAAACTAGCAGAGGTAATATCGGTGTAGCCGATAATGTTTATAGTATTTCCGTCAAAGCCAACTATAGCAGCTTGTCCTGGCAGACCTTTGGCTACAAAGCTATTGAGAGTCGCCATGACCGCATCTCGCTGTTGTTGAACTTCCTCGCCAGTGACAGAATCAGAATCATCAAGAATAAATAATAAATTTCGGGAAGCAGAAGCTTGGCAGAAATCAGGAGAGAGGTTGGGATTGGCATTAGCTGCGATCGCCACTTGGTAATCTTCTACTTCTCCGTCATTAGCAGCACCAACAGAGCGCTCATCTTGCTGGTTTGTGGAGGTATTATCGCTTAAGGGAGTCGAAGTTAGACGGAAGCGGGCATAGGTGTCGCCAGGAGTCATTCCACTTGGTGCAGCCCAACTCAAGCTAACACTTGTAGCATTGACAGCAACGGTAACAAATTGATACTCCCCTGCTTCAAATTTACCGTTTTTGTTAAAGTCAATCCAAGCGTGCAAAGTAGCGGGATCGTCACTATTGTTAGTCACAGGCACAGTCAATTTATAATTACCAATAGTAGGAACATTGGCTAAGGTAGTAAACGCATCTTCATCTGCGCCATCCCCAGTGCCATCCAAAGGAGTTTGAGCGTCAGTTTCGGCATCAGGTTTATTTGTACCCAGTTTTAGGGCATTGGTAATCAGGTGATTAGCACCGACACCCTCGCTATTGTTATTAGTGGAGTTTGTGCCATAGGTATCGGGAGCATCGCCATAGTCAATTGCTTGAGCGATCGCTAATTTGTAATCTTCTACTTCACCGTTATTAGCTTTACCAATAGAGGCAGAATCACGATTAGCACCAGATCCACTGGAAGTTAAAAGATCAGTAGTTAATCTAATTCTGGCGTAACTATTACCACTAAGAATATTTGCACCAGTGCCACCAAGATTATTCCAAGTGAGGGTTAGTGTACCATTGCTACCATTAGGAACTTTACCACCGCTATCTAGGGTAATTGAACCGTTGCTGACTGTGGCCCGTTCATCCACGTCGAATTCACTATCGCGGTCAAAGTCAATCCAACCATAAACTTTAGCTGCTCCGCTATTAGGATTGTTAACTTTAACAGTCAGGCTGTAGCTGGTATCATTGGTCTTTAAAACAGAGAAAGTACTAATTCCCTCTTCATCATTAACATTGGGAGCAGCGACAGCATTATCCCCATCGGCGTTAGCAGAACTCTGGGCAGCAGTTTCAGCATCAGGAAATACATCCCCTAAATTGAGGTTGGAAACGAGAGCATGACGAGCAGAATTCCCCCCTTCATAGCCCACTGGTGCGTCACCATAATCAGTTCCTGCGATCGCAAGGGGATAATCTTCCACTTCACCATTGTTGGCATTGCCAACTGAGGCAGTATCACGAGCGGTAGTCGATGAAGTAGTAAGGTTATCGGTAGTTAATCGAATTCTGGCATAACTAGCACCATTAACAATATTTGCACCAGTGCCACCAAGATTACTCCAAGTCAAAGTTACAGTGCCATTAGCGCCCGTAGGAACTTTGCCACCAATCAGGGTAACTGTAGGAGTACTGCTAACAGTGGCTCGTTCATCGCCATCAAACTTGCCATCACCATCAAAATCAATCCAGCCATAGATATTAGCTGCATTGCCAGTGGTATTGTTGACTGTAGTGGTCAGGCTATAGGTGTTAGTAGTAGTGTTTAGGCTGGGGAAAGTAGTAATGCCATCTTCGTCTGCACCATCTCCACTACCATTTAAAGTACTTGGAGCGTTAGTTTCTGCATCAGGGGCATTCGTCCCCAATTTTAGGGTATTAGTAATACCATGCCTTGCCCCAACTCCTTCGCCACTGTTATCAGTGGAGTTTGTACCATAGGTATCGGGGGCATCACCATAATCAAAATTGGCACAGTAGCCAATTAAGGAAAAGCCAATGGTAGCGGTGCTAACGTTGCCGATTCCATCTTTTCCTGAATATACCGTAATTTTGTCGATCAGATTAGGGATGGTTAGGGTATAGATATTTTCGGTGACTTCAACTCCCCCAGTAGTATTCGTGCTGACTACAGTATCGACATTGGTGTCAGTATCGATATTAGTGTCACTTAGGGTCATCCCTGTGCTTAAATTACTGAAGTTAGCTGTCGAAATTGGCACGGGAGTTCCTTGATAGCTAGCAGTGATTGTCGTGCCATCATAATTGTTTAAGCCTCCTACCACAGTAGAAAAGTTCTTCACACCAGAGGGAAATAGGAATTCATAGGTAGCTTTGTTGCCACTGGTAATATAGGCGTTGGTATTTTTGGGCTGTAAGTATAGGTGATTGCCAAAACTAGCATCGGTTCTTAACTGCACCCCATTCTCCCAAGTACCAGTTCCACTTAGAGTGGCATTAAAGCGCATAGTGCCATTGTACAAAGACAGGGGATTTGAGGGAGTAATTAAACTTTGCAGTGGTGAACTTAGTACATAATTAGATGAATTGAGAGTAAATGCGGTGGGGGAAACCAGTGTTTCAGGAGCGGGACAAGTAGAAGTAACACTTGTGGGAACTGGTGGCGCTGCTGCGATCGCAATTTGATAGTCCTCAACTTCTCCATAATCTGTATCACCAGAAGCGCCTGTAGATAATTCAGCCGTAGCTTGAGCTTGACTTAAACGAAAGCGAGCATAGGTATTGCCAGTAGTAACACCCGCAGGAGTATTCGTAAAAGTAACGTTGAAGGTTCGAGGACTAGTACCATTACTAGATACCGTAACAGTGTCTGATTTTTCTCCAGCATCTAAAAAATCACCATCTTTGTTGAAGTCAAGATAGCCAACTACATAAGCCGTGGAAACATTGTTGCTGACGGTAACTGGAACAACATAGGTTTGACCCGCTGTGGTGGTCAAGATCGGAAAACTGTTCACCCCGTCTTCATCATCAGTTCCGTTATTATCATCGGCATCAGCAGTAGAACTCTGTAAAGCACCACTATCTTGATCCAGATTGCTGCCTAGCTTGAGGACTTGTCCTGAGACGTTAATTACAGCTTGGGAAGCACCCCCATCAGCAAGGGTAGTTTGATAATTTCCTGTCCCTGTGCTGGGAGTGGCATCAGGAGCATCACCATAATCCCGAACTTGAGCGATCGCCAAAGGATAATCTTCCACTTCCCCATTAGAAGCACTACCCGCCGATACAGTATCGCGAGCGGTAGTCGGTGAGCCAGTATTCAAAAGGTTATCGGTAGTTAATCTAATGCGAACATAGCTATTACCACTGACAATATTTGCACCACTGCCGCCCAGACTACTCCAAGTAAGAGTTACTGTTTTGTTAGTAGTGCCAGTCGGAACTTTCCCTCCACTCAGGGTAACTGTAGCACTGCTGACGGTAGCGCGTTCATCGCCATCAAACTTGCCATCACGGTCAAAGTCAATCCAGGCAAAAACATTAGCAGCACTGCCAGTGGTATTGTTAACTGTGGCGGTCAGGCTATAGGTATTGGTAGTAGTGTTTAAGCTAGGAAAAGTAGTAATACCATCCTCATCTGCACCATCTCCAGTGCCATCCAAAGGAGTTTTGGCATCAGCTTCCGCATCAGGTGCATTTGTCCCCAGTTTTAGGGTACTAACAATAGCGTGACTTGCACCCACAGGATCAGTGCCAGAGCCACTGTTACTGTTATTGGCAGTTTTGTCTGTCCCATAAGTGTCAGGAGCATCACCATAGTCAGTTTCAGCGATCGCAACTTTGTAATCTTCCACTTCCCCATCTCGTCCTCCTCCCTTAAAGTCGCTGGTTGTAAGGGGGTCATTATTTAAACGGAACCGAGCATGGATATCGCCAACAGTTAAACCGCTTAACCCATTCCAAGTTAGGGAAACATTACCATTGGTATTATCTGGCACAGACTGCACAACTCCTTCACTGGACTGGAACTGTCCATCCCGATTAAAGTCAATCCAGCCTCCCAGAGAAGCCGCTGCCCCAGTGGTATTTTTAACTCTGACAGTGACGGAATAAGTTGTGGCATTCGTTAATAAAGGACTGAAGCTGATTACGCCATCTTCATCGTCAGGGGTTGTACCGTTGAGGTCATCGCCATCTGCATTAACTGAGGGCTGACCATCAGCTTCTGTATCAGGAGCATTCACCCCTAAGTGGAGGTTAGCATTAATCAATTGACTAGCGGGGCTTCCTCCCACTGTAATGTTTTTGTTTGTGCCAAAGGTATCAGGAGCATCGCCAAAATCGTTAGGGTCAGAGTTGGCAATTATCGCTTTGGTCGTTTGGGTTTGCGAACTTCCGAACACCCAGGTATCGAGATAATTAGTATCACCAATACTTCCTGAGTTAAAGTTTCCCCAGGTATGACTTCCAGCAGTAGTTCCAGAAAGCCCCCCCACTAAGTTTTTGGTTGCACCAGTCGGGCTGGTAATCTTGGTATCATCCCAGAAATTTGAGACAGCCGACCTCGAACCGCCATTCCATTTCCAGATAGACAGACCATTGCTTGTACCACCACTTGTTTCAGCATCAAAGGCGACAAAGTGATATTCACCCAGTCCGACAGTAATCTCGACGGGATAAGAACCAGGATTTAACGCTGCATTATTGTCACCCTTGCCATCCCAAGCAACTTGGTTTGTACCTGAAGTTGCCGAACCAAACAAAACGCGATCGCCTGACCCAAATACTCCATCTAAGTTGGTATCAATAGCGATTTTATAAGTGCCAGGGATGTCCGAATCAAATTTGAAAACCCCTGAATCTTGAACATTAGTCGAACTGGGAGAAGGAGAAATGGTATTATCTTCTCCTGCATTATCAATGAAACTCAGGTTGGTAACCGTTGGTGATGCTGGCTCAGGTAGAATCGGCGCAATGAAAGAAGACGTATTGGGTGGTGACAGGTAGATAGGATAGCTTTTGGTGTAGGCTGCTCCAGAACCTTGAAAACTTCCCCGTGAATTAGGAGAATTAAGTCCAATGCCATTGGCGATAATTTCATGTCTTTGGGGCGCAAATTTATTTAAGTCTAATTGCCAAACAAATTCCGTACCAGATCTTCCTCCTGGAGTTCTAATGTAAAGGTCTGCATCATAGCCACCAGTTGCTTCAAAAGTATTACCTGCATTCAAGGCCCAACTGTCAGCCCATAATTGCCCATTATTTGCCCTGGGGTTAGGATTAGTAGAGGTATTGGGGGTAACTGTGACATCAAAATAGGTGAAAACATTATTGGTGTCATTGGCTGCTAGGCTGTCATTGTGCAAACGAATTTCATAGATGCCAGCTTCAGGAGCAACAAAGCGAACTGGATTGGAGAGGGTAGCAATAGCCGTGGGCTGAGTTGGATTGCTTGTACCATTACAAAGGGTTGTTTGAGAAGCAGTTCTAGCATTTCCAGCAGTTAATTTCCAACCCCCTGCTCCACTAGCAGCGTTAGTATCAAATGCACCAGGAGAACCACTAGCTACTTGAGTTGTATAATTAATTTCAGTTCCTGATGGACGAAAAACCTCAATTCCCACTGTATCGTCGGTATTCCAGCCACAAAGTGAGATATTAATGACCTGATTGGCGCTCTCAACATTTACCTTAATGGGTCTTGGTCCTTGATTAGTCTGCACAAAGCTGTTGGTAGCATTGTATTCAAATAAATAAACGTTAAGCCCTTGAGTGCCACTCCCGAATTGTTGAGATCCTTCGCTTAACGCTGGTAGAGTCCAGCCCAGGGATGCGAATAGTACCAAACCAAAATGAAGGGACGCTTTTCTAGGAATATTGAGCTGGTTATTCATGGTCTATTTCAACTTATTTGTGCTGGTAAATCTTGAACCAAAGGTAATAGGTAGTATTCCCAATTTTGCTCAGATGTTTCGTCTAGCTTGAGGGAAAAATCACAATAGTCTCAAGGGTAGAAATTATCGCTAGATCCCAGAGTCCCTTGATTGCCAGAGAGGTAAGTGGGATGATAACTGAATGCCTCAATTAGGCCGCAAGAGATGATCATCAATCCTGCTATAGACTCATCATGGAATGAAAAAAATTTTTGTCATTGACACCAATGTTATCCTGCATGACCCCAACGCTATTTTGCGCTTTGAAGACAACGAAATAGTCTTACCGATCGCTGTAATTGAAGAGTTAGATCGGTTTAAAAAACAGCCAGAAATGACTGGTCGCAACGCCAGAGAAGTTGCCCGCACCTTGGATCAACTACGGCAGCAAGGAAGTTTAATCACAGGAGTAAGCCTCAGTAATGGTGGGACTCTGAGGGTTGCCTTGAGCGATCGCAATACCCTTGAAACCTTGCCTGTGGAACTAAGTGCAGATCTGGCGGATAACGCAATTTTGGCGGTGGGATTGCAGTCGAAAAATAATTGTCAATGTCCTGTGGTAGTGGTCAGCAAAGATACGAATTTAAGAATCAAAGCCGATGCCTTGGGTTTACATGCAGAAGATTATGAAACGGACAAGGTTGATATTGATGAGCTTTACACTGGCACAACGGAAGTCTTAGTTAGCTCTGAGCAAATCGCTGAATTCTTCCAAACTGGCTCGGTAACTCTGGAGCGAGAATTTTTACCCAATCAGGATCTGACCCTGGTAGATAGTCTTAATCCTTCCCATACTGCCTTGGGTATGGCAAAAGGCAACAGCAGCAAGATTATTCCCTTAATCGCCTTACCGAAACTAGGAGTATCGCGGATTCAACCCCGTAACCGCGAACAAAGATTTGCCCTTAATCTTTTATTACAAGACTCCATCAAGCTGGTAACTCTGGTGGGGAAAGCAGGGACAGGCAAAACTCTTTTGGCGATCGCCGCAGGACTCCAAAAGGTTGCCGATGAAAAGCTCTATAACCGCCTGCTGATCTCTCGTCCAGTAGTACCAATGGGTAAAGATATTGGCTTCCTGCCAGGAGATATTAATGAAAAACTTACCCCCTGGATGCAGCCTCTTTATGATAATTTCGACTTGATTTTTGGCACTCAAGAAACCTCTGAACGCAGTGGGCATTGGCGTAGAGGACATGAAGAATTAATCGAGATGGGAATGCTGCAAATCGAACCCCTGACCTATATTCGCGGACGCACGATCCCCCAACAGTTTTTAATCATTGACGAGGCGCAAAACCTCACTCCCCATGAAGTCAAAACCATTATTACCCGTGCAGGAGAAGGAACGAAAGTAGTGCTAACAGGAGATCCCGACCAGATTGATAACCCCTATATTGATGCTGCGAGTAACGGTTTAACCTATGTGGTGGAAAGATTTAAACACGAACCCCTGGCAGGTCATATTACTCTGTTTAAGGGAGAGCGATCGGGTTTAGCGGAAAGAGCCACAGAGTTGCTTTAAAAAATAGCGATCTCTATGACTCTACATTACGTCAACGCCAGAAGACTTTCTGTTTCGCTACTTTCAAACTGAATAATCGTGTCCAGATTATCTCTCAGAATTTGAGTAATCATCGATGTTGGGCAATTTCCAACTCGAAGATAAATAAACTTGGGTGGATGACCATAAAGTAAACTGCGCTGATGAAAGTCAGAATCTTTGGAAACAATCACAAAACTATTCGTCTTTGCATATTCCCAGATCACTGCATCATCTGTATTGATTAATCTTAGGGTCTTGACATGTTCAGAATGCGGATACAGATCGATAATCCTGTGAATGATTCGGTCGGATAGATTTTCATCTAAAAGCAGTTTCACAACGATGCCACAAATAGTTTTTTCTCACGATCAGCAGCGAAAGCAAGACAAGCTTTGATGTCCTCCGAAGTGAGTTCAGAAAAATCTTCCAAAATCTCTGCCTCGCTCATCCCACTTGCTAAGTATTCTAAAATATCATATACCGTAATTCGCATTCCCCGAATACACGGCTTGCCACTACGTTTTCCAGGTTCAATTGTGATGATGTGTTGATAGTTCATAAAAGTCACAGGAAGGAAGATATTTGTCTACATTATATCGGGAACTCTTGCCGCCACAGACAGAGATCTGCTAGGGTTCAACTGCACTATGTACTTCATAATCGCCTATTTTCCTAACCAAAGTGTAGTTTTGTTGAATATAGCGATCCAACAGATCTGAACCGATATAATTTCTACCAGCAAAATCTACTTCCGCTTCAGGCTGTTGCCAGAGAACAATCCAGTGAACATTATTGGCTTGAAGTTGAGCAATCATCTTTTCCTGCACTATCTTTTCAGTACTAAAACCAGGCTCTAAAGGATAGTTGCTTACGCCAATTTTTCTGCCTAATTCCCAATAGGGTTTCATATTGGAGACATATATCTGGGAATGATCCGTCACTCCAACATAGACATAATCATCGTCGGTAGTATGTTGATAAACAAATTGCAGAGCAGTTAACTCGGCTTGATCTGGATACAGTTTGGCTTCAGGTTCAGATAAGGGTAAGCGGGTAGACATCAAAAACTTGGCATCACCTTGCGCCATGAGGGTATTTTTTACTTCAAAGACCTGTCCTGAATGAACAATTTGCTCAAAATTCAGGAATTTTGTCTGTATTTCTTGCCAGGGAACAGATAATTGCAGGTACACCAGAAAAAATAACCAGCTAAACCAATAGATGCGCGGGAATTTTCGTGGGTAATTTTGGAGTAGTTCCCCAAAAATCAGGATAATCGCCAGGAAAACTAGAGGTGCATAGTGGCTATTATCGGAGCGACTAAGATAGTAGTGCAAAAAAAGAGCATAAGTACAGACGGTGGTAAATTGTTCTGGGGTAATTGCCCGAATCAACAATTGACAGAGGATGACCCCCACAAGAGGAAAAATAAATAGTTTGGGTAGCAGATTTGGGGCTTGAAATTCAGCGATTAGTAGCAGAGGTAAGATGGCGATCGCTATATATAATGGAATAAAAATTTGACTCTGTAGTTTCTGATGTATCTTAACAAGCTGTAGATGAAACCAAATTAAAGGAAAAGTTACCGTGAAATAAATTGGGATAAAATCTTTGAATAACTGCCAGAAGTCATCTTGACGATAAGCAAAAGAAATAATCCGATGTTGTCCTAAATCTCGACCAGGAAAAGTAATTACTTGATCAATTAATGCTGATAAATGGTTGTAATGGGCAACAAGGTATAAAGCAATACAAGTAATGATAGGTAAAGTAAAATAAATTAATCTGCTTAATCTTTTAAATTCATATTTTTTGTAGTTACTTAACAGCAACTCACTTAACAAACCTAAAGTAATGCCAATAAATAGATAAGTGCCACAGTTTATCTTAGCTAGGATTGCTAATCCTGTAAATATACCTGATATAACTAACAGTATATTGCTTTGTTTATTATTATATTGATAACTAAGGAGATAAATAAGATAGGCTAAATAAGAGATGCTATAAGCTATCCATTTTGTTTGAAGAAGATTAAAAAGAGTTAAATAAGCAACAATAAGAGTTAGAGTAATAATTATTAAAATGCTGCGTTGCTTGAATTTTTGATAATAACAGTAAATTGCCGTTACTGTTAGTAAATAAATGACTATACCGACGATTTTTGCAGCAATAACAGATTGTCCAAAAACCTGAAATGCCCAGCTATTCAAATAAAAAACTAACGGTGTTTCCTTTGACCAAAAATCTTGGTGAATGGTCGCTCCCCCTTGAATCAAGCGCCCATTAAGTAATTGAATTGCACCAGATAAAATTTCGTTCGGGAACAACATCCACTGTAAAAGTGAGGTGGTAATAATTATTAGCAATAAAATAATTAAACATATAATTAGACACAACTGCCAAAAAAAATTATGCTTGAACATATTTAAGTAGTAGGGGCGAATCGCGATTCGCCCCTACCCCTACATTTTTCCTAAATTATTAATTAACCTTGTAACTTTTTAGCCAACAATTGATTCGCCAGTTTAGGATCAGCACGTCCACCAGTTTGTTTCATAATCTGTCCGACGAAAAAGCCTTTGAGTTTAGTCTTACCACCACGGAATTGTTCTAGCTCTTGAGGATGGGAGGCAATCACTTCGTCGATAATTTTTTCAATTTCCCCTGTATCGGAAATTTGAATCAAGCCTTGCTTCTCAATTAAGGCTTTCGCTGAACCTCCTTTAGTTAACAGTTCAGGTAAGATTTCTTTGCCGATTTTGCCGCTAATTGTCCCTTCTGTAATCAAGCTAATTAATTCCGCCAGAATTTCAGGTTTGAGTTGGGTTTCTGTAATATTCAGATTATTACTTTTGACGTAAGCAGCAATGTCTCCCATAACCCAGTTAGCCACTTGTTTAGTATCCGCACCAGCGGCGATCGCTGCTTCAAAATACTCCGCCACAGCGCGATCGTCCGTCAGCACTCTAGTATCGTAAGCTGATAAACCTAAATCTGCTTGATAACGGTGACGTTTGCTGATGGGGAGTTCAGGTAATTCGGCTTTCCAGCTTTCTAGCTGTTCCGTGGATACTTCAATGGGGGGTAAATCTGGTTCAGGGAAATAACGATAGTCACTGCTACCTTCCTTCATACGCATACTCTTAGTGCGTTGAGTACCTTCTTCCCAGAGACGAGTTTCTTGATAGATCGGCTCGCCATTTTCCACCGCCTCAATTTGCCGCTCAATTTCATAGTCGATCGCTTTTTGAATCGCACTAAAGGAGTTCATGTTCTTGATTTCTACCTTAGTACCAAACTCTTTTTGACCCACAGGACGCACCGAAATGTTCACATCGCAACGGAGAGAACCTTCATTCATTTTCCCGTCACTAATGCCTAAATAAAGCATGATCCGACGAATTTCTTGGGCGTATTCCGCTGCTTCTTTCCCTGTCCGCAAGTCAGGTTCGGAGACGATTTCCACTAGGGGTATTCCTGCTCGGTTAAAGTCTACTAGGGAATAAGTCGAACCATCAAGGCGATCGCTCCCACCGTGAGTTAATTTTCCAGCATCTTCTTCCATGTGCAGCCGCGTAACACCAATTTTTTTCCGAATGGGTTCTGTGTTAGGCTGTTCTACAATCTCAATTTCTACCCAACCATGTTCAGCGATGGGCAGATCGAATTGGGAGATTTGATAGTTTTTGGGTAAATCGGGGTAAAAATACTGCTTGCGATCAAATTTACTGTAGGGGGCAATTTGACAGTTTAAAGCCAACCCCGCCTTAACCGCATATTCCAATACTTTCTCGTTGAGGACAGGAAGTACCCCAGGGTAACCCAAGCAAATTGGGGAGATATTGACGTTGGGATTATCCCCGTCAAATTTGGTAGATTCGCGGCTAAATATTTTGGTTTCGGTGCTTAATTGACAGTGAGTTTCTAAGCCAATAATTGCTTCGTACTCCGTCTTGGCTGGTGCAGCACTAGTCATAGATTTTTTGCTCGGTAGAAAACAACTTACTATTATTTATTTTATCGGTTTTGATTCCCCGAAAGTTCTGAACTAGATAAACGTTCCTCAACATTACGAGATTATCTATTACTAAATTACCTATTTGATATGTCAACACTCTATAGCAATCCTATTTGATTCATGAAACTACATTGATTGGTTTTAAGTAGTAGGTAGTAGGTAAGCTGTTCGTCATTTAAACTGCATATTATTTAATTAGGCAGAATACAGTCTCCCTTTCTCCCTTTCTCCCTTTCTCCCTTTCTCCCTTTCTCCCTTTCTCCCTTTCTCCCTTTCTCCCTTTCTCCCTTTCTCCCTTTCTCCCAGTCAGCCAAAACAAGCAAATTAAATGCGTGAAAGCTTAACTTTAATCTTCGGTCTTTTCCTCGCTTTTTCCTAATTCACATCAGACGTATGTTTGAGAAAATTTTCACTTTCAACCCTGAAATCCAATCAACAAATATCCTCCGTCCCCGCAAAGGAGTGATTATCGGTTTAGGACAAGTGGGATTAGCCTGTGCCTATTCCTTACTGATTCAAAATTGCTTCGACGAACTAATTTTACAAGATCTAGATCTTGCCAAGGTTGAAGGGGAAGTGATGGATCTAGTTCACGGTATGTCCTTAATCCCGCCGACTCACCTAGTAGCAGGAACGGTAGCCGATGCAGGCAAAGATGCAGAGCTGGTAATTATTACCGCTGGGGCAGCACAAAAACCAGGGGAAACTCGTCTTGATTTACTAGAACGGAACGTTACTATTTATCAGCATATCTTGGCGGATGTAGTTAAATATTGCCCCAATGCCATTTTACTAATCGTGACCAATCCCGTAGACATCATGACCTATGTTGCCCTAAAAATATCGGGTTTTCCTAGCTCCAGGGTGATCGGTTCAGGAACAGTACTGGATACTTCTCGCTTCCGTTCTTTACTCGCTAACAAGTTGAACATCGATCCTCGCAGTGTCCACGCTTATATTATTGGCGAACATGGAGATAGCGAAGTTCCTGTATGGAGTACAGCAAATGTGGCGGGTCAGAAATTACTGACTCAAGATTGGGCAGATCTGACACCAGGCGATCGCCAAGAATTAACAGCGATCTTTGATCATGTGAAAAATGCTGCCTATGAAGTGATTCAACGAAAAGGACATACAGCATATGCGATCGGCTTGGTAGTGACGGATATTGTCAAGGCAATTTTACGCAGTCAAGAACGGGTGCTTACCGTCAGTGGCTTGGTGGATGGACTATACGATATCAATGATGTGTGTCTGGGTTTACCGCGCGTCGTCAGCGACCAAGGTATCCTTAAAACAGTTAATCTAGATTTAAGTCCTAGAGAAGAACAACAGCTTCGTCACTCGGTTCAAGTTCTCCAAGAAGTTTGCCACCAGCTTAGTTTTTAATCATCTTAGTTTTTAAAAAATCATGGTATCTACTCCCTCAAGAGATTCGACATCCATAACAGCTTTAACGACTACAGAAATCAACCAAATCAATGCTTATTGGCGTGCCTGTAATTATCTCGCCGTGGGGATGATTTATCTACGGGACAATCCTTTACTCAAACAGCCTTTAAAAGCGGAGCATATCAAGCAGCGCCTCTTAGGACATTGGGGTTCATCTCCTGCCCTCAGTTTTACCTATATTCACCTCAATCGCTTAATTAAAAAGTACGACCTAAACGCCATCTTTATCGCTGGGCCAGGACATGGCGCACCTGGGGTATTAGCCCCCACTTATTTGGAAGGGACTTATTCCGAGGTCTATCCCGATAAAAGCGAAGATGAAGCAGGGATGCAGAAGTTCTTCAAACAATTCTCTTTTCCTGGCTATATCGGCAGTCATTGCACCCCTGAAACTCCAGGTTCGATCCATGAAGGAGGAGAGTTGGGCTACAGTATCTCCCATGCCTATGGAGCAGTGTATGACAATCCTGATTTAATCGCTGCCTGTGTAGTGGGGGATGGAGAAGCAGAAACAGGGCCTTTAGCCACCGCTTGGCACTCTAATAAATTCCTCAATCCGCTCCGCGATGGGGCAGTATTACCGATCCTCAACCTCAATGGCTACAAGATCGCTAACCCGACAATTCTCGCTCGCATTAGCCCTGAAGAACTAGAGCAGCTATTTAAAGGCTATGGCTACACTCCTTATTTAGTGGAAGGTTCAGATCCTGAACAGATGCACCAAAAAATGGCAGCAGTCATGGAAGAGTGCATTGTTAAAATTCGCGGGTATCAACAGCAAGCCCGTAGCCAGCATAAAGCCTTTCGTCCCCGCTGGCCGATGATTATCCTCCGCACCCCCAAAGGCTGGACAGGGCCACAGGAAGTAGACGGACATAAAGTAGAAGGATTTTGGCGATCGCATCAAGTACCCATCGGAGAAATGCACACCAACCCTGAACACCTAAAGCTTTTAGAACAATGGCTGAAAGGCTATAAACCAGAGGAATTGTTTGATCAGCAGGGTACCTTAATTCCAGAACTCAAAGCATTAGCCCCTGTGGGCATTAGACGCATGAGCGCTAATCCAATAGCCAACGGCGGTTTACTACGGAAGGATTTAAAATTACCTAACTTCGATGATTATGCTGTACAGGTGGAGCAGCCAGGGAAGCTAGAAGTAGAAAATACTAGAGTATTAGGTCAGTTTTTGCGGGATGTCATGAAGCACAACATGACTAATTTTCGCGTCTTTGGCCCCGATGAAACCGCTTCCAATCGCTTGCAGGATATTTACGAAGTTACCAAGAAAACCTGGATGGCAGATTACCTCCCCGAAGACGCAGATGGCGGACAGCTTTCCCCTGACGGCAGAGTGATGGAGATGCTCAGTGAACATACCCTTGAAGGTTGGTTAGAGGCTTATTTACTGACAGGAAGACACGGCTTTTTCCACAGTTATGAAGCTTTTGTTCACGTCATCGACTCCATGTTTAACCAGCACGCCAAATGGTTAGATATTTCCAAAAAACACGTTCCCTGGCGCGCCCCCGTATCCTCCCTCAACCTGATGTTATCTTCTCTGGTGTGGCGACAAGACCATAATGGTTTTTCCCACCAAGATCCAGGTTTTGTAGATTTAGTAACTAACAAAAGTGCCGATGTCACGAGGATTTATTTTCCCCCTGATGCCAACTGTTTATTGTCTGTAGCGGATCATTGTCTGCGGAGCAAAGACTATATCAATGTCATCGTCGCTGACAAGCAAAATCATTTGCAATATTTAACTATGGAGCAAGCAGTCAAGCACTGTACCAAGGGGATTGGCATTTGGGATTGGGCGAGTAATGACGACTGTGGTAAGGCAGCGGATGAACCCGATGTAATTATGGCTTGCTGTGGCGATATTCCCACTATGGAATCTTTAGCTGCCACTGCCATCCTCAGAGAAGAATTACCCGAACTGAAAGTAAGGTTTATTAATGTCGTAGATTTATATCGCTTGCAATCCGCCACCGAACATCCTCACGGCTTGTCGGATCGAGAATTTGATATTCTTTTTACTCCTGATAAACCAATCATCTTTAACTTCCACGGCTATCCCTGGTTAATTCATAAGTTAGCTTATCGCCGTACCAATCAAGAGCGGATTCATGTGCGAGGCTATAAAGAGCAGGGCAATATCAACACACCGCTAGAATTGGCAATGCTTAATCAAATCGATCGCTTTAACCTTGTGATTGACGTTATCGATCGCGTGGAAAAACTTGGCTCCAGAGCAGTATACGTTAGGGAACGGATGAGGAACGAGATCATCGATAACTCAGCCTATGCCCATGAGCAGGGAATGGATAAACCTGAAATGGTGAACTGGCAATGGCCATTTTAAGATAAGTGATAAATCAATAAATTGAATCAAGTAGGGGCGAACGGCGACGCGAAGCTAATCCTTTAGGGCGTTCGCCCCTACTATGTATCTGTTATGCATCTGTATTTTAAAGATGGTTAAACCTCTGGAAAATGTCACCAAAGTAGAAGTAAAGACACGCCAGGATTTGCGAGCCTGGTTACAGGCTAATCATTTGCAAGGAAAGGGGGTTTGGCTAGTCTCTTATAAAAAACAGAGTGAATTTTATCTTCCTTACAGCGATATCGTGCAAGAATGCTTGTGTTTTGGCTGGATAGATAGTTTGCCTCGTAAATTAGATGAAGTCAGGACAATGACGTATATTTCTCCCCGTAAAAATGGTAGTAATTGGTCAAAAGTAAATAAGGAATATGTAGCAAAATTACAACAGGCAGGTTTACTCCAAACAGTGGGGTTAGCCAAAATTGAACAAGCTCAAAAAGATGGCTCATGGTCTTTTTTGGATGATGTCGATGCACTGATACTCCCAGATGATTTAAAGATTGCTTTTGCCGCCAATCAAATTGCTCAAGAGAACTGGACAGCTTTTCCTCCTTCAGCAAAACGAGGCATCTTAGAATGGATTAAAAACGCCAAACAATCTAATACCAGAGCCAGACGAATTGAAGATACGGTTGCCAAGGCAGCTAAGAATATTAGAGCTAAGTAGTCGCACAAAATTAATTACCTAGTTAAGGTCGGGAAACCCTAAAGGGCGACGCGCAGCTAGTCCTAAAGGATAAGCTTCGCAAATGCTTTAGCATACCGCTTCGCATAAGGGAAAGGGGAAAAGGGGAAAGAGCAAGTCAAATGTGTAATTAATTTTGCCTAGGTACTTAATTATTAAAATCCTGATCTTACAAAAAAAAGCTAGAAGCTAGCCCTAAAGGGTACCGCTTCGCATAAGGCTATAAGCTAAAGACAGATCACCATAACTTTTAATTCGCACTAGATATAAATTAATGACTCTAAATCTTTATTTTGTACGCCACGGGGAAACCCTTGCAAGTAAAACAGGTGGTTTTTGTGGGACTTCTGACGTGGAATTGACTACAGAAGGAGTAATGATGGCAAAAGACTTTGCCCTCGCCTATTCTAAAATTGAGTGGACGGCAGTGTTTTCTAGTCCCATGATTCGCACGATCGCAACAGCTAAACCTCTGTGCGCCATGACTGGTATGGAAATGCAGCTAAGGGATGGTCTCAAGGAAATTAACTTTGGGCAGTGGGAAGGCAAAACCCCCGCAGAAGTTAATCAACAAGATCACGATCGCTATGTAAAGTGGCAAGCAGAACCTGGGTGGAATGCTCCTCCAGAGGGAGAAAGAGCCATTGATATTGCTCGTCGTAGTTCTGAGGTGATTGAGGAAATTGAAAAAACTTACCAAAGTGGTAACGTGTTGGTGGTTTCCCACAAAGCCACCATCAGAATCATGTTGTGTTCTCTACTGGGAATCGATGTGGGACGGTATCGCGATCGCCTTGATCTGCCCGTCGCAGCGGTTAGTATGGTGGAATTTTGCCCCCAAGGACCAAAATTAATCAAGTTAAGCGATCGCTCTCATCTTACAGTCGCTTCTAGTTAAATAGACTACGTTGTTAATTAGTTAGTTCGTAGCTTTTAGCTTTTAGCTTCTAGCTTTTAGTTTTTTATAATCTAATCATTGTCCTAAAGGACAAAGGCTTAAGCCGCATGTAGCTTCGCAAATGTGACCGAAGGGAATCCTTTAGGGCTTTAGCATACACCTTCGGATATGGTCTACTCCTGTGAAAAGCACAGAAAGTAATTGTCATGATGGTTTTGGTTCTTAATGCTGGCTCTAGTAGCCAAAAAAGTTGTCTTTATCGTTTAGGGGATTTGTTGTCTGATACCCTGACAGATCCCTTGTGGGCGGCTGATCTGGATTGGATAGCGGATGGTCATGGGCTATTAACCGTAACTAGTAATGGCATCAAGCAGGAGCTTCCCATCACCCCACGAGATACGGCTTTAGAAGTTCTGCTCAATACTTTAATTGAGGGAGAAACAAGGGCCATAAATAGTTTTGAGGAGATTGATCTCGTGGGTCATCGGGTGGTACATGGTGGCGCAAAATACAACCAAGCAACGGTAATTACGGCAGAGGTAAAAAAAGCGATCGCCGATTTGATTCCCCTTGCTCCTAACCATAACCCCGCTCATTTAGCAGGAATTGAGGCAATAGAAGCATTACTACCAAATGTACCGCAAGTAGCAGTATTTGATACGGCATTTCACACCACCATCCCCGAACCCGCCAAGGTTTATCCTCTTCCCTACCAATGGTACGAACAAGGAATACAGCGATACGGTTTTCATGGGATTAGCCATCAATATTGCGCCAACCGCGCTGCTCAAATTTTACACAAGCCTCTTGAGTCCTTGAAGATAATCACTTGTCATTTAGGGAATGGTTGCTCTTTGGCGGCGATTAGAAACGGAATCTGTATAGATACCACGATGGGTTTTTCTCCCCTAGAAGGATTGATGATGGGGACTCGTTGTGGTTCGATCGATCCCCAGATTCTGCTTTATCTGATGCAAGAGTTCGGTTTGAGTATCGAAAATGTAAATCGTCTACTTAATCAAGAGTCTGGTTTAAAAGGAGTTTCAGGTATTTCAGGGGACATGAGAGAGATCAATCAAGCGATCGCTGCTGGCAATCAAAGAGCGACTTTAGCTTTGGAGGTTTATATTCATCGGCTAAAAAGCTCGATTGGGGCAATGGTTGCTAGTCTCAATGGTTTAGATGTTTTAGTTTTCACTGGAGGAGTGGGGGAGAATAATGCGATCGCCCGCGAAAAGACTTGTGAGGGTCTAAGCTATTTGAGCTTGCAATTGGATTTAGCGAAAAACCAGCATCATCCTGTAGATCAAAATATTGCTACAGACAATTCTTCAAAGGCAATTTTAGTCATTCATACTCAAGAAGATTGGGCGATCGCTTTGGCAGCAGCAAGCAAGGTAAGACAGAATTGATGGCTGACATTACACAAGATAGTTGAGTAATTTTTTGTTTTTAAAAAAGTTTAAATTTATTAATTTAAGTAATCATGATTTTTCATTCTGATTTATTAATCAAGTTCGTTAAAACTTATAGTAAGATACCTACTGCTATCTATACTTTGGGCATTTTGTGGTTTTTTGATGCCTAATTTAGAGTTGAATGGATTATATTTACCTGAATCAACTAAATATAAAAGTATTATGTTGATGATGATAGGAACATTTATTTTCACGACATTGGGATATTGCTTTCGGCTTCTGGCAACTTATGTGATTACTTTTATTGTTTGTGTTAGAATTACGATTTTTTTGGAAAATTTTGGATTTTTTGATCCATCGATTGATGAAAAAACATCATTTGTAGGATGTGTATTATTATACATGCAACTACTTTATATATATAATGAGTATGTATGTTTGAGCAAGAAATTAATTTTATTATAGGAATAAGCAATTTAATTGATCGTATTTCACCAGTTACTCGCAAAATTAACAAATTTATCATTAGAAAAGAGAACAAGATGATAGAAATGATAGCAAAAAAAAATATAGTAAACACTTCTGAGTCACTTTATGTCAAACAAGGAAGAGAAATAAAATCTTTTTTTTTAGATATTCCCATCGCACTTATTGGGTTACCAATTCTTTTACTATTATACTGGTTAATAGTAGGAATAATTATATTTCTATTAATAGAATACTTGGGAATTTGGACACTACATTTTCCTGATTTTCTCCTGATTTTTTGTACATTTGTTACAGCTAGTTGTTTTAATGATTGAAATCAATTAGTATCGCTTCAAAGAAATTCAAGTATCAATATCTATTTTTCTTTCCTGATTTTTTGTCCTGTACTTAGAAACTAGATAAACTAAAACATAGTTACTTCACACAAAGGATCGATTACAAGAGGATGCAAATCAAAGCAACTGATCAAGCATTATTAAACTGGACTGGGGATTTACTGGCGGTAGGCATTGCTGAAGGTGCAACGGAGTTACAAGGAGACTTAGCAACCCTAGATGAGAAATTAGCAGGAACAATTGCCGAATTAATTGCAGACGAAGAGTTTGAAGGGAAATCTGGTACTACTGCCGTTAGTCGTGTGGGGGGCAAAAACCCCGTACGGAAAATCGCTTTGGTAGGTTTAGGTAAGGCAGAAGATTTAAAGCTTGATAGCTGGCGGAATGCAGCAGCAGCGATCGCTCGTTTAGCGAAAAAAGAAAAAACTCTAGGCATTAGTCTCCCTAATAATCTAGCAAATGATTCGGCATCAAACATTGCCCAAGCCATGACGGAGGCAATTATGCTCTCCCTTCATGAAGATAATCGCTTCAAATCTGAACCAGAATCCAAAGAACCTAAATTAGAAACTATTGATCTCATCGGTTTCTCGGGACAAGAAAATGCCATTAAAAAAGGTTTAACCATTGCCGATGGGGTAATCTTAGCCAGAGAATTAGTTAATGCTCCTGCCAACGAAGTAACCCCTGTGACGATGGCAGAAACAGCGCAAAAGTTAGCCCAAGACTATGGTTTAGAGATCAAGATTTTAGAAGCAGCGGACTGCGCTCAGTTTCAACAGGGTATGGGAGCATATCTGGGAGTAGGACAGGCTTCCGATATTCCTCCGAAGTTTATTCACCTGATTTACAAACCCCAAGGAACAGCCAAACGTAAAGTGGCGATCGTCGGTAAGAGTCTCACCTTTGATTCTGGTGGTTTAAACCTCAAGCCTACTGGTAGTGGCATTGAAACTATGAAGATGGATATGGGGGGTGGTGCCGCCACTCTGGGAGCCGCCAAAGCGATCGCTCAACTGAAACCCAATACGGAAGTCCACTTTATCTGTGCCGCTACGGAAAATATGATTAGTGGCAAAGCCATGCGCCCAGGAGATATCCTCAAAGCCTCCAACGGCAAGACCATTGAGGTGAATAACACCGATGCGGAAGGCAGACTGACTCTTGCAGATGCTTTGGTCTATGCTGAAACTCTAAAGGTAGATGCGATCGTCGATCTGGCTACCCTCACAGGAGCTTGTATCGTTGCTTTAGGTAACGATATTGCTGGGTTATGGAGTACGGATGAAGCTTTAGCAAAAGAAATGAAAGCGGCGGCGGAATTGGCAGGAGAAAAATTCTGGCAGTTGCCCCTAGAAGAAAAATATTTTGAAGGCTTAAAGTCACAAATTGCTGACATGAAAAATACAGGGCCTCGTCCTGGAGGTTCGATTACCGCAGCACTCTTTCTCAAGCAATTTATCAAGGATACCCCCTGGATGCATCTAGATGTAGCTGGCCCCGTTTGGGCAGAAGCTGCTGGGGGAATTAATAATAAGGGGGCAACTGGTTTTCCTGTGAGAACTCTAGTCAACTGGGTAAACAGTTAAATTAAATTAGACTTATTCTGGCTTTTGTAGCACAAAAGTATACCTACTCTGAATATTGACAATTTTAGCAACTACTGACACGATTAGTTGCATGTATTTAGGTATACAAAAATAATAGTATATCGTTGTTAACTTTGATGTTGTCCATCTAGCTCTATCCAGTAGTTAGATAAAGGGATATCTCTTAGAAGACGCGATTCAATTTTCTATTTTTAGGTGTGAGGAATAATGTCTAAATTAATTCGTAACTTCTTGCTGGCTTCCCCAGCAATGCTTTGCTTTGTGCTAGGTTCTCAATTGCAAGCTTCTGCTCAATCAACTCCCAATGCTGCGATCGACTCTAGCAATTCCCCGTTGCTCAACCAAATTAACGAATACAGTCAAGAAGGTAAAACCAACTCTCGTAATCAGGTAACCAATGTTAACCAATTGCGAGACGTTTCCCCCACAGACTGGGCTTATGAAGCACTTCGTAGCCTAGTAGACCGCTACGGCTGTATTGCTGGTTTCCCTAACCAAACTTACCGTGGAAATCAATCCTTGACTCGCTATGAGTTTGCGGCTGGTTTGAACTCTTGTTTAAATCAAATCGAACGCTTGATCAGTTCCCAGGAATCTTCTGTATCTGCCGAAGATATGGAGAGTATGGGTCGTCTGAATCAAGAATTCGAGAGCGAATTAGCTACCCTTGGTGGCCGTGTAGACGAATTAGAGAGTCGTACTGCTGTCTTGGAAGATAGCCAATTCTCTACTACTACCAAATTACAGGGAGAAGCTGTCTTTGGTCTGAGCAATGAGTTTAACAACTCCGATTTCAATGAAGTAGTATTTCAGGACAGAGTTCGTTTAGGTTTCGTCTCTAGTTTCTTTGGAGAAGATTCCCTCTATACTCGCCTAGATGCTTCAAATGCTGCTTTTGGCTTCCAAACTACTCAAAATGAAGGTGAGCCTAATGAAACAGCAGTACCTCTAGATACTGGAGCATTAACCTATCAAACTGGGAACACCAGCAATGGTGTTGTTCTTGGCTGGTTAGCTTACTATTTTCCCGTCGGCGAAAAAATCGATGTTTATCTTCCTGCTGCTTTTCCTCTCTGGGTTGATTTTGTTCCCTCCCTCAGTCCTTATCTAGATTCCTTTACTGGTGCTACTGGCTCTCTTTCCAGTTTTGCTGAATCCAGTCCCATCTACAAAATTGGTCTTGCTAGTGGCGGCGGTGTTGGGGTTAACTTCAAAGCCACAGATTTTGCTACCATCAGTGCAGGGTACTTTGGGGGAGATTCTGCCAATCCTCTTGAAGCTGCTGACGGTGGTTTCTTTAATGAAGAATACTCTGCATTGGGTCAAGTTACCTTGAGCTTTTTGGATGATAAGCTTCAGTTAGCTGGTACTTATTCCCTAGGACAGCTAGGAGGCAATGTAGATAATACCATCTTTGATTTAGGTGTTGGGACTAGTAGCGCCAGACAGCCTTTTGGCAACGGAGATAAAGTTACTGCTAACTCCTATGGTTTAGAGGCAGCTTTCCAAATTAGCGATCGCATCGCCCTCAATGGTTTTGGGATGTTAACCAAAGCTAAACTAGCTGACGGCAGTGCAGACGCTGATATCTATTCCTATGGTGCAGGTTTATCCTTCCCCGATTTAGGTAAAGAAGGTAACTTGGCTGCCTTGTTTGTTGGTGCAGAACCCTATGTTGATTCTGCTTCTTCAGGTAGTGGTGAAGACGCGCCAATTCATGTCGAAGGTTTGTATAAATACCAGTTCAATGACAATATTTCCGTCACCCCTGGGGTTGTCTATGTAATCAACCCTAATGGCACTAGTGATGATGAGGATGCCTTAATTGGTGTAGTTAGAACTACTTTCTCCTTCTAAGATTAATTCTCAAATTAGTGGCGACTAACTCAATGTAAGCGCCAATTCAAAAGATCATAGTCAAGCTGTGGTCTTTTTTTTGTGCCAAAGCAAATAGCTGGAGGTCATTAAATATTAAGATAAAACTACTAACTAATTAATTAACAATCTGGGATTCGGATTAACTGAACTTTATGCCGATAGCGAGCGCACACTTTGGCTATATTTTGGCTATATTTTATCTAGTTTTAACGGTAGGGTTTTTGTGGCGATCGCTTTAATCCTAGAGAATCCATAGTTACTTGTTCAACAAGAGTTTCAATCAGGCGCACTTTGGGCAATCGTACATGCACGTTAGGCTGTAACGATTTTGACATCGTACTTACTAATTTAGGTCGTTTAATACTAATTTCCCAAAGAGATACTAAACTGACACCAATAATATTATTTTGATCAACTATTATTTCTTGAGCTTCTGCTGAGAGTTTATCTGGTTCAAAAACTGTCCATAGTAAAGTATGGGTATCAAGCAAAAATTTCATTTTATTCAATTATTCCCAACAGTTTAGCCTCTGCTTCTGTCCATTCTCCAAAATCATCTGGTATTATCGCTTTTCCTTTCATTAAACCTAGTCTTTGATTACCAGTAACAGGTTCATAAACAGATATTTTTACCGCTGGTTTGCCCATTTTAGTGATAATAACCTCTTCTCCTTGTAAAACACTCTCGATTACTTGAGAAAACTTGGCTTTGGCATCGGTGACAGAATATATTTTCATTAATTTGATTGAAAATAAAGATAGCTTAACCTGGTCTGACTATATTTTGTATTTTATCTGATTTTAACGGTAGGGTTTTTGCGGCGATCGCTTAAATCATGTCAGTTTGGATCAAGAGATTTAGCGTTGTGTGATCAATTCTTGAACAAATTCCTGCTCAGATGTAGTCATTTTTTGGTAGCGTAATATATCAGGAAAAATTAACGAAGTCAGAGGAAGCCCCGTCGTCTTAAGGCGGGGTCTCTCTGACCGAATTAAAACTTTATATAAAGATTTGCCCTCGGCTATCTTGCATTTAGGAGAATCAAACAATGACTATTTTATTTCAATTGGCACTAGCAGCACTAGTCCTATTTTCTTTTGTGATGGTAATTGGTGTTCCCGTTGCCTATGCGTCCCCCCAAAACTGGCAGCAATCTAAATCTTTGATCTATGTTGGATCGGGAATTTGGACTGTGCTAGTAGTGGCAGTGGCGGTGTTGAACTTTTTTGTGATTTAAAAGATCAATCTGAATCAATGGAGGGGTGAACTGCCGTTCCCCCTGATCATGTTTTAACCGACAGAAATTTATACTGTTTTAGTTAACTTTGCTTTATGGCTGTTTTTGAAGGAACGTTTACAGGGGATTTATCAAAGCTGCGAATGGCGATCGTCATTGGTCGTTTTAACGATTTAGTTACAGAGAAGCTCATTTCTGGCTGTCAAGATTGCTTGAAACGTCACGGTATTGATATTGAGCCTGATCATGGTCAAGTAGACTATGTTTGGGTTCCTGGCAGCTATGAACTGGCTATGGTTGCCCGACAATTAGCTTTCTCTGGTGGCTACAATGCAATTATTTGTTTAGGGGCAGTTATTCGGGGGCAAACACCTCATTTTGACTATGTATCCTCCGAGGCAGCCAAAGGAGTGGCAGCCGCCAGCTTTCAATCAGGGGTTCCCGTGATTTTTGGTGTCCTCACGGTGGACACAATGCAGCAAGCTTTAGAGCGAGCAGGTATCAAAAGCAACCTGGGCTGGAATTATGCTTTAAATGCCCTGGAAATGGCTAGTTTAATGCAACAGCTAAATAACCGAGTTATCTCTATTTCTCCCTCTAGTTTACCCTCTGGAAATGAGGCGATCGCCACACCGAAAATTGTCGGACAAGATCAACAGCAGATGAATCAGATTTAATCTCAAATTTAATCTCTTAGGATAAAGCGACAAAAACCAAAAATCCTAGAGAAAAAAGAATCACAAAGATGAGGAGTTGGAATTCAAAACTCTTTAGCATCTTCTTGGTTCTGCTAGTATAGATATTGCTGTATCTCGTATTTCTCTGCTGCTCTGAGGTTGAATGTTGCTGCCTGATATGGTTTCTTGCTAGTAAACGCTCCAATTCATCTGGCTCTGTTTCCGTTTTTAAAGAGGGTGGTGATGGTAAAGCTAAAACATTAGCTGCTGGAGCTACGGGAATTGCTGGAACGACTGGAATTACTTCAACTGGGCGTATGGATTCTAGGCTTGTTTGCTGATTTTTAGGGACTAAAGATGTTAGCAACTCCGACTTAAACGCAGAGTATCCCTGATAGACTAATTTGATTGACCATTCAAGTTCTTCAGCGGATACACTTTTGAGCAGATATCCTTTAGCATTTGATGCCATTGCTTGACTGACATAGTATTCATCCTCATAACTACTAAGCATAATCACTTTGATCTGAGGAAACTGCGCCGTGACTTGATGGGCAACTGTGATCCCATCAATGCCAGGTAAATTTATATCTAGTAATACTACATCTGGTTGAGTAGCTTTTATTTCACTTAATGCACTCTCACCATCTTCAGCAAAACCTATTAATTCAATTTCAGCGGAATTTTCTAGTAATACTTTTATGCCTTTGCGGATGATATTTTGATCATCGACTATTAAGGTACGAATCATATTAAGCGAATTAAGAATAAAATAAAATAAAATACTGATATATATACTGCTATTTTACATGGGATCTCACCATCACACTAATGATATCTTGTCTGGCAAAGCTGTGTACATCATAAAACAACTAAATACATTTAAACACATTGTAAGTTCATCTAAAATACATAGAGCAATCATAAATGAAATGAGAAATTTTTATATGCCCTAAAGGATTCTCTATCGGTCACGAAGCGGTATCCTTTAGGACTACCTACTAAGCTGTTAAGCATTTAGATTAGGTATAATAAGAAAGCCAGAAACGAGCGAGCGCAACTCAAGATGCCAGCCAAAAACCATTTGACACTAAAACAACAAGAAAAATTACAAAAAGCTCTAAAAAGAGAAGAAAATGGAGACATTAGAGAGAGAATATTAATTTTGTTATTGATGAATGATAGAAAAACGCAGCAAGAAATAGCGAAATTTATCGGTTGCTCAAAAAACAAAGAGCGACATATTTAGAAGAAGAAACAGGAATCTCCTTAAGTGGCTCGCAAGCAAGGAGGATTTTATCAAGAAAAAAGTACGTTTACCTTTGGGCTAAATATAGTTTGCCCTGCCAAAAGAAATGCCCAATATATATTTGGAGTATTTGCCAGAATATAGCCCAGACCATAACTTAATTGAATTAGTTTGGCATTCAGCGAAAGAATATATTGCGGGTAGACTCTTTAAATCAATTGAGGAATTAGAATTATTTAAACTGCAAGTGCTGCTGCATGTTGACGATACCATGCGATCGTGTTTTTCAAGCCTTGGCGAAATTCCGTTTCGGCGACAAAGCCAAACTTTTCCTTGGCTCTTTGGGTATCTAAACAACGACGAGGTTGTCCGTTCGGCTGGTCAGTTTGCCAGACGATTTCTCCCTCATAACCCATTAGCTCACAGATAGTTTCTACCAATTCTTTGATCTTTACTTCGTGATTCGTACCCAAATTGACTGGTTCAGGTTCATCATAATCCTGCGTTGCCATCACAATTCCCCGTGAGGCATCCGTAGAATAGAGAAACTCTCGAGTGGGACTACCATCACCCCAAGCTGGTAACTGTTTATCGCCTCGCTGCTGTGCCTCATGAACCTTGCGAATTAAGGCAGGAATCACATGGGAACTACGGGTATCAAAATTATCTTCAGGGCCATAGAGATTAACGGGTAAAAGGTAAATACCGTTAAAGCCATACTGTTGACGATAGGCTTCTAGCTGAACCAAGAGAGCTTTTTTCGCAATCCCATAGGGGGCATTAGTTTCTTCAGGATAACCATTCCACAGGTCATCTTCCTTAAATGGTACGGGAGTAAATTTAGGATAGGCACAAATCGTGCCGACACAAACAAATTTTTCCACACCCTCTTGATAGGCAGCATGAATTAACTGTGTCCCCATCATTAGATTGTCATAAAACAGTTCAGCGGGCTTTTCGCGATTTAAACCAATGCCACCGACGTGAGCAGCCAAATGAACCACTATATCCTGCTGCTGGACTGCCTGCTGGCAATTTTCCCACTTGCAGAGGTCTAGTTCTTGCGATCGCGGAATAAAGATGCGATCTTGACTCGCCCCAGCTTGACATAGCTGATGGACTACCTGCTTACCGAGAAAACCATTGCCCCCTGTTACCAGGATATTTTTGTCTTGTAAACTGAGCATTACTAATAATGAAGAATGAGAAAAGCTTATAGCTTATACCTTATAGTGAGACATCGCGATCTTGTTGGTTCCCAGCAAAGAGCCCTAAAGGACTAGCTCCGCGTCGCGAATGTCGAACCCGAAGGGCTAACTTAATCGACAATCGTGGCAAAATTGCGACGATTTAGAGTGGCATCAACCCCATTGCTGCCATCTGGAGTTGGCAGATTAAGGTTAATTAAATCAGCATTAACCATTAGTTTGACCAGTTCTTCAAAGGTAACTGATGGCTCCCAGCCTAGTTTTTTCTTCGCTTTAGTGGGATCACCAATTAGAAGATCTACTTCCGCTGGACGTAGATAGCGCGGATCAAAGGCGACATAATCGTGCCAGTCTAGATTAACGTGACCAAAGGCAATATCGAGAAATTCCTTAATTTCATAAGTCTCCCCTGTGGCGACAACATAATCATCGGGTTGCTCTTGTTGCAGCATCAGCCACATTGCCCTCACATAGTCCTTCGCATAGCCCCAATCTCTCTTGGAATCTAGATTTCCCAGGTAAAGCTTCTGTTGAGTACCTTCGACGATTCTAGCCACGGCGCGAGTAATCTTGCGAGTCACAAAGGTTTCACCACGACGAGGGGATTCATGGTTGAATAGAATACCGTTGGAGGCAAACAAATTGTAGGATTCGCGGTAATTAATGGTTTGCCAGTGAGCATAAACTTTCGCACAGGAATAGGGACTGCGGGGATAGAAAGGAGTGGTTTCCTTTTGGGGAACTTCAATGACTTTACCAAACATTTCTGATGAGCCAGCTTGATAAAATCTGACTTCAATGCCAGTCCGTTGTTGATAATCGCGAACCGCTTCGAGAATCCGTAAAGCTCCCATTGCTACGGAGTCAACAGTATATTCAGGAGAATCGAAACTCACCCGAACGTGGGACTGGGCGCCCAAGTTATAGATTTCGATCGGTTTGACCTGTTCGAGGATTCTTCTGAGGGTAGTTCCGTCGGTCAAATCGCCGTAGTGCAGAAATAACTTTGCTTCAGGGCTGTGGGGATCAACATAAATATGGTCAATGCGATCGGTATTAAAAGTGGAAGTCCGACGAATAATGCCATGAACTTCATAACCTTGATCCAATAAAAACTCGCTCAAATACGAACCGTCTTGACCCGTGATGCCAGTGATCAAAGCTACCTTATGTTCACTCATATATCTAAAACTTTACTTGCTAATTACTGCTGTTGAGTACTATTATTTTACGCGGTTTCTGCCACCATAATACATCGATAATAAAATACGACTCAATATATATTCAATCTTACAAGCCTTGTCAAAACCCATCAAAACAGCTAGCAATTAATTTCTAGTAAGCACCGTTATTACGGGGAAATAAAATGACACCAATGGTTTTATAGATAATCCATAAATCCATCAGCCAATTATGACTATTGGCATAATAAACATCGATCTGAACTCTTTTAGGATAGGGAATATCGTTTCTTCCCGAAACCTGCCATAGTCCAGTAATGCCTGGTTTAATTTGCAGTACGGTATTGATTTTCCGTCCATATTTCGGTAGTTCTTCTGGCACTAAAGGTCTAGGTCCCACCACACTCATTTCTCCCTTTAAGACATTCCAAAATTGTGGTAGTTCGTCAAGACTGGTCAAGCGCAAAAACTGACCCATCTTCGTAATTCGAGGATCTTGTTTGAGTTTAAAGCTTTCTTGAAACTCCTGACGCATTTGAGGAGAACCTTCCATGATGGTTTCCAATGCTTGGTCTGCATCATGCACCATAGTTCTAAATTTGATGCAGTTAAAAGCCTGATAATTCTGACCAATTCTCTTTTGGACATAAAACACTGGCCCTTGAGAATTTAGAGCCACCACAATGATCAAAATCAAATATAGGGGAGAAAATATAGTTAGTACCAATAAGGCAAAAACGATATCAAAAATTCGTTTGTAAAAATTTCCGTTTAGGATAAAGGGAGGTAATTTCAATCCCTGAGAATTGAATAAAGCTTGACCGCTCTTTCTAATTAGTCCCTGCACTATCTTGACGGAAACAAGTTGGCTGTTAGCAGTCATCTTATCTCCTTAATACATCACACCACACCGTTACAATGATAAATCTACCAAGCTGTAATTGACTGCTATTTGTCAACTTAGAGATTAATAGAATCTTCATTTTTTGGCGATCGCCAAGTCTGGGAGTCCCCCAATCGCCACTCTTGATAGCAATCCTCAATATATTGTAAATAGGACTGCTGAAAAACCTCTGGGCTAAACTGATTAGCCTGTAAGCGACAATTCTCTGGCTTGATTTGAGGCTGTAGCTGTTCAAAACTTTTCACCGCTGCCACGAGAGCTTCTGGTTGTTGAGTATCAAACAATAAACCTGTACCATTTTCAGGCCACTGACGAATATCTTTAACTGTTTCTAACGCTCCTCCTTTGCCATAAGCAATGACTGGTGTTCCACAGGCTTGAGCTTCCACTAGAGCAATCCCAAAATCTTCACAGGCTGCGTACACAAAAGCTTTGGCTTTGGTTATATACTCCTGAACAACAGGATCGCTTTGCCAACCCAAAACCTGGACGTGGGACTCTGCTAGTTGACGTATTTCTGATAATTGTGAGCCTCCACCAATAATTACCAGGGGTTTTTTAAGCTGATTAAACGCTTTGACGATTAAGCATATTTGTTTATAACTTACTAAACGAGAAATTGTCAGATAGAAATCGGCTTTTTCTGGCTGAAAATCAAATTTTTTTAGATTAACTGGCGGATAAATAACTTTGGCTGGGCGACGATAACAACGCCAAATACGTTTAGCGGTGTGCTGAGAATTAGCAATAAAATAGTCCACTCGATTAGCAGAAATCACATCCCACTCCCGCATTCGATGGAGAATATAGCGGGCAATTAACCCTTTGATTCCTTGACCTTGGCGATCGCCTTGCAGATAATCAAAGGTTAAGTCCCAAGCATAACGCATTGGAGTATGACAATAACAAACATGTAATTGATGAGGATTGGTCAAAACTCCTTTGGCAACAGCATGGGAAGAAGACAAGATAACGTCATATCGATTGAGATCTAGCTGCTCGATCGCAATAGGTAGCAGGGGTAAATATTTCTGGACACCATTACGAGCTTGGGGAAAATGTTGGAGAAAGGTGGTGGTGATGGCTCGCTGATAAAGATAGCTTTCGGGATTGCTCGACTCAAAATCAATTAGAGCGTATAAATCAGCATCGACATGGTTCAATATTTCTTGGACTACTAGCTCAGAGCCTCCTGTCGCTTTCGGGGTCAACCACTCGTGGACTAGGGCGTATTTTAATTCCACAGCTAGTTATTTACTAATTACAAAAATGGCTTGACGATAATTGGGCTGCAAATAGCTAACCATCGATAATTTGGTATCCAGGATATCACTAATTTTCATTAATAGATTGTCGGGACGGCTAAATATTTTGGAGGACAAGATCCCCGATAGCAAAGAAAAGTAGTTGATGGGAATGAGAGTAAATTGGCTAAATTGACCCTTTAACCAAGCTAAATCTTGGCGCATAAAGGGTTTTTCGTCGGGAGTATGGGCATCTTTGGCAAATTGCCAGTAAAGCCTCAGTAATAAATTAGAGCCAAGGGGTTCCATAAAAATCATCACCCCTCCAGGATTGAGGTTGTCCCGATAGAGTCTGCTCAAAACTTCCTGATAATCTAGATGGTGCAGAATCGCTCTACCAAAGATCACATCATAATTTCCCTTTAAGGGTTGGGAAATATCGTGAAGATCGAAATCCAAACGGTTTTCCTGAGCAAAACTTTTGGCGGAGGCAATAAATCTTTCTGAGATGTCAATCCCATGAACATAACTCCCTTGCTGCTGCAATAAATCAAGAGAACTGCCTCCATAGCCACAACCAATATCCAGCACTCTTTTGCCAGGAACGTGGAGAGTCAGTAATGCTTGGAGGGTTTCTTCGTGTCTGATGCTGTTGGGACATTGGAACACATGAGCAAAATTCTGATGCCATTGCTCACTATTCTCATAAACGTTGGTGTAATCAGCACTTTCTTTCTCTCTTTGACTTCTCAGATTCATCCTGTCAGTTACCGCGACGAGTGAAGGGCTTTGCCCTAGCTGTTAGCCCTTTGGGTTCGGCATTCGCTCTTTGCTGGAAACCAACAAGACCGCGATGCCTCACTCTTAGCTATTGGCTATTAGCTCCAATCAAAAAGAGCTTTGTTTAAACTCTAAAGACACTTTACGGTTTGGGTAGATCTCAAACCGAGTATCTTTCTCTTGATTGTAGTCGGGGCATTAAACCTTGTAGCTAAAAGCTAAAGACTAAAAGCTAAAAGCTTTATTAGTAATCAGTTGCCATGATACCCCACTCCCTAGAACTTCTTGGTCTTTTAGCTGGGGAACGGGTAATATATCTGAATTGATTAGCAAATAAGCCGTGTCTGATGATTGCCACAACTCCTCTAGTTGTTCATTGGACTGAGGAGTTACCATGCGATCGCTATAAAAGTTTAATGACGGACGAAAATAAGGATAGTTAGTATATATTTTCGCCAGGGGAGGAGTTCTTCCTTGCAGTATTGCTGCCACTGGTTTAACAGGAAAATCATTATTTAATTCCCACAGCCAATAGCTCGAATTAAATAGCATCAACAGAGCGAGATAGAATCCACCTGCCATAACTAACATAAACTGTCGCTGGTGTCGCCAGAGTAATGTTGCTGCCACGGTGAAACTAATCCCAGCCACTAATAGGATTAAAGCTAAGTTTGTTTCAGGCTCTGAGGCGAACAAACCATAGTAGCCACTGCCTAGCCAGCAAACAAGGGCAATCAAACTGAGGAATATTTGGTAAAAGTAACCTGATTGCTGATTGTGTCGAGTATTCTGCCAGAATTTACCCAAGATCATTCCTACTAGTAAAGCGAGTGCTGGATAAATAGGCATGACATACCAGGGCAATTTAGTTGTCATCAAAGAGATTGCCAGTAAATAAATGACTCCCCAAATTAGAGTTAATTTCCCCCAACTAAGATGATGATGCTGCCACGCCAACTTGACTCCCTGGGGCAAAAATATGAGCCAAGGCAGGCTATATTTAGCAATTTCTAGCAAATAGTACCAAGGAGAACCCTCAATGGTGCTAACAGGCGACCAAATGCGTTTAAAGGTTTGATCACCAAGACTAATGCCGAGAAACTCTGTTCCATAATGAAAATATTGGAGACAATACCAGGCGATCGCTGGAGCTATCCCCAACAGCAACCCAGCCCAGAGATGAGGGCTACACCACAATTTAGGACTGTCCCAGGCAATAAAAAGCAGCAGTATTCCCCCCAGCAGGACTCCCATCATCAACCCTTTGGTAAGACAGATCAGCCCCAAGGCGATTCCCGTACCCAGTAGCCAGGAATAATCTTTGCGACCCTGCAACAAACACCAGACCCCCAAGCAAAACCAACAGGCGATCGCTCCATCCAGCATCGCTAAATGACCGTGACGAGCAATGGGCAACAGAGTTAGATAGACTAAGGCACTAAAAATCGCTGTAGAAAGGGGAAACAAAAGCTCTCTGGCAATTAAATACACCAGGGGAACAGCACAAGCAGATAAAAGAGCAGGCACTAGCCTCGTACTCCATTCGCTGAACCCAAATAGTTTATAATTCAGGGCAATTAGCCAGTGAATTAAGGGGGGTTTATTCCAGTAAGGCTCACCATAGTTAATGGTGGGATAGAGCCAAGTATTACTCTCTGGTTGGGCCCGCCAAATATTGCGAGCGACTCCCGCCACAATACCTTCATCCCAATCTCGCAGGGGCAAATCGCCAATCCCAGAGGTGTAAAGAATCACTGCTGCCAAGAGTAAGCCGATTACCCATAGACCATCTCTTTTCCACAACCTAGAACTCTCCACCGCCTTGTCCTTCATTGCTGTTTCCTGGTTTCGATGATCAAATTTCAGGGTCTAAAACATCTTAAGATTGACTTCTGACTTAAATAGTTGATGGGTTACGACGGATTGCTAGATTCAAGATAGAGTCTATATTGTCGCCGTCTAACCCATCCTACCTTGTGACTTAGTTATTCAGGATAGCCACTTGCCCCGCCAGGATAACCACCTACCGAGTCAGAGTCACTATCTCTTTTTGAACCCAATAATTGTAATCGCTCGACTCTGATAATGGGGCGCGATCGCAAGCCTCCTGTATTACGATCTGTCCAGGTTTCAATTTTAAATGAGCCTTGTACCGCGATTTGTTTCCCTTTTTGCACATAATTTCCAGCAATCTCGGCAGTTTTCCCCCAAATTTCTAAGTTAAACCAATCTGGCTGATCGTTATTGCGACTACGGCGATCTACTGCTAAGGGCAGAGTACATTTAACTGAACCAGAATCAAAATACTTTACCTCTGGGTTAGCCCCAGCACGACCGACTAAATTAACTACATTAAGAGCCATGAGTTTAATTTTTATAGTACTAAAGAACTAAAACTAGACTTCTCAGTTTAGCAAACTTTTAGCTACTGCCACCAGTGGAAAGCTGCCTGTGCATTTAAGTAAGTCGTTGGGTTAGGGGATTGGGGATTGGGGATTGGGGGATTGGGGATGTTACCTAGGCTTAAGAGCTTGAGATAGAATATCTATGCGGCTACCATCTATTGCGATCGCTTTATAAATTGTCTTATGGAACTGATGACTTATGTGGGTCTTGTGGCTGGAATCTTAACCACTATTTCTTTTTTGCCTCAAGCAATTAAAACCTGGCAGACTAAATCCACCAAGGATATTTCTCTGTCAATGTTTTTGACTTTTTGTGTCGGGGTGATTCTCTGGGTGATCTACGGTTTTTATACCAGAAATATACCTGTATTTGTTGCTAATTTTGCCACTTTTCTGCTCGCATTTTCAATTCTGATCTGTAAGTTGAAATATGGATAAGTCCCGTATTGTAGCGATCTTAGGCACGGGAGTTTGGGGGACGGCATTAGGCAAGATTGTTCAAGGCAATCATCATCAGGTAAATTTTTGGTCTCATCGTGGGGATAAATCTCTCAAGTCGGTGGTTCAGGATGCCCAAATTGTTGTTTCGGCGGTATCTATGCAGGGAGTAATGACGACGGCGGAGAAATTGCGATCGCTTGAGCCAGCGTCAGCCAAAATCATCGTTACGGCGACCAAAGGCTTAGATCCTAAAACTAATCGCACCCCTTCGCAAATCTGGCAGTCGATATTCCCCGATAATCCTGTGGTGGTACTTTCAGGGCCTAACCTCTCGAAAGAAATAGACCAAGGTTTACCCGCAGCAACGGTACTCGCCAGTAGTAATTTATCCGCCGCCCAACAGGTACAGGAAGTTTTTGCCTCGGATACCTTTCGGGTTTATGTTAATCAAGACCCCATCGGTACGGAATTGGGGGGAACTCTCAAAAATGTCATGGCGATCGCTTCGGGAGTTTGCGACGGGATGAATTTGGGGACTAATGCCAAAGCAGCTCTACTCACCCGCGCCTTGCCCGAAATGATTCGGATCGGTACTCATTTGGGGGCATCAGGGGCTACGTTTTTTGGTTTATCTGGCTTGGGGGACTTAATTGCTACCTGCGACAGTCCTCTGTCGCGGAATTATCAGGTGGGATACAGGCTAGCTTTGGGTCATACTTTGGAGAGGATCTTAGCAGACTTAGAAGGAACTGCCGAAGGAGTTAATACCACAAGAGTACTGGTCAAAATTGCCGAGGCAGAGGCGATCGCTGTTCCCATCGCCCAACAGGTACACCAACTATTACAGGGAAAAATCACTCCCCAATTAGCAGTTCAAGCTCTGATGGAGCGAGACTTAAAGCCCGAATTTGGCGATCTGAGTTTTTAATGTGATTACACGACTAAAACCCAATTAAATGGCGATCGCTCTAAGATTTCTCTTCAGGTTTGACAATGGAGAGATAAGGCTGACTCAGATATTTAATTGCTACTTCCTGTATTTGTTCGGCAGTAATAGGGGGAATTGTAGCTTGAAAAGTACGATCAAACTCGACTCCCAACCCAAGAGCTTCATACCAACCATAGGTTTGAGCAATTTCGCCATTAGTCTGCTTCCCTAAAGCATATTGTCCTAAGAGTTTGTTTTTTGCCCCTTGGATCTCTGACTCGCTTAAAGTTTCCTTAGTTAGTCTGGCGACTTCAGTGCTTAAACCTTCAATGGCAATTTCTGTATTAGTGGGGGCTGTTCCCATATAGGTAATGAACGGGGCAGTATCTAGGCGGGTGGGGAAAAATGCCGAAACATCGTAAGCCAGTCCCCTTTTTTCTCGTAGTTCGACAAATAAACGGCTGGAAAGTCCGTTCCCCAAATAAGTACTGATGAGTTTTAAAACGGGATATTCTTCAAGATTTACCTTAGTACCTAAATAACCCAGCATGACGATTGACTGCTGGGTGTCTTGGATAATTTCTCGTTGGGAAGGATTAAGGATAGGAGATGTTAACTGAGAAATAGGCAGAGGTTGCTCTGGGTTTTTCCAGTCACCAAAGACTCCAGCTATTAAATCTTTTGCCTCGGCTTGATCAATTCTCCCTGATAGGCTGATGACTAGATTATCAGGACGAAAATAAGTTTGGTGATATTGCTCTAGTTGGTTGCGGGTTAAATTGCTGACAGTAGTTTCTGTACCTAATACCGAGACACCATAAGGATGTTGGGGATACATCTGCTGACGGAGTTGATCGAAAGCCACGTTAAATGGCTGTTCTTTTTGAGAACGAATCCCCTGCAAGGTTAACTTGCGCTCTAGTTCTACCTCTGCTTCAGGAAAAATTGGCGATCGCACGATCTCCGCCATCAACTCTAACATAGAGGGGAAATCTGCTGAGACGGTTTTTAAACTCAGGGCAAAATAGTCGGTGGAAGCATCTGTCCCCAAACCCGCACCGATAGACTCGATTTTTTCGGCAATTTCTAATGCGGATAAATTTTCCGTACCTTTGGTGATTACCGCTGAGACTAAATGTGCTAATCCCGCCTTGTCTAGTTGCTCAATCATTGTCCCTGCACCTTTGAAAAAGAAACGACCTGAAATGATATCTGCCGCTTGATTTTCCACAACTATCAGGGTGATGCCATTGGCTAATACTGAGCGATAAAGGTGAGGAATAGCTAAAGTAGAATTGGAGGACATGAGTATTTTCTTAAGGTGGTTGGGGAATCTTGGCGATTTTTTAGTCGTGGAAATCACTACATATCTATCTAAGCAGCTTTTCTCTCGGTGGATTGATCAATTAAGCAAAAAACCAGAAACACTTCATTAATGAATCACTGGTTTTAGCGACTAGCGACTAGCAATCGTAATCATCATCAGTAATCATTTAGTATGTCTTCTTGGCGCAATATTGTTGGCTATTTTAGTAAGTATAAAGCGATCGCAATTTTTAGTATTGCTGCTTCTAGCTTGTTTGAAATTATCGATCTGGTAGTCCCCTATAGTATTGGTCAGATCTTAAATGTACTTTCATCTCAGCCTTTGGATCGACCTCTGACTAGTTTGATTATCCTGGTACAAAACTGGGGTAACTTCCCTGAAGGCAAGGAATTGTCCTTGGGGGTGTTGTTGGGGATTATTTTTCTGGTGACGGTGGTGCGATCGCCGATTCAACCCTGGATCGGTGTTTGGCATCACTGGGCAATTGCCCTCAAAGCTAGACGAGATCACATGAGTATGGTGGTGGGCAAAATTCTGACTCTGCCCCTCGGCTACTATGATGAGAATAATCCTGGACGAATTGCAGGCAGAATCGCACGGGGTATCGAAAATCATACTTGGTCATATCCAGAAGTTGCGGGGCAGTTGATTCCCAAATTAGCGCGGATTATCGGCATCTTTGGCATGATTTTATGGATTGATGTGGGTATTGCGATCGCTTTTCTCTGCTCCTTTGTGCTGATCCTCGGCTACAGTCTCAAACACTTACGGGTGTTAATTGCTAAAGAAGAATTATTAGAAAAACATCAGGAGAATACCGAAAGCCGTACCTCAGAAATTATTACCAATATTAAAACTGTTAAATCTTTTGCTGCGGAGGCACAGGAGTTTGCCAGACAAAGACAGCGTTTTGAGCGAGAGTTTAAATACGTCACCTATCGGATTCATCGGGGTTATGTCGATCTGATTACCTGGAGCCGTACCGTAATTCAAACCTGTGTCTTTTTAATTCTGCTATTTACGCTGATTTCTACCGTTAAAGGTCACATTACCCTCGGACACTTTATTACTACCCTGACAGTTTCGAGTATGGCTTATGGGGAACTGGAACCCATTAGTCAACTAGCGGAAATCTTTGCCCGTCGTTATGCCTCCATGAGACGATTTCACGACTTTATGCAGCTTGATGCAGGAGCAGACGCTGCCAGTTTGGTGATGGAAGATGTGGCAGACAATCCTTATCGGTTTGCTGGCAAATTAGAATTTAATCACCTGAGTTTTGGTTATGATCGCGGAGCCTATTCAGAAGCTTCTCGTCTGATTTTACAGGACATCAATCTCCTAGTAGAACCCTATCAAACCGTCGCTTTAGTGGGTCGTTCTGGCTCGGGGAAATCTACTTTGGTTAAATTGCTATTTCGCTATTTTGAACCCCTCCAGGGGTCGATTAAAATTGACGGGGAGAAGATTGGTGACCTAGATATTGCTCGCTATCGTCGTCGTCTAGCGATCGTCCATCAGGATGTTGATATCTTCAATGGTACAGTTTGGGACAATTTAACCTATGGTAATCCCAGGGTAGACCGAGAGCAGGTAAAACAAGCCTGTGCGATCGCCAGAGTTAATGAATTTATCCATGAACTACCCCAAGGTTACTTAACGGTAGTAGGGGAAAGGGGTGTAAGACTTTCGGGGGGACAAAAGCAGCGACTAGGTATTGCCAGAGCCTTGATTGTCGATCCAGATATTTTGATTTTTGATGAGGCAACATCTAGCTTAGATTATGAGTCGGAGCGCTTAATTCAGCTAGCAATGAAGTCTATTCTCGGTACTCGCACCACCATAATTATTGCTCATCGCCTTAGTACAATTCGCGAAGCAGATAAAATTGTGGTGTTGGATGGAGGCAGAATTATAGAGACTGGTAGCCACACCGAACTATTGAATCAGGGTGGCATTTATCACCGTCTCCATTCTCTGCAAGAAACGGGAGAAGTCTTCAACTAATCTCCTAAGAACAAATTGATCTGCTTAGGCTTAGAAAAGGGGAAATAGTTTCTCCCTGACATTACGAAAACTAATCCCGAACTCCGAACTCGACGCGACGGTAGGAGCTAATCCTTTAGGGCGAATTCCGAACTCTAATCTTCGGATTCCTCCTTGTTGCCCACTTTAGGCACTATATCTGGACGCTCCATATTTTCCCAACCAGCGGGACGCTTGGAGTTATACCAAGCAATTGAACCAATCGTCACCGCAGCAAGAAACCCCACCACGTAAACTGCCACGAAATAGGTGGGGAATTCCCCTGCTACTGCCAATAGTAAATTCATTTTTTATTTTAATAAAAAGAGCTTTTATAACTTAACACTCTGTAATATTAGCAATAATTGTTACCTTACTGATTGTACTAGTTTTGTACTAAAAAAATAACTATTGACTGGCGATCGCTAAATATGGTTAAATTAAATTTAAAGACTTCATAATGGAAGGCTTTGCCTTTAACGTTTTGAGTTACCACTCCCATTATAAAAAAATAATATCACAAAGTGCGATCCGAAGGGTACGCGGAGCGTAATCGCTGAGTCAACTACCGATTTTTTAATTTTTCGCCCTTATTTGAGGCAAAATAAGTATTTATTCCTAGAGAAAATGAATTTGTCTTGTAGAATGTTGGATGTATAGCTTGTTTCCTGAAGAGCAAAGAAATTCAATCAGAGAATCTGACCATGAAAATCGGCATAGTTGGCTTGGGTTTAATTGGTGGTTCCTTAGCCATAGACTTGCGATCTCAGGGACATCAAATTTACGGCATATCTCGTGATTTAGAGACTTGTCAAATCGCCTTGAAGAGAGAGATTGCTGACGATGCCAGTACAGAATGTGAGATTCTATCAGCCACAGAGATTGTCATTATTTGCACTCCCATTAAAGCGATCGCCCCTACCATTAAGCAAATCATTCCTCATATCAATCCAGAGACAATTATTACCGACGTTGGTTCGGTGAAACAACCAATTGTTGAGGAATGTAGTCAACTATGGCAGCACTTTATTGGTGGGCATCCGATGGCAGGAACTACGGCAAGTGGGATTGATGCAGCGGTAGCTAATTTGTTTACTGGTGCAGCCTATGTTATTACGCCGACGGCAACCAGTAAACCTGAAAATGTCGCCAAGTTAAAAGCGATCGCCCTTGAATTAAACGCTATTCCCCATGTTTGTGATGCTCAGATTCACGATCGCGCTGTGAGTTGGATTTCCCATCTGCCTGTAATGGTGAGTGCTAGTTTAATCAAAGCCTGTTTACAAGAAGAACCTGATACTCTGGAGTTAGCCCAAATACTTGCTAGTTCTGGTTTTCGGGATACTAGTCGCGTGGGGGGAGGCAATTGTGAACTGGGAGTCATGATGGCAAAATATAACCGCGAAGAACTATTGCGATCGCTTCTGCAATATCGTCAGAATCTAGACGAGATAGTCGATTTTATCCAACAAGAAGACTGGCATAGCCTCGAACAAACTCTCCAGACAAACGCTAAGGCTAGACCGAAATTTCTTAATACTTAAGTAGAGATCTCTTTAAATCTTTTAAGTGAGATCGCACTTACTTGTAGATTTGGTAGAGAAACGAAAACCAACAGAGTTTCTAACCCGATTTTAAAGTTCGTCTTCAGAAATATTAGAAACTTGAAGAAAATATCTTAATAAACCCACCCTTAAAGCTTTATTGCCGTGTATGGGAACGGAAATTCTTTTAGCGTTACCTGATTTGCCATAAATGTGGTGGCTACCATTTACTCTTAGTAATATCCAACCCTGACGTTCAAGTAGTTTAGCAAATTTCTTGCCACTAATAGATTTCATACTGCAATTTCTAAAACCTGAGCGTCACTGTCCAACTCAAGATCAGCTTCATCAACAGATAAACATCCCTCAACAGCTTCATATATATTTTGTAATAACTCTTCAAAAGAATCTCCCTGAGTAGCACAACCAGGAATTGCTGGTACTTCAGCCCAAAATCCTCCTTCTTCTGCGGTGTGGATAATAACTTTAAGTTTCATGTTTAACACTTTTAGCTTGTACTTAGTTAGTGATCGCCATTGATTTTAAATCTGATTTTAAATCAAAGATCCTTTCAATCACATCTGCCACCACTTTATCGGGAGTCGAAGCACCAGAAGTAATCCCCACAGTGATTTTACCCGCTGGAAGCCAATTTTCGACGACGGTAATATCTTGATCTAAAGGCTTGTGTTCTAGGCGATCGCGACTCAAAATTCGGTCTACACTATCAATATGGTAGGAAGGAATCTGATGTTCTACGGCGATTTCTTGTAGGTGGGTGGTGTTAGAAGAATTAAAGCCACCAATGACAATCATCAGGGATAAATCCGCTTCCACCAAGTCAAACATGGCATCCTGTCTCTCTTGAGTGGCATCACAGATGGTATTAAAGCTCATGAAATGCTCATTTAACTCCGTGGGGCCAAACTTCTTGAGCATTGTCTGTTCTAGCAGTTTACCGATTTGCTCAGTTTCGCTTTTGAGCATGGTGGTTTGATTGGCGATGCCAACTTTTTCTAAATCGCGATCGGGGTCAAACCCTTCTGAGTAGGCATTTTTAAACTTAGCAAGAAACTCTTCGCGATCGCCACCGTTGAGAATATAGTTAGTGACGTATTCCGCCTGAGCTAGATTTAAGACTACTAAATAGCGATCGGCAAAGGAACTGGTAGCTACGGTTTCCTCATGGGCATATTTACCGTGAATAATCGAAGTATAGTCCTTTTTTTTGTGCTTTTCTACGGAATTCCAGACTTTTGATACCCAAGGACAAGTAGTATCCACAATCTTGCAGCCACGATCATTGAGGAGTTGCATTTCTTGGACGCTAGCACCAAAAGCAGGCAGAATTACCACATCCCCTGGGGTGACTACACTAAAATCTTTCTGGTCATCAACTAATTCAATAAATCCTACGTTCATCTCTTGTAAACGCTGATTAACCGTGGGGTTATGAATAATTTCGTTAGTGATCCAAATTTTCTCCGTCGGAAAATGCTCCCTAGCTTCATAAGCCATCGCGATCGCTCTTTCTACCCCCCAACAAAAGCCAAAGGACTCCGCCAGAAGGATCGTAACCTCCCCCTGTTCCAGACGATAATGGCGATCGCGGATTGTCTGAATCAAATCACTTTGATATTCAGAATTCATCGTCCCTGCTACTTCCTGATCATGACCAAAACCTCGACGATGATAGTTTTCTGACTGTTGTAAAGTCCTTTTAAAAGCTTTGGTGTCTATTTTTTGATTGGTCATAGCAGTGTATATTTTTATTCGTTATGCAGCCAATAGTCGGTTATTGGTTATTAGTCATTAGCTTTTAGATGTGCAGTCTATTCAATAGTTGCGGGGGGATTAACCTGTTCTTTGGTGGCAGACTGTTGTAATTGCTGTTGTTCGAGAATTCTTTGCTGTTGTAAACGTTTGAAGTCTAAGGCGGAATTGTCAATTTGTGCCTGGGATTCCTGATCAAACTGAGCGGCGCTACGTCCATTGGTTTGTTGAGCGCGATGGATAATGTCTAGGGGATCTAAGCCTGTTGGTGTATCCCCGTAGATACCACTCTTTTCGTTAGATTGATAGCCCTCATTGTCTCACCCTTGAGCTAAAGCAATGGAATTAACCCCTGCGATCGCTGTGATAGCTAAAGCCGTTGTCCAACAGATTTGATTCAAACGGTTATTCATAATTAGACCTCACAATACAATAAAAATTAAAAAACAGTTAAGGACAAAACAAGTTATTTCCTAGGCAAAACGACGACGTAATAGAGGTTGAATTGCCAATAAGATCAAAGCGTCAAACCCTAACAATGCTAAAAGAACAGCAATAAAATTCAAACCGAACCAAGGGGTATTCATGACGATATCACCCATTCCCCAAGCTCCATGACCATAAATATAACGAATTGGTTCGATCGCATAAGTTAAAGGATTCAGACTAGCAATTACCTGAAGCCATCCTGCCATAAAGCTCAAAGGAGCAAGGGCAGTGCTAGCAAACAATAATGGTAAGTTGGTCACAAAAATCACGGCAATTAGTTCAATATGACCAGGGAGGGCAAAGGCTAAACCTAAGCTTAAGGCAGTAACCCCTAGAACAATGAGAAAGACAATCAGAGCGATCGCACTTAATCCAGCAATCCCTGGCAAACCTGCCCCCAAAACAGCACTAGCAAAGACAATTACGGCGGTCTGAATAAAACTCAGGGCAATAATATAAATTGTTGAAGCTGCCACAATGGAATAGCGAGAGGATAAGGGTGCTACCAGCAAACGGTTCAAAAACCCAAATTCACGGTCGAACATGACAGGTAATCCTGCATTCAAAGCTCCCGAAAAAGCCGTAAATACAATGACTCCCGGGGCTAAAAATCTAGCGTAACTTAAGTCATTACCAAATAATCCCCCTGGGGCATTGCTAAACAAAGCGCCGAATAAAACCAACCACATAAAGGGTTGAATAATACCCGCAACCAAAGTCGAAGGACGACGTTGCAGTTGAATAAATAGACGTTGAGTTAGGGCTAATGTTTCCTGAATAAAATCACTTAAAGAACTAGTTTGCTGAGTGCTTTGTCCACGAATACCCTGATTTGGCGCTAAGACAGATTTAATACTTTGACTAGATATTGACTGACTCATGATTATTTACTGGTGTTTTATTTAAACTAGAAAGTTTAATTTTTCTGTTTTATCTGCAATCTGTCTAAACGTATACAAAAAACGGATTTGCCGATCTCTTACATAAATTTATCTTCCTCTCTACTATAGATTTCTATATATAGAAAGATAAACTATAGAAAGATGAGAATAAAAATAGCAATTATAAGAGTATTAAACTAAACTACCTTCAATCCTGAAGTACTCGGAGGCAAGCTTTGTAGCCGATCTCCTTAGATAAATTTATCTTTCTCTCTACCATTCTCTACCATATATAGTATAGAAGGATGAACATAGAAAGATGAGAATAAAAATAGCAATTATAAGAGTATTAAACTAAACTACCTTCAATCCTGAAGTACTCGGTGGTAAGCTCTGTAGCCGATCTCTTAAATAAATTTATTTTTACTCTTTACTATAAATAATATAGAAGGATAGAACATAGTATAGAAAGATAAGAATAAAAATAGCAGTATGAAAACCTTAGATAGAATTACTCTCAATTCTGCAGTAATGGGTGGCAAACCCTGTATCAGGGGCATGAGGGTTACTGTAGGTACGGTTGTCGGTTTAATGGCTTCGGGACATTCCCCAGAAGAAATTCTCAGAGCTTATCCATACTTAGAAATTGATGATATTTATCAAGCTTTAGCTTATGCTGCATGGCGCACGGAAGAAATTGAAGTACCTCTAGCCTCAGCGTGAAGATAGTTATTGACATGAACTTATCCCCTGAATGGGTATCTGTATTTGAAATTGCTGGCTATCAAGCTATTCACTGGTCATCCGTTGGTGATATTAAAGCTAAGGATTCAACCATCATGGCTTGGGCTGCGAATAATGGTTATATGGTTTTTACCCACGATTTAGATTTTGGTACGCTGTTGGCAATATCAGCAGTCGATACTCCTAGTGTAATTCAGGTTAGAACCCAAGACATTTTACCAAGCACATTAGGTAAGACGGTATTAGATGTTTTGAAACAGTTTCAGTCCGAATTAAAAATAGGGGCTTTGGTTACAATAAACGAAGCGCGATCTAAAGTCAGAATACTACCGATTAGGCGGAATCGTTAAATAAGGTCTTGGGAATTGTTTAATAGCGATCGCACTATCCAAACTTATTATCAAGTCCATGAGGTACAGCCTTTTCCCTTTTTCCCTTTCCCAAACAAAACTTAGGTGTATCTCATAAATACAAGTAACGCTGTAGTCATTTCATTTGCTGTTTTTTCTCTTGTTTCAAATCCCTACTGCTAGATGCAGCTATTTGGGCATCCATAATAGTTTGTCCTGTGGCAGCTAGATATACATCGTCAAGACTAGGGCGAGACTGGGCAAGACTAAAAGTAGGTAGGTCAATTTCTGCCAAGGACTGCTCAATTTTACTCAGGGAACTTTGACCAGATTGCACGATCAAATTAAGAGAATTACCCTGGACGCTGTTGATAATGACTTCTTCCACAAAAGGCAAAGATTCTAGAGTATGTTTCGCTTTCTCGGCTTCTGCCTCACTAGTAAACTCCCTAATTCTGAGGGTGACGCGATCGCCTCCCAATTTATCCTTCAATTCTGAGGGTTTGCCTTCGGCGATCACTAATCCTCGGTCAATAATTGCCAAGCGATCAGCTAAAGCATCAATTTCTTCCAGATAGTGACTGGTAATGAGAACCGTGGTTCCCGCTGCACGCAACTCTTGCAAAAACTCCCAGACCACCAGCCGACTTTCGATATCTAAACCCACGGTAGGCTCATCTAAGACCAACACTTCAGGCTGATGTAATAAACCCGCTGCCAAGTCTAGTCGCTTGCGAATCCCCCCTGAATAAGTGCCTGTTTTCAAGTCTGCATATTCCCCTAAACCTAGGACTTCGATCAATTGCTGAATGCGATCGCCAATTAATTTTGGAGGTAAATGGTACAGTGCAGCCTGTAATTTTAATAACTCTCGACCCGTCAAGACCTTATCAATGGCTACTTCTTGGGCTACATAACCCAATCTTTGGCGGACTACTTTGGGAGAGGCGATCGCGCTTACGCCTCCAACTTCAATGCGCCCTCCATCAGCTTTCGCCAGGGTACACAAACAGCGAATGGTGGTGGTCTTGCCTGCACCGTTGGGGCCTAGTAAACCAAAGATTTCCCCTGACTGGACAGTAAAGGAAATGTCTTTTACCGCCTGGACAGCACCATAGCTTTTGCGGAGGTTTTCGATTAAAACGGCAGCGGACATACTAGCTAAGAACTTCTAAAAAATTGTTTTGTTAATCATTCTATCTATTCATTGTAATAGTTCCCCTTCCAAGAGATGTTAAGTAATTGCGAATTATCACTCTAGTCGCAGAGGGATGGGAACATCTTGACTGCGGAAGGCGGAGTACCGTTCACTTTTGAGAAGGGGAGGTTTTGCTTTAAACTGTGAGATGGCTCATTAAATAATTCAGGATAAATTCATAGCAATGGAAATCGGGCAAAAAGTAAAAGTTTTTAGAATTAAAGACCGTGTAAACGGCAGTGTTGCCAGCAAACTAGGCAAGGTCGGCACTGTTAAAGAATATAAAATGACCGATGGCAGCGGTGTTGGTGTGGTGGTTCAATTTGACGATCGCACCTCTACCTGGTTTTTTGAGGATGAAATCAAGCCCGTAAACTAGTCATAATAAATAAAATCTATAACAGACTAAATTTTAAATATGTCCTCGATCGTCACCTTTTTAGGTAAAGGCGGTACGGGTCGCACCATTAGCGCGATCGCAACTGCTAAAAAACTAGCCTCAGAAGGCAAAAAAGTACTGTTGATGGGGCAAGATTCTAGCCCTGGGTTTGGTCTTACTTTAGGCGTGACCCCTACTACCGAACCCCAAGAAATTGGTGCTAATTTTGCCGTGATGCAGTTAAACTCTGCCGTCTTGCTAGAAAATAGCTGGGAACAAGTCAAACAGATCGAAGCCCAATATTTGCGATCGCCAATTCTTAAACAAGTATACGGTCAAGAGCTAGGTATCTTGCCAGGCATGGATCGTGCCTTAGCTCTCAATGCTCTGCGGGAATATTATCAAAGCAATCAATACGATGTAATTGTCTATGACGGTACGGGAGGTATCGATACCCTGAGAATGTTTGGGCTGCCAGACAATTTGAGCTGGTATTTTCGTCGTTTTCGCGGTATTTTTGCTGAATCTGATATTGTCAAAACCCTGAGTCCTTTCGTTCAGCCCGTTACTAGCGCTATTTTTAACACTTCTTGGTCAGCGAATGATCTGGCAGGTAATACTAATAATCCTGCGACGCAAATGCTGGAAGACGCTACGGCAGCTTTAAGTCAAGGCAAGGTGGTAGCTTATTTAGTCACTACTCCTGACCCTGTGGCGATCGCCACCGCTAGGTATCTCTGGGGTAGCGCTCAACAAGTGGGGTTAGGTGTGGGAGGCGTGTTGGTGAATCGAGGAGAGGCTCTTACAAATGAGTTTGAGCCTTTAAATATTACTTCGATCCCAAATTATGATGGTAGCAACTGGCAGCCCTTGATTGATGCCTTGCCGAGGATGACAGGAAATGTTGATATCCCGAAAGCTACCGAATTTGTCATGGCAGAACGGAAGATCAAGATATTCTTGCCTGGGTTTGACAAGCAAGATGTTAAATTGACTCAGTATGGCCCTGAAATTACCATCGAAGCGGGAGATCAACGACGTAATATTACCCTGCCTCCTGCTTGGCAAGGAAGCTCCGTCACAGGGGCAAAATTTACCAATGGCTATTTGGAATTGATAATTGATAATTGATAATTATCCTACTGATGTTACGCAAGATAAAGAAAAATAGATAGTTTCAGCCAGGTATCCTAAAGGATACACTTCGTTATGAAAATAGTACACTGAAGCCTTTTCCTTTTCCCCTTTCCCTTACTGTTTAATATCATCATGTCTGATACCATTAATAATCCAGATAATAATCCAGAAAAGGCAGATAATTCAGGTAATTCTAAAGCTCGTCAATTGCTGGGGATGAAGGGTGCCGCCACGGGGGAGACTTCGATTTGGAAAATACGCCTCCAGCTAATGAAGCCTATAACTTGGATTCCCCTGATTTGGGGGGTTATTTGTGGCGCTGCTTCTTCGGGAAATTATACCTGGACAGTGGAAAACTTCCTGCTTTCCGCAGCCTGTATGTTGCTTTCTGGGCCATTAATGACGGGTTACACCCAAACTGTAAATGAACTATACGATCGCGAAATTGATGCCATTAATGAGCCATATCGTCCGATTCCTTCTGGGGCGATCTCCCTCCCTCAAGTAAAAGTGCAGATTTTTGTGCTGTTATTCGCAGGAATAGCTTTAGCCTATGGTTTAGATTTAGCAGTGGGTCATGATTTCCCCACCATTCTTTGCATTGCCTTGGGGGGTTCTTTGGTGGCATATATTTATTCGGCACCACCATTAAAACTGAAGCAAAATGGCTGGCTGGGGACTTATGCCTTGGGTTCGAGCTATATTGCCCTTCCTTGGTGGACTGGTCATGCTTTATTCGGGGATTTAAACTGGAAAATTGCGATTCTGACCCTGATCTATAGTTTTGCAGGGTTGGGAATTGCCATTGTTAATGATTTCAAGAGTGTGGAAGGCGATCGCGCTTTGGGTTTAAAATCTTTACCTGTAATGTTTGGGGTAACCACCGCTGCCTGGATTTGCGTCATCATGATTGACGTTTTCCAGATCGGTATTAGTGGTTACCTCGTATCCGTCCACGAGCATCTTTATGCCACCATTGTTTTTCTACTAGTTATTCCCCAGATTGTGTTTCAGGATATGTACTTTCTCCGTAATCCTCTAGAAAATGATGTTAAATACCAAGCTAGTGCCCAACCATTTTTAGTCTTTGGAATGCTGTTTACAGGCATAGCTCTGGGACACGCAGGGATTTAATGTAGCTTTTTTAGTTATGGCGAAAAAAATTCCGTTTAACACTCTAAACAAGACTGTTATGCGGAAAATCTTGGTTAACACCAAGTGATATATTGAGATCGCAAGTATGAAAATCGTTGGTTTCTGGGAAAAGTTTAACCAAGAATGGGATGAGATAAACCGAGGCATCCTAATTGTACAGGGTGATGCTTCTCTGTTAGGTGGCATTTCTGCTTACAAACTTTACGTCAACGGCAATATTTATAAAACAGGCACGCGATTTTCTCATCTTGCTCCGCCCAATAGTATTTACATGCGGTTCAAAGCAGGAGTTTACCGCATCGTCTTGCGTGAGCATAATGTGAAGAAGCTAAACCGTATCGAATCTAATACTCTTCACGTCGAGATCCAAGAAGATAAACAAATGACGATTCAAGCTTCATTACGACAGGGAAAGCTTATTTTGTCTTTTTAATCAGACATTTGGCTTCTTAGTTGAACTGCTTAGTTCACATATCAAATGTTGGAGCGAATTGGCAGCAGAGCTGAACTGATGAAATTTACTCCTAACTCAAGCAAAGCAGTAATCTATGACTAATCCCTTACAACCCCAATTTACTGAAGTTCTGGCGCTGATTCAATCTGCTCAACAGAAAGTTATTGCCACAACCAATCAAGAACTAATCAAGCTCTATTGGAGCATTGGGAAATACATCAGCGATCGCTTATCCACCAGCGAATGGGGACAAAAAACCATTGAACAGCTTGCCACCTTCATTCAAGCTCAAGAACCTGGAATCAAAGGCTTTGAAAAGCGTAACCTCTACAGAATGCGCCAATTTTACGAAACCTATCCCGATTCTGAAATTGTGTCGGCACTGCTGACACAATTAAGCTGGACTCATCACACTCTCTTGATATCCCGATGTAAGACCGAAGATGAGCGCCTCTTTTACTTACAACTTTCAGTTGCTGAACGTTATAGCACCCGTGAACTAGATCGCCAAATCAATAGTGGCATCTTCGAGCGTACCATGCTTGCCGACGCCAAACTGTCACAGATAAATCATCCTAAGTCACTCACTGGAGTCTTTCGCGATAGCTACGTTCTGAACTTCTTAAATCTGCCGCTCAACCACTCCGAGAACGACCTAAAAACTGCTCTTGTCAACTGTCTTAAAGATTTCATTCTTGAACTGGGTAGAGATTTTACTTTCTTAGGTCAAGAATATCGCCTGCAAGTCGGGAACAGCGATTTCGCCATCGATCTGCTTTTCTTTCACCGCGAACTCCAGAGTCTAGTTGCCTTTGAACTCAAAATCGATAAATTTAAGCCCGAATACCTTGGGCAGCTAGAATTCTATCTGGAAGCACTTGATCGCGACATCAAGAAGCCTCACGAAAATCCCAGTATTGGAGTCCTGCTCTGTCGCGACAAAGATGACGAAGTAGTTGAATACGCGCTTAGTCGATTAATTAGTCCTACTGTCGTTGCTGAATACGAAATCAAACTGATTCCAAAGGAAGTTCTGCGCATTAAACTGAATGAGTTCTATGAGTTATTAGCAGCTAGAGAAGAGCCATGAATTTAAGGCAAAGAATAATTTAACTTCTATTTAGCATCAGGAAATTAGTGAAACTAGTTATTAATCCATTTTAGCTTGACAAAATAGCCTGATTTTCCAGATTTATCAGTGATTTTGGTGATTTTTTGCAGCTTAAGATTAAATGGTATCGCTGTGGTGATATATTTCTGCACGTAGATACCGAGATCGGGAGCGAGATAGTTGGCGGTCATCGTCGCTAGTCCCATCCCCATGATTTGATGTAACGGCGATCGCGGTAGCGCTAAATGTGCCGTAAATGCCATCCCTGCGGTCAATACCGCTGCCACAGATGAATTGGTGCCACAGCGAGGATGCAAAGCTAGATTCCACTCTCCTTGTTGTAGACGAGTTAGTGCTAGATTTACAGATTGTCTTAATTTAAGGGGATTGATTTCACCGTAAAGATAAAATCCTTGCTCTGTGGACAACCCGCCAATTGTCTCGTTATCCGCAGAGAGATAGCTAGTAGAGAGTTTAGTTCTTTTGGCATTTACCGCATCACTCAACATCCAAACCGTGGCGTGTTCTAGAGCGTGTATCTGGCGAATGGTTAAAAACTCTTTCAAGCCAGGAATAAATCCAAACTGTTCCAGTAAATCTGTATCTTGATGAGGATGGAAACAAGAATCTAATCCTGAGTTGGAGAAAATGGCATCGTTCATAATTCTGCTCCGCGATCGCTTTTTCTTAAACCGAACGAAGGTTATCAAAAGCTTTAAGCTCTAAGCTCTAAGCTCTAAGCTCTAAGCTCTAAGCTCTAAGCTCTAAGCTCTAAGCTCTAAGCCCCTTTATCTAACTCTCATGATCCCCGAAAGATTGTGTATCACCCCACAATATTTATTATTTGTTTGTTATTTATCCCAAAATATTAAGTTAAGTATCTTTTCCCCCATTACCCATTACCCATTACTCCCATCTCAAGTTAAAACCTGAGTTCATATTCAATCAGTCCCCTCGTGCCATCGTCTTTGAAATTGCTAGAACCCCGCAGGACAAAATTATCGTCTAAGCGATAGCGAAAACCAAATTGTGCAGGAGTATCATTATTCAAAATTTTCAGCACTGAGAAGGAAAGATCCTTAACTAAGTCAAAGGCAATTTCTCCAGCCAGACCATCTCGATCATTATCCCGATTGTCATCGATGATCGGTGTGGGGAACAATCGTAGTTCACCGATGGGAAAAATGTTGTTAAATTCTGCATTGAGACTACCAAAGAGTGCTGAACCAGCCAAGGTAGCTAATCCTGTAGTACCTTTGCTATTGGCTAAGGCTTCCACAAAACCCCCTCCTAACAAGACTGCAATTTCCGCTGGAGTGCGGGGGGGACTACTAGTAAGCTCAATTTTGTTGGTGATTTGACTGGCAAGTCCTTTCACTTTGGCGGAGACACGAATAGTTTCTAGGGTTGTTAAGCCAGAATCGGGAATCTCCGTCGGTGATAGCTCACTGGGAACACTGCGATCGCTCGCTTCGATCGCCGAGCCAACCAACAAGACATCTAAAAAGGGATCGAGGACATTATTGCTGGAAAAACGAGCGGTGTTTTTATAATCACGGGATAAATTTAACTGGGTGGTAAATAGATTGACCTGACCCCGTTGGAGTAGAATAGTGCCGTCGGGAGTAGGTTGGACAAAAGTACCATTAAGGTCTAGGTTTCCCGTGGCGATAAAAGTAAAGATGGGTGCTTGGCTAATCTGAATATCTTTGCCCAGACGTAGTTTGAGATTTTTATATTGAGTGACCGCAGCCAACCCTTGCTCCGTAGTATTTCTTCTAGTAACGGCATTGACGCGATCGCTAAAATCAATAGCTTGAGTCTGTTCACTTTCACTTTCATTAGTCAGCAGAATTGTCCCGTCGAATAAAGTTAAATCTCCCGTGATGATAGGTTCCGTCGCCTTGCCCAAAATTTGTAGGTTGCCTCTCACGCCACCGTTATATAGTTTGGGAATCGTGACTTTTTGGATATTATTGAAGCTGATGGTCAAAGGATTGAGAGAAATGGTGTCACCAAAGGGAACAGTGCCAGTGGCGGTGATGGTTCCCTCCCCAAAATCTCCTTCAAAGTTGCTGAGGCGAGCATTATCTAGGTCAAAAAATACTTGACTGTTGATGTTGGTAATTAAATTCTTGGGCAGACTTTTGGCAGCAATGGTAGCGTCTTTGATATTGGCTACCCCCTGCGCCGATAACTTCCGTGGCAGGTTTTGCTGATCGTCGAGAATACCTGTAATATCCAGGACAATTTTACCTGAACCGTCGATCCACTTGAGTTCCCCCCGCGAAAAAATATCCAGTAGTGCTAATCCTTTGTCTTGGACATTAAGTTGTAGTTCCAGGCGATCGCTTTCTGGTTTCGTCTGGGAAAAAGGCAATGGATAGGGGACACTGCCCTTGAGGATCAGCGGATCGGCATCTTCGGCGATCATACTGCTGGCAGAAAATTCTAACCGAGACTGTTGATAATTAAAACTACCTTTGGTTGACTGGATGGAAGTGTCATTTAAGGAAGCATCATCAATGGTAATTTCGCCCCTACCCTGGGGGTTATCTTTAGTTCCCGCAATACTGGCAGTAGCATTAATTAGTCCATCTACCGCCAATTCTGGGGGAAAGGAAACAAGCTGTTTAATTAATTTCATCGGTACGTCTACTAATCTCAACTGTCCCGATTGAGTCGCACCACCAAAAGTACCAGTAAATAGCAGGGTGGGGGCAGTTTGCTCGGCGATCGCTTTTGATTCTGTTAGATCCTGAAGTTTAATCGAAATCGGCAGTAAAGTTAAAATCCCGTTCCGCAGACTGCCTTGAGCGACAATGCGATCGCCAACTAAATTACCCCAGCGCCATTGTTGACCTCTAAAATTAAACTCTGAAGTTATACCCTTTTTCAATGAGCCAAACAAATCAATTTTGCCTGCAAAAGTTCCTTGCAGATTCTTGATTTCTGGAACTAAAGCCGTTTGTCTTTCTTCCTGCACCGCAGCCAGCCACCCTTGAATGGCAGCGAATAACTGAAGTTGGTCAATCACAGGAGCATCTTTGATACCCACATTGAATAAGGGTTTTGACCCGAGGGTAGTCTGAGGCTGATAGAGATTACCCGCCTTACCATAAGCGCGATCGCTAAAGATCCGCCCAAAGTCTGTCAGTTCAAAAATTTGCAGGGCAACTAAAATATCTTGAATCTGTCCTCCATCCACAGTAACTTGACCATCTAGCTCTAAATCATCGGGTTTTTGACTAAAACTACCCTTGAGCTGATAAACGCTGTCTCGCTGCTTAAATTCCACATCTTGGATGGCAAAAAAACCATCAGCATATTGAAAATTTCCCTCCAGGCGATCTCCTCTGATGCTGGCTATAGCTGGATTTTCCACCACCACATTATTCCCCGAAGTGGCTAAAGTCTTCAGATTAAACTTAAAATCTCCCGATAAATCCCCCTTGACTGGTTGCAGGGCAATATTTTTGGGGATTGTAAGCTCCTCATTTTTGAGGGCGATGGTTTTCAGCAGTTCAACGGGAACATGGGCAGTAGTTAGAGTGAGGATTTCTTTTTTCCCTGTGCCTGCTACTCGCAAATCGTCTTGGATAATCTCTAGACTCAAAGGCGAAAAATTGGGGTCTAAAACCAACTCAATCTTGTCTGAAGCTGGAGACTCGTCAGTAAAGTCTTTTGCGTTCGCTAATAAAGGGGTAGTTAAAATTTCTTCCAGGCTCAATTTTAAACCCGCTTCAGGAGCTAGTTGAATGTTCCCCGCCAGGAAAGGCGCAAAATCTAGACCTTCTATCCGAAAATCATGGAGTCCCACATTGCCCCTAACTTTGATCGCCGTAGGCACACCACTAATCTTGCCAGCAAAGTCCGTCCTTGCTCCATAATCGAGGTTGTTTGCCCAACTGGGCAAAGTTAAACGGAGCTTTTTGAGATCAATCCCATGAGCTTGGGCGACATCAAATTCAAAATAATCGATCGCCGCCAATTTATCAGGAATATCATCAAAAAATGAGGGGTCTAACACCACTTGCCCCTGAGCGTCTAAACCAGCACCTTTAGCTTGCAACACATCAAGCCGTTGACCATCCCAAGCAATGGAGGCTGATAGGAGCTGTTCTAACAAGTCAATTCCTTGACTAAAAATAAGATTTCCCTTGGCAGTGACGGCGGTGGGACTCAGGTTATCTACTTTGCCCCTCAGGGTTAATTGCCCCCCCAGTTTGCCCTGAAGCTCTAGATCCTCTGAGTTGGGGTCAGCAAAGAGACTCAAATCCACCTGTTGGGGATTAACTTGGGCGTTAAAGCGACCATTGGCGATCGCCAACTTATCTGCCTGAAATACTCCTTCGGGTAGGGTCAAACTACCGTTGCCTGTGGCTTTAATGCCATCAGGGGTAATATTATCCGTCGTTCCTGTTAACTCAACTCTGCCATTAACTAATCCTGCAAACTGATCGGGAGTACTAGAGCTTAATTCCTTGAGTTTAAGATTAGTCCCTTGAGCGATCGCACTCCAGTCTTGCTCAACAATTTTTAAATTATCCACCCGAACTTTTCCCTGGGCTAAGGTCAAATCTCCAAAGCCATTAATCAAGGTTTGAGGCTGCACCTGATCGGGAATATTCCCCGTCAGATAAAATTCTCCCCCCAGGTTGTCATTGAATTCGTCAGGGAGATCAGGAAATAAACGTTGGAGCTTTAAGTTTTGCGTCTTGGTATCCGCCGACCAATTGCCCTGATTCATCGTGATTTTGGGCAGAGTAACTTTTCCGCCAACGGTATTTAGGCTAGCTTCTCCCGTCGCCCTAACCTGCTGTAGATTACCGACATCCTTTGTCCCCGTAACATCGAAAACCCCTGTAACTAAACCCTTGCCGATGGTGGGGGTACTACCTTTACCTATGGGTAAACTGCCAAACTCTACCCCTGTAGCGGTAAGCTGGGATGACCAGATCCCCTTGCCATAATCGAGATTATCCACTTTCACCGTACCGTTACCCAGAGCAAAATTCGCCTCCCCATCACGAAAACGCAAGGTAGCGAGATCCCCTGCCTGGGCGGAAATCTTAGTTTGACCCGATATTTGCTCAATATTTACAGGTAATTCAAGATCATAACCACGGGCGATCGCTTTAGCCGAAATCCCCTCTGCTTGGACGTTAAAAGCTAAATTTTGCGCTCCATCTAGTTGCAGCTTACCATTCCCCACAATTGTTCCCCCACCTTTGGGCATGGAACTAAATTGTCGAACGTTTAGAGTTGCCCCCACCAATTCCAGATCCGCCTCAATCTGCTTAAAATCCATTTTGTCTATGCGACTAGGACTAGTAGTAGCCAGGTCAAACTTAACCACAGGACTTTCTAAGGCACCTGTAACCGCTACCTCGCCAGCTATTTTGCCTTGAAGAGGAACAGGAGAATCCAGTTCTAGGGCATCCAGAACTTTTGGCATTGCCACTGGCTTAACTTTAGTCTTGATCTGGTAATCTCCCTTTTCAGCTAAATTCAATGTGCCAACAGCCACCCCTGACACCTCACCAAAATTGGTGGCAATACCTGTTAACTCAACCTTGGAACCCTTAAACCGCAACTTGCCCTGACTACTACTAAAAGGCTTGACTAAACCAGGAATTTGCAGACTCACTTGCTCTAGATCTAAGGCTCCGTTTAACTCAGGAATTGGGCTGTCTTTGAGAGTTACCCCCAGTTTCCCCTCCAGGCTACCATCCCCAAGCTCGATAGGTAATGCCAGGAGATTACTTACTTCCGAAGCCTTTAACTGTTTTCCAATCACCTCCAGATCAATGATTCCTGTCTTGCTATTACCTTCCCCATCAACGGTAAATTTGCCCCCCTGGAGCAACTCCGCAGCGGCATCAAACTTGATCACATGATCTTGGGGACGAATGGTAATCTCTTCTATCTCCGCAATTACCGCAGGATTAAGACTTTTCCTCTGGGAATTATATGCCACCAGAGAAAGCTGTCCTCTCTCCAATTGAATCGATTTAACATTAACCTTGATGCCCCCGTCAGATTCTTTCCCTGAGCCAAAGTCTGTGGGAGTCCATAATCTAGACTCATCTTGCTCCAGATAGACATCAGGCTTGACTAAAATCAGGTCTAAATTCAACTCTTTGTGACGCAAAAAATACCAAGGTGCAAGATTGAGCTTGACTTCCTTTACTTTGACAAAATCAGGATTATCTGGGGTAGCTGGTAAAGCACTTTTGCCAAAACTAGCTTTCGTTAACGAGAGGCTTCTTAATTCACCTAGCTCTAGAGGGCGATGAAGATAATTACCTGCTTCCTTTTCAATTAGGGGAATAAGCCGACGCTGAATAAAATACCAACCATAGAGCAAGCCAGATCCTGTACATCCCAAAAGCAGTAGCGCCACGATCATGACTGTTTTGCGCCACTTTTGCGGAGCTGTTCTAGGGCGATCGCCAGAATTAACTTGTTTATCTGAATTGTACTCAGAATCTTGGTTCATCTGATAGTTTTAAGTTTTGGGGCTGAAACTGTCAGTAAGGGGGCTTCGCCCCAGCTATTCCTAAAGGATACCGCTGCGCATATAGCTCTGCTGTAATACCTTGGTCAAATCTCGGAAAATCTATAAGTATGAATCTATAAGATACAGAAGATAAAATTTGCTAAATAGCTGCCTGTAATTTAGTAGCTCCTTCTAACTTAATATTTTTTTAACAATGACTAGTATAACTACGATTTTATTTTATTAAAACTAATAAAAATGAAGATTCAGATTAACTCAGAAATTATGTGCTTTTTGAAGCCTAAAAGCTAAGAACTTTTTAAAGTAATATCTCGAACTTGTGCCACTATTTGTTGATGAATTTCCTGTTGATCTTGAGTGCCATCAATAGCGATCGCTTTTCCTTGGTAATCAGCAAATATTTGTTGATACTGTTCTCTAACCTTGGTTAATTTAGCTTTAGTCTCATAAATTTCCTGTAATGAACGCTCTTGCAATCTTGCCAAAGAAACCTCAATGGGAATATCTATATAGATCGTCAGATCTGGATTAGGAAAGCGATGATTTAGCTTTTGAATAAAATCAAATTGTTCGACAGTATCGCAATTATAGGCTAGAGAAGAGAAGTAGTATCTGGTGCTAATAACGTGATAATTATCTTTAATTAATTTGAATACTCCATCCACATCATTATATAAATGATCATGGCGATCGGCAGCAAATAGATAAGCCATTTGCTGATCAAATAAATCTGGATTTTTACTAAAGACAATTCTCTGTTTTAAGGCTTGACGAATTAAATTGCCGATAATACCATTAGATGGCTCTGGACTAATTACAGCTTGTTCTTGGTGGGCAATTAAGCTATTTTTTAATAATTCAGCTTGAGTTGTTTTACCCGAACTATCAATCCCTTCAAAAACGATAAAAAGCCTTTTGTTCATTTAAACTACGAGATAATTTGTGGCAACAATCTATTGTTCGGAAAAATCAGTTCAAAGCTGCTATGTAGGTAGTCAACTTATACCATTTTTCTTTGAGGCTGCACTTAATATTTTCTCGCGCAAAGGCGCAAAGGCGCAAAGAGTTTAATTTGATTTAATGCATTTTCATAGAGAGTTGGTATTAAAAGCTTATAGCTTATAGCTTACAGCTTTTAATAAAGAAAGCTTTGGCTGGTTCGTAGGTGATTCGGGCTTTAATTGGAGGACAATCCAGTTGAGTAATCCAGAAAGAAAAGGTAAAGCAAAGCAAATAATTAAAGCGATCGCCACCCACCGAAAAATTGCTGGTCGTTTGTTTCCTTGAGGGGAATGACCACAGCTAAGACAAATTTCTGCCTCTTCGGCATTGAGTGTACCGCAAACTTTACAAGATTCTAAAGCCATTTTTACATTGAACATTAATCATTGAACA